>ENA-OSEO01000482-OSEO01000482.1-sediment-metagenome-genome-assembly--contig:-NODE-482-length-99911-cov-6.755264_pt1 | contig 99911 bp, 86 predicted proteins | sample MGYA00237883_ERZ534232 | MGnify/ENA metagenome assembly ERZ534232
GCGTACTATACCACCAGCGCCACCCACACAGACGCAGAGGTGCTGCAGCGGGTCGTGGAGCTGAGCGCGCTCAAACCTGGCGAGAGTGCGCTCGATGTGGGCACCGGCACAGGCCACACAGCCCTGGCGCTGGCGCCGCACGCGGCGGTCGTCATCGGCCTGGATCTCACCCCGGAGATGCTGGCCGAGGCGGAGGTGCTACGCGCGCAGCGCGGCCTGGACAACGTGCGCTGGGAGCTGGGCGATGTGCAGGCGCTGCCATATCCCGACGACAGTTTTGACGTGGTGGCCTGCCGCCGGGCGGCCCACCATTTCACCGACATGCCGCGGGCGATGAGCGAAATGCGCCGCGTGCTGCGTCCGGGCGGGCGTCTGGTAATCGACGACCGCACCGTCCCCGACGACCCGGCGCTGGATGCCCTGATGAACCGGCTGGACCTGCTGCACGACCACTCGCACGTGCGCGAGTACAGCGCCGCCGAGTGGGCAGCGTATTGCGAGGGCGTCGGTCTGGTGGTGGACGTGGTGGAGGTCTATATCCGCCACCGGCACTTGAGTTCGCTGACCGAGGGCGTCGCCGAGGAGGACGTGGCCGAGATCCACCGGCTGGTCGAGGCGATGACGCCAGAGCAGGCGGGCGTCCTGCACCTGGAACGCCGCGAGGATGGCTGGTGGTTCGATCACCATTACCTGCTCGTGGGCGCGCATCGCCCCGCCTGACAGCACCGAGGGGAGGCACCATGGATACGGCGTATGAGCGCATCCTTGCGTACGTTAGCGGCCTTGAGATCATCGACACCCACGAGCATCTGCCCGGCACCGAGGCGGCGCGCGCCCAGGATACGGACGTCCTGCAGGAGTACCTGTACCACTATATGAGCTCTGATCTGTGCTCAGCCGGTTTGAGCAAGGCCGGCCTGGCTCAGGCCCGCGATCACACCCTGCCGCTGATGGAGCGCTGGCTGCTGATCGAGCCCTACTGGGAGCATGCGCGCCACACGGGCTACGGCCGCGCACTCGATCTATCGGTGCGGGCGCTCTATGGGGTGGATGCTATCCGACGTGACACAATCGAGGCCCTGGATGCGGCCTTTCAGGGCACCCTGGCGCCCGGGCACTATGAGCGGGTGCTCAAGGAGCACTCGCGGATCGCTGTCAGCCTGCTGGATGCCACCGGGCCCTGGGATGCGGCCTTTTTCCGGCCGGTGATCCGGCTCGACGAGTACATCTGGCCGCAGACGCTGCAGGTGGTCGAGTGGTTGGAGGAGCGCGCCGGGCACCCTCTGCGCACGCTAGAGAGTTGGATGGCCGCCTGCGGAGCTGCTCTGCATGCGGCGCGGTCCGGCGGCGCGGTGGCCATCAAGATGGGGCTGGCGTATCAGCGCAGCCTGGCGTTCCCTCGTCCGGCACGGGCAGAGGCCGAGGAGGGGCTCAAGCAGATCCTGGCGGCAAGGCACCTGCCCAACTGGGACCCGCAGCCGGTGGCTGTGGGCAGCGCCTTTCAGAACTGGATGATGCACCACGTGCTTGAGCTCGCGGCGCAGCAGGGGATGACGGTCCAGATTCACACAGGTCTGCTGGAGGGCAATGGCAACCTGATCGCCAATGCTGACCCGACGCTGCTGAACCCGCTCTTTCTCGAGTATCCCGAGGTGAACTTTGACCTGTTTCACATCGGGTACCCCTACCAGCACGTGCTCTCTGCGCTGGCCAAGATGTTCCCCAACGTGTATATCGACATGTGCTGGTCGCACATCATCTCGCCTACGGCCTCAGTGCGGGCGTTGGAGGAATGGATCGACAGCGTGCCGGTCAACAAGATCAGCGCCTTTGGTGGCGACTATGGCTTTGTGGATGCCGTCTACGGGCATCAGGCTATGGCCCGCGAGAATGTCTCCCGTGCCCTGGCGACCAGGGTGGGAGAGGGCGTGCTGGACGTGGAGGGGGCCTGTGAGGTCGCCCGAAAGTTGTTTATCGACAACCCGGTTGCGCTGTTTGGCCTTGAGCTTGAGCCAGTTTCTCAAACCGAGGCATGAAAAGTATTGACATGGGCCGGTGAGTGTGCTATGGTGGTTTTTGTTCATAGTATTGTTGGAGGTACCACGGTGAATCGGCAAGCTCGCATCCGCACGTTTGGTCTCGGCGCCGCGCCTCGCGTGGCGTTGACCCAGGGTGGAGTCTGCCTATAGCCAGGATTCCTGTGAGAGGAATCGCAGCGACGGGCCCCCACCGGACCCCGTCGCTTTTTTGTTGCCTTGAGCGGCTGCGGGGTTATCGCAGCCGTCTTTAGTTTCTATACAACCACATCGAGGTACGCCATGAGTGCTCAGTCAGGGATCGGCGGCCAGGCCCGCCTATTGTACCGCTATGTTGCGCCATACTGGCCCGCCGCGCTCGGCCTGACGGTCGCGTTGCTGGGGTCTATCGGTCTACAACTGGTCAGCCCGCAGATCATCAAAGGGTTCATCGACGCCGCGCAGGCCCAGGCCGATCAGCGGCAACTGGTCAACGCCGCGCTCACCTTTCTGGGGGTCGGGTTGGCCGTGCAGATTCTGCGGCTCATCACCACCTATCTCAGTACCGACCTGGGTTTCCGGTCTACCAATGACCTGAGGGCGGAGCTGGCCCGTCACCTGATGGGCCTGGATATGGCGTTTCACAAAGAGCGCACCCCCGGAGAGCTGATCGAGCGTATCGACGGGGATGTGACGGCGCTTTCGAACTTTTTTACGCAGTTTGTCGTCCGCGTCCTGGGCAGCATGATTCTGATCGTCGGCGTGCTGGTCATGCTGGTGCGCGAGGACTGGCGGGTTGGGACCATCATGGCGGCCTTTGCGGCACTGGCGCTGGGCGGCCTGGTCAAGTTCGGCGGCGTGGCCGTGGCGGACTCGAACGCAGAGCGCGAGGCCAACGCAGAGGTGTTCGGCTTTATCGAGGAGCGACTGGCCGGCATGGATGACATCCGGTCTAACGGTAGTGCCAGGTACACCCTGCGGCGCTATTATGAGAAGTTGCGCAACCTGTACTGGGCAGCTATCACGGCCTGGAACAAACGACTGCTGGTCATCCGCATCGCGATCGCGATGTGGGGGGTGGGTTTCACCCTGGCCCTGGCGCTGGGTGCCACCTTTTACCTGCGGGGCCTGCTAACGCTCGGTGGTGTGTACGTGGTGCTTCACTATACCGAGATCCTGTTGGACCCTATCGAGCAGATCTCGCATCAGTTGCAGGATCTGCAAAAGGCCGCGGCCGGCGTGCAGCGCATCAGCGATCTGTTCGCGTTGTCGGCGACCATCCGCGGGCAGGGAGTGCGCGCGCTGGCCGATGGGCCACTGCCCATTGGCTTTGACGAGGTGAGTTTTGCTTACGAGGATGGTGAGCAGGTCCTGGATCGCGTGTCGTTCCGCCTGGAGGCCGGGCGCAAGCTGGGGCTCCTGGGGCGGACCGGCAGCGGCAAGACGACGCTGACGCGGCTGCTCTTTCGGCTCTACGATCCCGTATCCGGCACGATCGCCCTGGGCGACACCGACCTCAAGGCCCTTGAGCCTGACTTTGTTCGCTCGCGGGTGGCCATGGTGACTCAGGACGTGCAGCTGTTTCGGGCCAGCGTCCGGGACAACCTGACCTTTTTTGACCCGCATAGAACCGACGAGGAGATCATCCAGGTCGTGCGCGATATCGGGCTTGGGGATTGGTATGACGGGCTGGCCAAGGGCCTGGATACCGAGCTTGCGCCGGGAGGGAACGACCTCTCCGCAGGTCAGGCCCAACTGCTGGCCTTTGCGCGCGTCTTTCTGGCAAATCCCAGCGTGGTGGTTCTGGATGAGCCGTCCTCACGGCTGGACCCCGCGACGGAAAAGTTGCTGGAGCGTGCTATGGCACGGTTGCTGGACGGCCGTACGGGCATCATCATCGCTCACCGTCTGGGGACGGTACAAAAGGTCGACGACATCATGATCATAGAGGATGGGAAGGTGACCGAGTTCGGCGCGCGTCCGGATCTTGTGCGCGACCCCGGCTCGCACTTTTCGCTCCTGCTCAAGACTGGATCTCAAGAGGCGTTCGCATGAACAAGCTTTTACGATATACCCTGGCTCTGGTTCGCTACAGGCCCTGGATGTTTGTAGCCAACATCATCCTGTGGAGCGGTTTCCACGTGCTGCCGGTGATCAGCGGGCTGGTGATGCGTGCCGTCATCGATGGGCTGAGCGGCCCTGTGGCCGCGGGCTACAACCTGTGGACCCTGCTGGCCCTGTTTGCCGCCATCGAGGTCGGCCGCTACTTTTCGTTCATGTACGGGTTCCGGCTGTTTATCGACCTGTGGATGACGCTGGAGACGCTCTTGCGCAAGAACCTGCTGGAGTGGGTGCTGACGGCCAGCGGTCCCCGCGTGTTCGACGAGTCCTCCGGCGCTTCGGTGACGCGCTTTCGTGATGACGTGCGCGACGTGACCTCCTGGTTCGAGGTGCTGGAGGATATGCTGGGCATCCTCGCCTTTGCGATTGTGGCCCTGGTGATCATGTTCCGCACCAACGCGACCATGACCGGTGTGGTGCTGCTGCCTTTGATCCTCATGATCTTTGGAGGCATGCGCATGTCGGACGTCATCCGTCGCTACCGGCGCGCCAACCGTGAGGCGACCAGCCGGGTTACAGGCTTTATCGGCGAGGTCTTTGGCGCGGCACAGGCGGTCAAGGTGGCCTCCGCAGAGGATGCGGTGACCGGCTACTTTCGCACGCTGAATGAGACGCGGCGCAAGGCCGCCGTCAAGGACTCGATGATCACCGAGTTGTACTATGCGTTGACGGGCAACCTGATCGATATCAGCATCAGTATCGTGCTGTTTCTGTCGGTCGGCGCCATGCGCAGCGGGGATTTTACCGTGGGCGACTTTGCGATGTTTATCACGTACCTGTCGCGCATGTCCTGGTATCTGCGCTACTTTGGCAACATGATCGCCCAGTATCGCCGGGTGGGCGTGTCCTTTGACCGTCTGGATAGCTTCCTGCGCGACGCGCCCGAGGGGCAACTGGTCAAGCATGGGCCGATCTATGTGCGTGAGGAGCTTCCTCTCGTGCCGGATCCGCGCTATGCTTCGGCGGCGCACCTCGATCACATGGAGGTTCGGGGTCTGACGTGCCATCACACGGGCAGTGAAAAGGGCGTCGATGACATCAGCTTTGCCGTGGATCGTGGCGAGCTCGTAGTGATCACCGGGCGTATCGGCTCGGGAAAATCAACGCTGCTTAGAGCGATGCTGGGACTGTTGCCGGTGGACGCTGGTGAGGTGCTGTGGAACGGCGAGCCCGTAGAGGATCCGGCGACGTTCTTTGTGCCACCGGTGAGCGCCTATACGCCGCAGGTGCCTCGGCTCTTTTCAGAGACGCTGCAGGATAACATCCTCTCCGGGGTTCAGGCTTCGGACGAGGAGTTGCAGAGTGCGGTAAGGCGCGCGGTGTTGGAGCCAGACATCGCGGATCTGGATCATGGGCTGCAGACGCCGGTGGGCACCCGCGGCGTCAAGCTTTCCGGCGGCCAGGTGCAACGGGCGGCCGCGGCGCGCATGTTCGTGCGCGAGCCCGAGTTGCTGGTGTTCGACGATCTCTCCAGTGCGCTGGACGTCGAGACTGAGCGCCAGCTCTGGGAGCGGATGGATGAGGTAGCGGGTGCGACCTGCCTGGTGGTGAGCCACCGGCGTGAGGTGCTGCGCCGTGCGGATCGGATCGTCCTGCTCAAGGACGGTAAGGTGGAGGCTACTGGCGCCCTGGAGGAGTTGCTGGCCGCCAGTGACGAAATGCGCGCACTCTACTATGCCTATGATGGGCAGGAGGGCGCGCCCGAGCCTGAGCCGGCCAAGCCCGAAGTGGTGACAGCCGTCGTGTGAGCGCAGGCCCCGCGGATATCCCGCGGGGCTCTGTTGTCGGCAGGTGAGGGAGGCGCGACAGGTGGATCAGCGCGAGTTCAACAGACAGCAATACGAGAGCAACGCCAACCTGCGCACGCGGTCGCAGCTGCATGCGCGCTACAGCACCAATCCGCTGGGCTGGGTGAACTGGCTGTGCCCGCTGCTGGGCATGGAGCCAGGGATGCGCGTGCTCGAGGTCGGCTGCGGCGACGGCGCGCTCTGGCGGGACCGCCTTGACCTCGTCCCGGGAGGCTGCTCTCTATTGCTGACCGATCTGTCCGACGGCATGATCCGTAGCGCGCGGCAGGTGCTCTCCGGTTCGAGTGTCCGCCTGGCAATAGCCGATGCGGAACATCTGCCATTCGACGGCGCGTATTTTGACCTCGTCATCGCCAATCACATGCTGTATCATGTATCGGATCGCACGGCGACGCTGTGCGAGATCGCGCGGGTGCTGCGCCCCGGCGGGCGTTTGTGTGCCAGTACCGTAGGCACCGGGCATATGCGCGAGATGCACGCCTGGCTGGCGCAGGCCTGCGGGGGCGCCCTGACGCCCGAGGCGCTGCATCTCCCCGCGTTCACGCTCCAATCTGGAGAGGCCGAGTTGGCGCAGTGGCTTGGTAGTGTCTCTCGTTACGACTATCCAGACGACCTGCGCGTGCCAGAGATCGCACCTTTGCTGGACTATATGCGCTCCATGTGGTCCGATCACATGGGACCGGAGCAGACGCGCGTACTCAATGCTATTCTGCAGCAGGAACTGAATCGCCGTGGCAAGATTCTGGTACACAAGGAGAGCGGCCTGTTCGTGGCACACAGGCGCTGAGCGCCAGGACGAGCAGGCTAGCCTGTGCCAATGTTGCAGGAGCACAAGATGAGCGCTCGAGGACAGATTCTGGTCGGGGGAGTGCTCGTTGCCGCAGGGCTACTGGCACTCATGGATCTTTGGCTGGACATCAGCCTCTGGCCGCTGTTGTTCCCGCTGCTCCTGATCGGGCTCGGAGTCTGGGTGCTCAGGAGACCGCAGTCGGTTGCGGCGGGAACGCGGGTGACCCAGCGGCTCCTGGGAGATGTCAGACGCCGGCAGAGCGTGGGCGATGAGGATATCTTTGTCCTCCTGGGCGACGTCAAGATCGACTGGTCCGCATCTCTGTGGCCTGAGACGCCGGTGACGGTGTGGGTCTCGAGCCTGCTGGGGGATATCCGGATCAGGGTGCCAGAGGGTGTGGGGGTACCGGTCAATTCGCGTGCCGCCCTGGGCACGTTGCGTCTCGATGCCCGCAAGCGGGACGCCTCCTTCGCCCTGGTTCACGTGCAGACTGACGATTACGAGACCGCCGCCCACCGGTTGGATCTCCATGTAGTGCATCTGCTGGGCGATGTGACCATTGAGCGCGCCGGCGCCTAGTCCCAGGAGAGCGCCGCCCCGCGGTCTGTCGCCGGGCGCGTGTTTACAATCCCTGGCATCGTTGGTACAATGCCCCGGTCGGAGGCTATTGAGGTCCACCGCAGATACCATACAGGAGGCGAGGTGCAGTCTCGTCCGCGCGTTCTACACCTGGCGTTGCTGATCGCGGCTGTGGCCGGTCCGGTCATGTACCTCCTGGCACTGGCGCGCTATGGCAGCGCCCTCCTCTATATGGATGTTCCCCGTTTGGTGGTGACCTATGTCGCGCTGGGGTTGGCGGCCGCAGCTGCCACCTATCTCCTTCTGAGCCACACGAGCACTGTGTTCCGGATAGCCGCGGCCGTCTCTCTGGCCGCAACGCTTGGCAGTATTGTCTATGCGGAACTCCTCTGGCGGCCCGACATGCAGCGGGCCATCGCCGAGGTCGAGCGGCGTCTCTTTGATGACAACCAGACCGGTATCCTGGTGGCCACCGCCGCTGATACACCTGAGGCGCTGGAGGAAGCCCGGGCTATCGAAAAGGCGGTGCAAGAGATCCTGGCACAGTCCGGACTCGGCGACGAGATCGCGGTGCGCCCAAGCCAGACGATCCTCACAAGAGACCAGGCGCGCACGCTCGGTGAGGAGATGAACGCCAATATCGTGGTGTGGACATCGTCCAAACAGGCGGGCACACGGATCAACGAAGAGCTGCACGTGACCGTTCTGGGGGCCAGCGCGCGCGGGACGACGCTGGACCCGATCGCACTGCTGGTGGCTGGCATCACGCAGGATACGCTCACGGTGTCCCGCACGCGATACGAGGACGGCAAGGCCTCTACCGCACTGATAGATGGCGTGATTGTGCCCGTGGTGACGGCCTTTGGTTTTCTGGCCGAGAATCAACCGTTGCTTGCGGCGACACAATTCAGTCTCGCGTCCAGCTATGCAGGGCTGGATACCGGGACACGCTGCCAGCTGAGCAACTATATGGGGGCAACGCTGTTGCTCACCGGTCGTGCGGACCTGGCGGGCCCAGCCTTTGAAGAGTCTATCGCCATCAAGCCCAACGCGCCTGCCTGGATCGGTCTGGGAACCGTGGCAGTGGCCGGCCACCAGTGGGATCAGGCGCAGGAGGCCTTTAGCCAGGCCGTCGCACTGGATCCCTACGCGCCGGGTGCATACTGCGGGCTCGGCTATGTCCAGGCGACCAGGCGCGATATCCATAACGCCTATCTGGCGTACCAGCAGGCGATCGCCCTGGATCCAGACTATGGCGTGCCGTACGCCTTTATGGGAATGCTCTATGAGCTTCGCGCCGACGTCACGGCAGCACAACAAGCCTATCAGCAGGCTGCTGCCCTGGTGCGCTTCGATGGGGGCATGCATACTGCGATTACACGACGTTCTGAGGAGATCCGTAAGAACCCGCCCACACCGGTTCCGACGGCCACGCCCAGGCCGGTACCCACGGCATCTCCTATTCCGACTTCGGCGATACACAGAGTGGAGCAAGGGGATACGTTGCAGGTGATTGCAAACTCGTATGGCGTCTCTATCAGCGAGATCGTCGAGATCAACAAGCTGGAGGACATCGACCAGTTGCACATCGGTCAATACCTGCTGATCCCGCCTCCGCCTGAGGATTAGCTCCGTTCGATCCGGACGGGCTGTGCAGGGACGCCTGTTACCCGGCACAGCCCGATCCATCCGCTATGAGTTGTGGGGCCAAATGGGTTGGTGGGTCTGTCGCAGAGTCGCGTATGGCCTGTTCCAGGCTGGACACAGGCTCTTGTTGTCGTCGCTCTACGCCAGCCTGATGGTCTTACTGGCGGCGGGGTGCCTCCTTGTCTCGCCCCTCGATCTCGCTGCACAGGCACCGCCAGGCTCCGGTGAGCCCATCCTGGTGGCCTCCGGGATAGACCCGCGGGTGCCCCCGGTCATCACACTGGATCCCAAAGGCCAGGGTTACCTCGTCTGGCAAGAGCCGTCCGCGCTGTCCGAAATGAGCCGCCTGCAAGTGGCTACATGGCCCTATGACACTGTTTCAACGGTGGGCCAGTTTCGGCAGGCCCCGGGCGCCGCTGCTCTCTCAACCTTTTGGAAGCCGCTACAGGCTGTCGCCCGCGAGCGCCTCGCGGTGGCGTGGTCAGATGGTGCCTCCGCTGATGCGTCGGTGTTTGCGGGCGCCGCAGGAGAAGAGCCCATCTCCTGGGCTCCGGGTCAGGCGAATGCGTGGGCCTTTGCCCTGGACGATAAGCAGGCCCTGTCAGTGGCCTGGTGGGCCGGCGACGGCATCGTGGTGGAACAGCCTGCGCACGGGAGCGTGATGTCTTTTTCCCCGGACGGCGCTGGTATTGTTCGCGACCTTCTCCTGTCCTATGGGGCTGATGGGACAGGGTACCTGATCTGGTCTCAGACAGATTCCGAAGGATCGCCGGGGGGCATCCGGGCGGTACCTCTCGTGCCCGATGGACGGATTATGGGGGTGACCGGCTCAGGCGTCCTCAAGGGAGCCGCCGTGGACGGGACGGGTGCCCTGCATGTGGCCTGGGTGGATGATGCAGGTCTGTGGCTCGGGAGTCCGGTCGATCCCGAGGCGACCGGCCTCGTGCGGGCGGGGGTGGCGGTCGAGGCCCCGGTCGCTCTCGCGGCGGGACCGGATGGATATGTCCAACTTGTATGGGCGGAGAGCGGGATGCTGCATTACGCGCTCTCTGCTGATTGGTCAGCAACACACAGCGAGTTGCCCGGCGCGAACGTGACTACTCTGGCACTTGCTGTGGACTCTGACAACCGGCCGCACATCGCGTGGGTCGAACAACCCCCCGACACTGAGGCCAAACTCCTGCTGGTCGAGCCCCCGCCGGCGCCGCCCATGGTGGCAGTGACCTGGCCGCCGGCTGGCGAGACCGTTCGTCCCGATGACGACGTGCGCGCGGCGACGAATCTTGCGCCGGGCGAATGGGATAGCCTGACCTTCTACCTGCAGCCAGTAGATGAGCGCGGAGATCGCGCGCCCATGCGGGAACTGGGAACAGACACTGATGGTGCCGATGGCTGGAGCGCCCCGCTGCCTGGGGCGCCTGCGGCGGGTCTGGTGCGCGTGGTGGCTATCGGGCGTGACCGGTACGGGCGCCTCGCGCGGGCTTTCGGGGAACCCTTTACGTTGCTGGCAGCGGACCTGCCCGTTCTGCGGGAGCATTCGGCGCCAGCGGACGGTGCAGCGGGTGTGATGCGGCTCGACCTGCCGGCCGCCTCTGATTGGGCGGCTGTTGACGCCGCCGACGTGTTTCTGGCGCCGCTTAGTGCACAGAGCTCCACAAGTTCGGTGACGGCTGCCGCCGACGCGTACTATGCCGGCTACCTGTCGCTTGAGACTGGGAGCACGGGTTCGCAGGTCAGTCTGGATACGCGCTCTGTTCCCGACGGTCTATACCAGGTGCAACTGAAGGGAGAGGGGGCCGATGGCACGTCTCTCATGGCTCAGACCGCCGGTGTCGTCTCCATAGACAACCTCCGGGCACCGCGGGTGAACGCGGTTCGCTGGCGCCAGAACCTGGAAGCGGATCAGTTCGGCCTGGTGGCTGAGATGGATGCGCTGCATCGTCCGCCGGTACAGGTCGAGTTTTTTATGCAATCGGTGGCCGAGGGTGTGCACACCGGCTACCCCGAGGTATCCGGAGAACTCGTGTGGCTCGGCACGGATTTGAGCGCCGAGGGTGGCTGGTCAATCGATGCGCCATTTGAACCGCGGTGGCGCGACGGCTGTTGGGTGGGCTGGGCGATAGCCTGTGATGCGCGTGAATTGTGTGGCTCGGGCGCGACCGACATGGAACTCTTGGCCAGCGACGAGCGGGCCTCGCTCCTTTTCGCCGCACCCGGCTCCGGGCGAGATGTGTCCGGGCAAGTGACCATCGGACTCTATCCCGAGGATGCGACGGCCGACCTGTCCTGGGCGCAAGCCTACCTGGAGAGCGAGGACGGGACGCTCACACCGCTTGGATACCTCAAGCCGGACGGCCGCGGATGGCAGGCCCGCTGGGACAGCCGGTCGGCGCCGGATGGCACCTATCGCTTCTTGCTGCAGGCCAGATTGTTGTCGGGCAGGACGATACCCTTCTGGAGCAGTCGCTTCCAGGTCCGCAACAGCATCGTTGGGTGGCGGTTGCGTATGTCGCCGGACATTGAGCCGCTATCGGGCATGGTTCGGCTATCGGTAGAGGGCGGCGCTCTTGACAGCGTCGACGGGGTCAGCCTGTACCTGTCGGACGCGAGCGGCGTCATTCTGCCAATCGACCGCGCCGGCGTTGGTGCGGTGGGCTGGGAGGCGTGGTGGAATACCTATGAGGTGCTCGACGGTCACTATGTGCTCGTGGCTGCGCTGGCCGGCGCAGAGGGGCGGCTGGCGCACATCGAGATTCCCGTTGAGGTGCGCAATGACCGGTTGTCGACCCGGTTCTTGCGCACGCCGGGGGATGGCCCGATCCACGGGGGGACATCCATCGCCTGGCAGTCGTCTCCCGATGGAGAGCAAGTGACTGTCGGTCTGGACTATAGCGCCGATGGTGGCAACACGTGGATCTCAGTCGCTCGCGATCTGGCTGCCAGTGGATCGCTGTCGTGGGACAGCGAGACAGTTCCCGACAGTGATCGGGCCTGGTTGCGCCTGACTGCGCAACGGGGTGGCTGGACGGTAACGGACGTTTTCGGGCCGTTTGTCGTCAATAACGCCAACGAGCCGCCTCTGCTGAGCGTGCTTTGGCCGACCCTCGGCGAGGTTGTATCGGGTGTTACCGAGGTGCGCTGGGCCTCCCGCGATCCGGATGGGCACAGCGTTACGGTGGATCTGCTGGTGCGCAGGGGCGCTGGTCCATGGGTGCCCCTGGCCAGCGGTCTCGGCGCGAGCGGAGTGTATCCGTGGGATACAGGGGGGCTCGATCCCGGCGAACGCTACACCTTGCGAGTCGTGGCCAGGGACACCGCCGGCGGATCGTCCATTGACGCTGTCCAGGATCTGCTGGTGGTAGACAACGTGCCGCCCCAGGTGACCCTGATCTGGCCCAGCAAGAGTGCGCGGCTGGAGGACAGCACCGCGATCCTTTGGAGAGCCCACGATCCTGACGGGGACCGGCTGACTATCGACGTGTACTATTCAGACAACGACGGGCTGACCTGGTACGCCCTGGCCAAGGGCCTCGATGATGTCGGCTACTATGTCTGGGAGGTCTCGTTCCTGCCTCCGGGCCCGAACTATCGCCTGAAGGTGGTTGCCAGGGATGCGTATGCAGAGGGCTATGACCAGAGCGAAGAGTCGATTCAAGTTCGCGGCGAGTCGCTGCCGGCAGTGCATCTGGTACAACCCTGGGCCGGGTCCGATTTGCGCGGCACGGTGCGCCTCGGCTGGCAGCCAGCATTCCCCCTTGGGGGAGATGTCGGCGCAGATCTGCTGATCCGCGCCGCGGGGGATTCAGATTGGCAGAGTCTGGCTACCGGTGTGCGCTATGCGAACTATTACTTGTGGGATACGACGGCCGTTCCCGACGGCAGCTACGATATCGCGCTAAACCTGAAGCGCGCCAGCGAACAGCGGATCTCCAACATACTGACGGGTGTCAGTGTGGCCAACGAGCAGGCCCTCTCGTCTCTGTCGCTGGAGGCGCCTCGATCCGGGGAGTTGCTCAGCGGCAGGCGCCTGGTGCGTTGGTCCTGTGAGGAGTGTGAGGCTACCGCATCCGTGACCATCGAGCTGAGCCCCGATGGCGGTGCGAGTTGGTCCACACTGACCACAGTTCCTGCCGCAGATGGCCGTTACGTGTGGGATACGGATGCCTGGCCTGCCGGGACGGACTATGTCTTGCGTGTTACCATTGCGGGGGCGGACGAGGAGGAGCACAGTGTCTCCGCCGCGCGGCTCGCTCTGGGTGGAAGGGGCCTGCTGCCACCGCGTGTGGATGCGGATGCCCTTGCCGGGCAGGGAGGGGAAGGCGTTCTGATTCGCTGGGATGCTACGCCAAGAGACGGCGGCTCGCCCGTTGTGTCTCTGGCGCTGTGTCGAGCGGGAAGGGACGATTGCAGCGTGGTCTCGGATGGCCTGGCAGACTCGGGCCAGCATCGCTTTGATCCATCGGGTTCCGGACTGGCCCGCGTCACCGCCAGCGATGTGCTCTATACTGTGGAGGCCTATGCACAGTGGGAGGCATCCGCCCCCGGGGTAGAGGGGCTTGATCTCCATCTTCTGGACCCATCAGGCGGCGGCGAAAGGGCGGGGAGTGTGCCAGTCACCTGGGAGGCAACCGCCGCCGGGGACGAGCCGGTCGTTATCTCCCTCGAATATACCCGCGATGGCGGGCAGAGTTGGCGATTGATCATCGAGGATCTGGAGAATGTCGGACGCTATCTCTGGCAGACCACGTTGCTTCCGAACGGGGCCTACCGGATCCGGCTGACCGTGCGCAGCAACTCCAGCACGGTGGTGCGCACCAGCGAGCCATTCGTGCTCAACACCCCGGGCCGCAGTCCGCCTCTCGTGTCCTTGCAGGCCGATGCCGGCAGCCTGGGGGCGCTCGGAAGCCGGGCGCTGCTCTGGAGCGCCGCGGATGCGGAAGGGTCACCACTCACCGTACGCATCGTGTATGCAGTGAGCCCCGAGGGCCCCTGGCAGGTTCTGACCGAAGGCAGTGGCGCACCGTGTATCGATGGCTTTAGTGGTGCGGCGCTTCCCAACACGGAGATTTGGCTGAGGTTGTTGGCCACAGATGGCGTGCTGGAGGCCAGCTCCGCGGTTGTGGGGCCTCTGTCCGTCGCCAATGCCGGGGCGCCGCGGGTGCGACTGCTGTCACCTGCCGGCGGCGAAGCATGGAGCGGCGAACACAGCATCGTCTGGGCATCCATGGGCGGGGCCGGTGCGCCTGCGGTGACGCTGGCCTATTCGCTCGATGGCGGAGCCACCTGGTCGCAGATCGCCTCCGGTTTGCCTGCCGTTGGCCGCCGTATTTGGGATACCGCCACAGTCGCACCGGGCAGCGCTGTGCTCTTTCAGGCGGAGGCCAGGTCGGGCAACACGCTGGGGGTGGTGCGGACGAAGCGTCCGGTGGTTATTTTGGACTCTGGCGAGGTGCGCGTCGCCCAGGATGACGTTCGGTGAGATGGCTGGCACTGAACTTTTACTGGTTTGGCGTGTCCTTTATGTGGGGCGCCATCCATTCGCTGATTCTGCCGCAGCTGGTGGATCGCTACGGCGGCCCCGCAAGAAACAGCCTTTATGGTGTTTTGACCTTTGCGGGTCTCGTGGTGGCGCTGCTGGCCACCCCGGTCAGTGGCGGGCTGAGCGATCGCACGGCGACGCGCTGGGGCCGGCGGCGGCCCTGGATGCTGGCGGGCGCTGTTCTCGCGTCAGCCTGTGTGCTCGGTCTCGTGACTTCTGCGAGCTATGTCACACTGGGCCTCTGGTATCTGGCCCTGCAGCTATGCTCTAACCTGGCGCATGGGCCAGGCCAGGGCCTGATACCGGACTGCGTGCCCGAGGATCAACGTGGCATCGCGTCGGGGAGCAAGTCCGTGCTCGACATGCTCGGGCTCGTCGTCGCCGCACTGGTTATCAGCCGGGTACTGGCGGCAGCGTCGGGAGAGTTTCTGCGCGCGGGTGTCATGGTTGTCGCGGTGCTCCTGCTTTCGCTGGTGGTGACGATGCGTGGCGCGCACGAAGCCGCCCTGGATACGAAACTCCCCAGGATTCCTGGATCCTTTCGGCAACGGCTGGTTGCTCTGTATGGCATGGATCTGACGCGTTACGGAGAGTACGGCCGCCTGCTTGCGAGCCGTTTCTGTGTGTTATTGGGCATCTATGCGGTGCAGGCCTTTGCGTACTTTTTTGTGGCGGATGTCGTTCGGCCGGCAGATGCATCCACCACAGTGGGCAATCTGATGGCGATCATCGGGATCAGCGTGATGGTGGCATCCTATCCCGCCGGCCATCTGTCAGAGCGCTGGGGGCGCAAGCCTTTGAGCATAGGCGCCTGTGTGGCTGTCGCCGTGGGGATGGCCCTTCTCAGTCAGGTCCAGGACGTAACAGGTATCGCCGTGTTGGGGGCAGTGATTGGGCTGAGTATGGGCATCTTTAGTGCGGTGAACTGGGCCTGGGCGACGGATCTGGTACCGGCTCAAGAGGCTGGCCGCTACCTGGGGCTCTCCAATCTGGCGACGGCGGGCAGCGCGGCCACGGCGCGGCTTGTGGGACCGTTGATCGATCTTGTGAACGGCTGGCGGCTGAACGCCGGTTACGCTGTTATGTTTGGCATCGCGACGCTTGGCGCTCTTGTCGCACTGGCCATTACTCTGTCGCTAGATAGCGGCCCTGGTAATACCGCCGCGACTGGGGATTGACGGTCACTTCCGTGTGCGGAATCCAGGGCCTTCGTTTTGAGAGTGCTGAGACCAGGCGGCTTTGCCGATTATGGGGCGGATGGTATAATGTGCCGGTACGCGTGATGGCATTATCAGGGAGGATTTCGAGTTCATGGCAACATTCAGTGCTAAAGACATTCGCAACGTCGTCTTGCTTGGGCATGGTAGCTGCGGAAAGACGACTTTGAGCGAGGCGTTGCTGTTCGATTCTGGCGCCATCTCGCGGGTAGGGCGTATCGAGGAAAAGAACACGGTCTCGGACTTTGACGAGGAAGAGCAGGCCCGTGGTTTTTCGGTGAACAACGCAGTGCTGCCCACAGAGTGGCAGGGCAACAAGATCAACATCGTCGACGCACCGGGCTACATGGACTTTATCGGAGAGGTCAAGTCGGCGATCGGCGTGACCGATGGCGGCGTCATGGTCATTTGCGCTGCCTCAGGTGTCGAGGTTGGGTCCGAGGTTCAGTGGGGCTATCTCGACGAGCTCTCGCAGCCGCGCCTGGTCTTTGTGAACAAGATGGATCGCGAGAATGCGAGTTTCTCCGGCGTGCTCGAGGGCCTCGCCACCAAGTTCGATGCCACCTTTGTGCCCATCTCCATCCCGATCGGAGAGGCTTCCAGCCTTAAGGGTGTGGTGGATCTCGTCGAGATGAAGGCCTACCTGGGCCCTAACGGCAAGGCTGAGGCGATCCCGGTGGACGCTCAGGATGCTGCCGATGAAGCCCGCATGGCCATGATGGAGTACGCTGCCGAGGTCGACGATGAGTTGATGCTCAAGTATCTCGATGGCGAAGAACTCAGTGACACCGAGATTCGCAAGGCTTTGGCACAGGGCTCCCGCGAGGGGCGTTTTGTGCTTGTTCTGGCTGGCTCTGGTCTTGGCAACCAGGGGCTCTATCCCCTGCTCAATGCCATGGTGGACTATTTGCCGTCGCCGGCGGAGGCGCCGCGTACGGTGGTCAACGTCGCGACAGATGAAGAGCTCACTTTGCAGGCTGACGCCAGCGGCCCGCTGGTGGCCCAGGTGTTCAAGACAATGGCCGACCCCTTTGTTGGGCGCCTGAGCTACTTTCGTGTGTTCAGTGGCAGCCTGGCCTCGGATACGCGCGTGTTCAATGTGAATCGGCAGGAGGAGGAGCGCGTCGGCCAGCTGTACTCTGTGCGCGGCCACGAGCAAAAGCCTATCGACGGCGTTCAGGCCGGCGATATCGGTGTGGTGACCAAGTTGACGGTCACGACGACCAATGACACGCTGTGCGATCGCGGGGCGCTGTATCGCGTGCCGCCGGTGGAATACCCAGAGCCGCTCTACTCAGTGGCTGTGTTCCCCAGTACCAAGGCCGACCTGGACAAGCTGGGCAGCAGCCTGTCGCGCCTGGTGGAAGAAGATCCCACCCTGCGGGTGGAGCGTAACACCGAGACGAACGAGACCATCCTCTCGGGAATGGGCGAGTCGCATATCCAGATCGCTACGCGTCGTCTGGCCAACAAATTCGGTGTCCAGGTGGATACCGACCTGCCCAAGATCGCCTATCGCGAGACGATCACCAAGACGGCATCAGCGCAGGGGCGCCACAAGAAGCAGACGGGTGGACGCGGCCAGTTTGGCGATGTCTACTGCCGCTTTGAGCCCCTCGAGCGTGGCGCAGGGTTTGAGTTCGGTAACGAGGTCTTTGGCGGGTCCGTGCCTCGCTCGTTCTTCCCCGCGGTGGAAAAGGGCATCCGCGAGATCATGGGCGAGGGCGTGCTGGCCGGTTATCCCACTGTGGATTTCAAGTGCGTGTTGTACGATGGTTCCTACCATCCGGTGGACTCGTCCGAAATCGCCTTCAAGCTCGCTGCACATCTCTCCTTCCGTGCGGCCATGCCGCAGGCGGGCCCGGTGCTTTTGGAGCCGGTGTACAAGATCGTCGTGACTGTTCCAGAAGAGTATATGGGTGACATCCTGGGCGATCTCAATACCCGCCGCGCGCAGGTGCAGGGTATGGAGCAGTCGCGGGGCAGCGGTATCGTGACCGCTGAGGTGCCCCTGGCTGAGATCCAGCGCTATGCGACCGATCTGCGATCGATGACGCAGGGACGCGGTATGTACACGATGGAGTTTGTGCGCTACGACATCGTGCCGGCGCACCTGATCGATCAGATCAAGGCGGACGCCGAGCGGCGCCTGGAGAAAGAAAAGGAACGCAACTAGCGTCATCCGAGAGCACGAGCGGGCAGCCACCTGGTTGCCCGTTTTCTATACCTGCGTGACCGGCCGGATATCATGGCTGATGCGACCGTCTCTGGCGTGCACGGCCCGCTCGGCCGCGACCGTGAACGCGCTCTCAAAGCGGTTCAGGTCGCCGGCGTTTTCCGCCCTCGGCAAGTATCGTGATATGCATCATCGTCATCCATTCGAGCACACGCCGTCTGCTCTGGCGTGCGTAAGGGCGTATCGTGTACAATGCGGCAAGCCGGCCGCACGGACCGTGCCGGACAACATCAAGTCAGGAGGCAGCATGGCGTTCTTTGAATTACGCGAGTACCGGATGCGCGAGGGACAGCGGGACACCTTTATCGAGTACATGGACCAAGTGGTCATTCCCTTCCAGGTCTCCAAGGGCATGGTCGTCGTGGGCTCCTACGCCGGCGAGACCGAGGAGGACCTCTGGATCTGGATCAGGCGCTTTGAGAGCGAAGAGGAGCGCGAGCAGCTCTATGCTGCCGTCTATGAGAGCGAGGAATGGACTCAGCGTATCGGCCCGCCGATCGGCGACATGATCGATCGCAGCAAGATCGTTGTGCGGCGCATCGTTCCATCGCCCCGCTCGATCATCCGTTGAGCTGATGGCAGGAGGGGGCCATGGATCTCTTTGAGGCGATCGCTCGCCGGCACAGCTACCGCGGGCCGATGAAAGACGTGCCAGTGCCGCGCGAGGACCTGATGCGCATCGTGCTGGCCGGGATCCAGGCCCCTTCGGGCTATAATGCGCAGACCACGCGCTTTGTGGTGGTCGATGATCCGACCCAACTGGCACAGCTGGCGGCCATCGATCCCGGGTGCGGCGTGCTGCAACGCGCTCGGGCTGTGATCGCCAATATCGCGCCGCGCGGACCGGCCGAGGGCGACGAGCGGCTGTTCTTTGGCGTGGAGGACTGCTCGGCAGCTACGGAGAACATGCTGCTGGCGATCACGGCGCTGGGCTATGCCAGCGTCTGGCTGGATGGCTGGCTGCGTTACGACGGCCATGATGAGGCTGTCGGTGCGCTGTTGGGCGTACCGGAGGATCACATCGTGCGGGTGCTGCTGCCCCTGGGCCGCCCGGCTCGCGAGGAGCAACAGCACGCCAAACGCCCCTGGGGCGAGCGAGCCTGGTTCGGCAGGTATGGCGGACAGTAGCGAGTTCTGCAACGGCGAAGGCGGCGGACCACTGCAGTATCGGCCGGCCACGGCCGACGACACTCCTCTGCTGGCCCGTCTCAACCGGGAGTTGATCGAGGACGAAGGCCACCGCAACCCGATGACCCTTCCCGAGCTCGAGGCACGCATGCGCCGCTGGCTGGAGGGCGAGTACGTCGCGGCGCTGTTCGAGCGCGAGGGCCAAGTGGTGGCATACGCCCTCTATCTCGTGAGAGCGTCCGACATCCAGGTACGTCACCTGTATGCGTTGCGCGGTGCTCGCCGCCAGGGGATCGCCAGCGCTGCGCTGCGATTGCTGGCGCGCGAAGTCTGGCCCCCGCAGGCACGCGTCTCGCTGGACGTGCTGGTGGGGAACATCGGCGCGCTGGCGTTCTACCGGGCGCTGGGGTTCCGACCCTGTTCGCTTACGCTGGAGATTGAGAACCGCGCCTTACGGGCGCAGCCGCCCACGCATGAGTGCGGTAAGGAGGCGAAGGCAGATTGACGATCGAGGACTTGACGACGGCGGACATGGAGGTGCTGGCGAGCACCTGGAACGAGTGGCTGGCTGATGTGCCGCACTGCCCACCCGTTGGTGTAGCAGTCATTGAGCCAGGGCTCGACGGAGACGATTGCTGTAAGGCGGCTGAGCGCCTGTCGGACTCTAATCTTTGGACAGCTTCAGAGCGTGGCGCCGTCACAGGAGTTGCCCATATCGCGCTTGAGGCTGCCACGGAGCAGACGCCGAGGCGTGGCGTGCTGCGCTTTTTGGCATACCAGCCTGGTCACCGCAGGGCGGGTCAGCTGTTGCTGGAGACAGCCGAGTCGATGGTGCGCGAGGCGGGTGCGTCGGAGCTCATCGCCTGGCACTATGATCACACCTACCCCTGGTACCACGCCGAGCATGCCTGCCTGTCTGGGCGGTTGGATCACGTTCACGCGCTGTTCGGCGTCAATGGCTACCTTCCCGTGAACGGCGAGCTTGTGCTGGATTGGCCGAACTATGCGTTCTCCTTGCCAAGGGCGCCACTGCCGGTGTCGCTCGACTGGCAGTGGTCGGAACCGCTCCCTACTGTGGACGAGCTTGAGCTTGTGGCATACCACGGCGAGCGTCAGGCTGGCATCTGTGTCTGTATCGGGCAGACGGCGTTCCAGCCCGTACGTGAGGCACTTGGCTGGGTCTATATTCGCTGGCTGCATGTCGAGCGCGATCTGCGGGGTCACGGTTTGGGCCGTTACCTGGTGCTGGCGGCTCTAGATGCCTACCGGCGGCGCGGCTACCGTCACGCGGTGATCTGTGTAATGAATGAGAACTACCCCGCGCGCCTGCTCTATACGAACCTCGGCTTTCGCACCGTGGACTGGACCTGCGCCTATCACAAGACGCTCTCCTGATCGACAGTTAGCAGTAGCCTGTCAGGTCAGGTCGATCGCCAGCACCTGGTACTCGTGCACGCGCGGCACGCTGGTGCAGAGCCAACCGTCCTCGATCGTCACCGGTCCAGGCTCCTCGCCGTCGCACAGCAGGTGCACCGGGCCCGCCTGGGCTCCCGCCGGCAGCCTGAGGCGGATGTGCTGCTCGCCCACAGGATAGATCTCGCGCACGGGTCCCTGCTGCGCGCGCGGATTGGTCAGGTTTACCAGATGCAGCGTGAGCGAGTCCTTCTGGCGCCAGAGCGTGACGTCCACCACCCCGGGCCCGTCCACGGTGACAGGTAAATCACCCGCCACCCAGGCCGCGGCGTTCCGCAGCAGCAGCCCGTGATCCTCGTTGAGCAACTCGTGGTAGGTGCGGTCGATGTCCCAGGAAAAGTAGACTACCCGCCCCGCGCGATGGTCGCGCGCATAGAGCTCCGGGATGCCGGTGCGCTCGATTCGCGGGTACACCTGCTCCATGGGCAGGTCGGGGTAGGAGGGCACCAGGGTGAGCAGTGGCGACTGCTCGGGCTGCAGCGGCTGACAGGGCAGGCGGTGCACGCCATGGATGAGGCGCTGGGCGTCCCCCAGCCCGGCCAGCAGCGGGTGCGTCTCCGCTCCGCCCGGCGCCACGTGCAGGTAGGCGTTCTGCATGGGGCCCTCGGTCAGTCCGGTGCAGCGCGCTCCGAACATATCGCTCAATCCCAGATCGGCTCGCCGTTGCCCGTGCTCGTCATACAGAGAGGTCTCGTGGGTGGCCAGCAATCCGCCGCCCTGCGCCACATAGGCGCGCAAGGTGTTGCAGGCCGCGTCCGACAGCGCGGCGATGTTGGGCAGGATCAGGGCGCGATAGCGCGCGAGGTGCTCGGCGTCCAGGTGGGCCTCGTGCAGCATGTCAAAGGGGATGCGTGCCTCGATCAGCGCCTGGTACATCCCCAGGGCAGCCCCCTCGACCTTCTCCCGCGCCTCGGCGCCGGGGTACATGCCGGCGGTGCGCTGCGAATAGACCAGTGCCACCGTGGCCAGTGAGGCGGTGTTGCGCAGGTAGCGCTCGTGGCGATAGTGCCAGTCATACAGGTGCTCGACCACGGGCAGCCAGCGGCGGTCGTGGTGCACGCCGCCGAACTTTGTAAACCAGGGACGCAGCCCATTGGCCGTGGCCTCGGCGACCCACAGGCGGATCTCCGGGGCGGCCTGCACCGAGTCCTTCCAGCGGTAGCGCTCCTCCACGCCGACCGAAAAGATGCCGCCCGAGGGCTTGGCCCCCAGCGCGGCCCGGAATTCTTTGCCGTTCTTGCCCGCCACCCAGAGGGGCGTGTGGCCGCTGCGGGCCTGCCGGTCCGCAAAGAGGATATCCGCCCTTGCGCCGGTGCGCGCCATGTTCAGGCTGCTGAGGGCGCCCCCGCCGGTATTGGGGATGTACCTGCCCTGGGGGTTGATCTCCTGGATGGTGCGATCCCATAGATCCCACAGGGCGAAGAGACGGTCCTCGCGCCACTGCAGCCAGGCGCGGTAGGCTGGGTCCGTCGGATCGGCACGCAAGGGCAGCACCAGGCTGGTGGCGGACTTGAAGTGTCCTCGGCAGTAGGCGCAGTAGCAGATGCCATGGCCGGACCAGCGGTTGCCGAAAATGCCCTCCACATGGTAAAGGGCCATGATCTCGCGGTGCACGTCGGTCATGAACCGTTCAGCATGTGGCCCCAGCGCGCAGGTCACCCAGTGGTCCGGTGCCGCCCAGTGTCGCCGTGGCCTGCCTTCGGCATCCACCGCCACCCATTCAGGATGCGCGGCTGCGGCCTCATCCTGGATGGCGTGGGGATCCGTGCGGGCGATGACGATCATGTCCAGCGCGCGGCAGCCGGCGATCAACTCGCCCAGGGGATCGTCCTCGGGCGCCATGAACGCGCTACGGTGGTGGTATGGTACCTCGGTGGGGTAGTAGGCCACGCAGCCGCCCGCGCTCAGGCAGGCGCTGTCGCTGTGCGTGCGCTGGAAATACGCCAGCCACTCGGCGGGGTCGTAGCGGCCAGGGTCGTTTTCCACCAGCGTGAGCTGCGCCCAGCGCATGGGCCGGTCGAACCAGGGCTGGTCTCTCACGATGCGCTCGGCCTCACTCTTGAAGAACGCAGGATCACGGTACATGGTATTTCCTTTCAGCGCCGATGAACTCAGGGCGTATCTTCAGGCTTCGTCAGTCCGCCGAGGGTAATGTCAGCCCATGGCGTAGCCAATCTCGTAGGGCGTCCCTTGCAGTCGGATCAGCCGCCCGTTGTGGGTATTCATGCCTCCGCCAGAGCAATGATGCAGGCATCGCGTGCCCCAACGGTCAGGACGATCTCGCCCTCCTGCCAGCTCGCGGGCTCGCCCCAGGCGGCGCGGCCGGGGCGCATATGGCGCCAGGCAGGCCCGAGGGTGATGCGAGCCTCGATGCTCTCGCGCGTCGGGTTGATGACCCACAGCCAGGTGCCGCCCTCGCCGCTGTGCAGCCGCGCCTGCAGCCGCGGGTCGCTGTAGGTGAGACGCGGCTCGACGCCCGCCCAGGTCAGCAGATCGCGGAAGAAGGGTGCGGGCTCGTCCGGGTGCGCGGTGACCCCCGCGCCGGGCATCGTGCCGATCAGCCGGGTATGCCCCTGGCCGTACCGGTTGTCCACCGCCGCGACCCGCCCGTCGGCGTACCAGCCCACGGCCTGGCCGGTCGTGGGCGCATAGGCCTGCAGGAACAGCCCGCCGCGCACCGGCGTGTCGCCCAGGTTCAGCGTCAGGTCGCCCAGCAGGTCGGGTGTGAACTCGACATAACTCTCGCGCGCGCCGAACAGCGCCTTCAGTGGTCGCGGGGGCTGCGTGGGTGAGACGTGCCCGCGCGCGTCAAAGTACCCGGGCAGGCCCTCGCTCACCAGATAGCCGCCGCGCTCTACCCAGGCGCACAGGCGCTCGACGGTCGCGGGCGTCAGGCCCAGCGGATAGGGCAGGTAGAGCAGCGCGTACCGGTCGATATCATCGATGTGCACCAGATCGGGCTGGATATGGTGCGCAAAGAACCCGCGATAGGCGCCGTTGATGGCGTCGGTGTAATAGTCCGTGTTCCCCTGCTGTGCCTGCGCGAAACGCTGCGATTCGGGTGCATAGATGATCCCGACCTCGCCCTGCACGGGCGGCGACTGCCAGAGGGGCGTCTGCTCGGGCGCCGCGCCCCAGTGGGCGATGCGCGCCGCCATCTCCGAGCGGGGCGTGCGGCCCCCGTCCATGCCGTAGGGGCCAAAGGCGCCCCACAGCGGGCCATCGAGTAGGGGGCGCCAGCGCGGGTAGAACAGGCCCGTGGCGCCCGCAGCAAAGGAGAGCAGGTGCCAGAGACGCAAGTCCTCGGGGGCAGCGATGCGGCCATCGTCGCGTGGGCGGCCGGGCACCTGGGGCTGCATCCAGAGCGGCCCGCCCTGCGCTTCCGCGTGCCAGATGCGCTTGCCGCGAGCCGCGCAGCGGGTGAGGTCCACCGCCTGCCACTGCTTCCAGGGCTCGTCACCCTTGCGAGCCGCGATCCAGGTCAGCCCGTAGGCGTCGGCCACGTCCGCGGCGCGCCAGTCGTCGGCTGCATACCCTGCCGCGCGGGACAGGCCGCCCGCCACGCCGTGGGCGATGATCGGGTGCTCGGGATCGATCGAACGCAGAATATCCCGCCGCCAGGCCATCCAGTGGAAGGCATTGTCCACGCGAAAGGCGAGCCAATCCAGCACATCGGGGTAGGCGCCCGTCTGGCGCGGGATCCGCACGTCCTCCCAGCTGGCCAGGCTGTGTCGCTGCCAGGCGTGTGCCAGGGCCTGTAGATCGCCGTAACGCCGCTGCAGCCACTGGCGAAAACGGGCCGCGGTGGCGTCGCAATAGCACATGTCGTCCCAGTAGGTGCACTCGTTCCAGATGTCATAGCCGCCCAGCGCAGGATGTTCGCGATAGCGCTCGGCGAGGGCGCGCAGGAACGCCCCGGCCGCCTCCTGGACCTCGGGGTGGTCCAGGCAGAGTCCGGGAAAGCCGCCGGTGACGCAGGAGCCACTCATGGTGCTCTCCAGCCGGCGCCCGTCGCGAGTCTCGTAGCGGGCGTGGGGCAGATGCGTGAACAGCCACTCTGGGGCCGCCGTGATCATCTCGGCGATGATGGTCTTTTGGCCGTGTTGCGCGGCCAGGTCGAGTTGCCGGTCATACTCGGCCCAGTCGTACTCGCCCGGAGCGGTCTCGATGGCGCTCCACAGGAACCAGTGCCGGAAGTAGGCGTAGCCGTCCTCGGCGGCGACGGCATAGTCGCGCTCCCAGTCCTCGGGGGGCGGGTTGGATTTGCGAAAGTAGACCGCACCATAGACGAAATCGGGGAGGGTTGCCTCGTCCACGCTGCTCACCTGCCTTCCGCTGTACTGCACCATCAACGGACGCATGTTAGCCGCGGGCGGCGATCGCCGCAAGCGCGGCGCTGCCGTCGCGCGGCCGAGTTGTCCCCTTGATGGTCGGCGTGAGGGCGGTCATGCAGGAAAAGAGGCCCGGTGGGGACCACCGAGCCTCTGAAAGAACAGACCAGGACCATCTACCGCCGGCGCCGGGAAAAGATCACCAGCAGGATCACTGCGCCCAGGACGGCGACGGCAAAGCTGCGCCAGCTCCAGGTGAACATAACGGCCTGACCGAATAAGGTGTCAGAGAGGAACCCTCCCACAAAAGCGCCGGCGACGCCGACGATGATATTCATCAGGCAGCCCTGGCGATTATTTCTGCCCACGATGATGCTGGCGACCCAGCCGGCCAGTGCACCAAAGACAACCCATGAAAGCAGACCCATGTCAGGCTCCTATAATAGAATCGTGTCGCGTGGAAAATAACGACTCTCGCTAGGTTACCACTATTCGACGATCTTTTCCACCGCGATGGTATAGTCCAGCGCCAGTGCGGCGACCGCTCCGATGGCGGCCCACACAGGCAGGATCAGCGCCCCGGCGAGGCCCAGCGTCAGAGGTACCTCGATAATCGGCTCGCCCTGGCTGTTCTTGATGCTGATGCGCCGGATGTTGCCCTCACGAAGGAGCTGTCGGACCCGCGCGACCAGTTCGTCGCCCGAGACGTGGAACTCGTGGGTCTCGGTCCGGCGCACGGCCTCTCGCAGTTTCTCCTTTAGCTCCCGGCCATCGATCCTGGCCTCTTGCTCACGGGTGTGTTCCTGGCTCATGTTATTGCCTCCTGATGCGTGCCGCAGGCCGCCGGCCTATGCCAGCTGCTCGTTAAAGGGGAACAGTGCCACCGGAATCAGCTTCAGATGCTGTTTGGCGAACGGCAGCCCGATGATGCTGATCGCCAGAATGGCGGCAGAGATCAAGTGCGCCATGGCGATCTCCCAACCAAAGAGCAGGATCCAGATCACGTCGAACAGGATCTTGAGCGACGTCTGGCGCCCGGCAGGGACCACTTCCTTACCAAAGGGCGTCATCACGGCAACGCCCAGCCGCATGGCCTGCATGCCAAAGGGTATCCCCACGATCGTGACGCACATCAGGATGCCGCCGATGATATAGCCCAGGCCGGCGATCAGGCCACCAAAGATCAGCCAGATCAGGTTCCCCAGAAAACTCATGTGTACCTCCCCTTGGGCGCAGAATGTGTGCCCTCACGGTACAATACGCGGTGACCCGCGCGGGGTTGCGCGCCTGCTCAGGGCTCAACGCGCCCTATTACAGCGTCTCGTCGAGCCCCAGCACACGGATCATATTGGTGGGTCCGCCGGTGGTAAAGGGGTGCCCTCCTGTGACGACGACCTTGTCTTGCTGATGTGCGTGTCCCTGTTCAAGCAGTATGGTGCGCACCTGCCGAAAGTAGGCTTCCTCGGTGTGGGCGAACTCGGTGCGGAGCGGGGTCACTCCCCACAGCAGACAGAGCCGCCGGTAGGTCGCCTCTACGGGCGTAAAGCCCAGAATGGGCAGATCGGGGCGGTAGCGGCTCACGAGCCTGGCGGTCGTGCCCGTACGCGTCATCACACAGATCGCCTTCATGGGCAATGTGCGCACCAGCGCGCTGACAGCGGCAGCGATGCCCTGCGGCACGGAAGAGAGCTCATCCAGCGGGTAGCCGATGGTGGCCTGCGCCTCGGCGATGGCCTGCTCCTCCACCGCATCGGCGATGCGCGCCATCATCTCGACGGCATGAATGGGATGCTGACCGATAGCGGTCTCGCCGCTGAGCATCACGGCGTCGCTGCCGTCCAGGATGGCGTTGGCCACATCGCTCACCTCGGCGCGCGTCGGCTGCGGCGAGGAAATCATCGATTCGAGCATCTGCGTGGCGGTGATGACCGGCTTGCCCACGCGATTCGCGGCCTGGATGATCTGTTTCTGCAGGCCGGGCACGCGCTCGGGCGCGATCTCCACGCCCAGGTCGCCGCGGGCCACCATCAGGCCATCGGCTGCCGCCAGGATCGCCTCCAGATGGTCCACCGCCTCGGGGCGCTCCAGCTTGGCGATGACGGGCGTATCGGCCCCGGCCTCTTCCAGAGCCTGCTTGACGCGCAATACATCCTCTGCGCGGCGCACAAAGGAGATGGCCACATAGTCGACGCCCAGCTCTACGCCGTAAGCCAGGTCTGCCAGATCCTTGTCTGTCACGCTGGGAGAAGAGACCTGCACACCGGGGAGATTGATCCCCTGCCGCGGCCTGAGCGTGCCTCCATACACCACGGTGGTCCGCACGGTGGTGGCACCCGTCTCCAGGACGCGCAGTTCGATCAGGCCATCTGAGACGAGGATCCGGTCACCGGCAGACACGTCGTGTGGCAGATGCGGATAGTCGGTGCTGATCCTGTGGGTATCGCCGGGGACGGTTTCGGTGGTGATCGTGAGTTCCTGGCCCGGCGTCAGATGGACGGGCTCGTCGCCCTGCAGCGCGCCGGTGCGCATCTTGGGCCCCTGCAGGTCCTGCAGGATGGCGATGGGGCGGCCGGCCTTCTGTGCGGCGCTGCGGACCAGGTCCACGGTGCGGCGATGGTCGTCGTAGGCGCCATGGGAAAAGTTCAGGCGCGCTACATCCATCCCCGCAGCCAGCAGCTGGCTGATGCGCTCCGGGCTGCTGGTCGCCGGACCGATCGTGGCCACAATCTTGGTGCGTCGCATCTTTGCCCTCCTCGGTTGTATCCATGTGCGCTGACAGGATAGCACAGCGAGCGATGCTCGCCAACGGTTTCGCGCGCCTGCCCTGCGGTGAGGCTTTGACCCTCCTCTGGGGCAGACCTATAATCGCCTGTAATCTGTCCGATGGTTGGAGGACGATGCGCACCACCTGGATCATCACAGCCCTGTGTGTCCTGCTTTTGCTGACTGGCTGCTCCCAGAGCGCGCCGGAGACTGCGGCGACCGCTGCGCCGGCGACGGTCACGTTGCCCGCCGCCACGACCGTGCCGGCAACGGAGACGCTCGCACCCACCGAGACGCCGGCTGCTACTGCGACGCCTGAGCCCACCGAAACGCCAACGCCGGCCTATGAGACTTTGGGCCTGGCGGTGCCGGAGGGACTGTCCGTGCCGGGTGAGCCGCTGGGAGCTGCCCTTGTCGCTGTGGATTTGGATGCAGATGGATATGTGCTGGAGCCGGCCGCCGGCGGCGCGTCTGATCTCACAGTGGCAGTGGTCGGCAGTCTGGAGGCCGTCCCTGACCGGGCGTACCAGTTTGGCTGGCGCTACTATGCGCCCGTGGCGCCCTTCGACACCGTCGAGGACCTCGTGGCCGAGAACGACCTGCGTATGCGCTGGCGCGAGGGCGTGCCGGGGCCGCTGGTGGTGGCGGCGGATACCGCGGCCGTATTGACCTCCGCCTGGGGTCCCGGCCAGCCGCAGTTGGTGGCCGCTGACGCGTTGCTGGGAGCGCTGCAGGCCGATCGAGCGGCGCTGGGCATTGTGCCCTTTGAAGCGCTGGAGCCCACGCTCAAGGTGCTGACCGTCGGCGATCTGTCGTTGTTTGACGCCGCGTTGGAGCCTGCGAACTATCCTCTGGCTTTTAGTCTGACACTGCAGGGCGAACGGGCGCAGATGGTGGGGGCGCTGCTGGCGCCCGAGACCAGCGGCTGGGAGAACCGCGATGCGACCCGCCTGACCCGCCTGGTGATGACGGGTGTCACCGCCATGTGCCGGCTGACCGCAGCGCGCATGGAGAGCTACGGCACAGCGTATCCGGCGCTGGTGATCGGTGAGGAGCTGAGCAAGGCGGACATCACCCATGTGAGTAACGAGGTGCCCTTTGTCAGCGGGTGCCCGGTGGACACTTCAGCCGACAACCTGACTTTTTGCAGCGACTATGATTACTGGGATGCGCTGGAGGCCATCGGCACCGACGTGGTCGGCCTGTCCGGCAACCATGTCAACGACTTTGGCTACGACGGCGCTCGCGAGTCGATTACCTACTACCGGGATCGCGAGATACCCATCTATGGCAGCGGCTTGAACGAGACCGAGGCCTGCGCGCCCATGTTCTACGAGCATAACGGCAACCGGCTCGCTTTCCTCGCCGCGCTGGCCTATGAGCCTTCCTACGCCTGGGCCACCGATGACCTGCCCGGCGCCTGCTATTTCTACAACAACAAGGAGGCGCTGCTGGCCCGTGTAGCCGAACTGGCGGCCGACCCCGAGGTCGACATGGTGCTGGTGGAGCTGCAGTACGAAGAGACCTATGTGCCCTATCCCACGCCAAACCAGGTGATCGAGTTCCGCGAACTGCGGGCCGCCGGGGCGGATATCGTCACCGGCGTGCAGAGCCACGTGCCGCAGGCCTGGGAGCCTTACGGCCAGAGCGACGAGGGCGGGTCGGGCATCATCATATATGGGCTGGGCAACCTCTTCTTTGACCAGATGTGGTCCTGGGAGACCCGCACCGGACTGATCGCCCGTCACACGATCTACGAGGGCCGGCTGATCAACAGCGAGGTGCTCACCACCGTGCTGGAGGACTATGCCCAGCCGCGCTGGGCCGGCGCCGATGAACGGGTCGAGATCCTGACGCGCATCTATGGGGGCGCCCCCGAACGCTGACAACTCCCTGGTACGCCACTGGCCCGCAACCCGGAGCCACTACAAGCCTGCCCATCACGGGCAGGCTTGTTTTCGAATACGCCCGCTGGGCCTGCGTTGACGGTCCCCGCCCGTGCCGTATAATGCGCCCGTCAGGCACCGCACTATGGTTGCTTCGAGGAGGAGGCGATGACGGTCAGTTGGTTCGAGGGCGATGTTCTCACGAACGGTATTCGGATGCACTTTTACCGGACGAGTTGCTCCACGCTTCCGCCGCTCGTGCTGCTGCACGGCTCCAGCGACAATGGCATGTGCTGGATCTCGGTGGCGCAGGCGCTCCAGGGAGAGTATGACATCATCATGCCCGATGCCCGCGGCCACGGTCTCTCGGAGAAACCCGAGTCGGGTTACGAGTCCGAGACGATGGCGGCCGACGCCGCGGGGCTGATTGAGGCCTTGGGGCTCGCGCCGGTGGTCCTGATGGGCCATTCCATGGGGGCGGCGACGGCGGCCGCCTGTGCGGCGGCCTATCCTGAGCTGGTCTCCGCTGTTATCCTTTCTGACCCGCCCTGGTGGGCCAAGGAGCCGACGGCGCCCACGGAGGAGCAGGTGGCCTCGCGGGTGCGTCAGGTCGAGGAGATGCGCGCGCTGTCGACAGAGGAGCTCAAGGCGCTGGCCCGCAAAGAGCACCCCAACTGGCCCGAGATCGAGCTGGGCCCCTGGGCCGACTCCAAGCAGCAGCACAGCCCCTACCATATGGGCCAGCCCCGTTGGCCGCGGCCCTCGTTCCGCACGGTGGTGCCCCAGATCCGATGCCCCATCCTGCTGATCACCGCGGACCCCGACAAGGGGTCACTGGTGACGCCCGAGGTGGCCGCCGCGGCGGCCGGCCTGTGGCAAGAGGGGCGGGTGGTTCGCATCGCAGGCGCTGGACATAACATCCGCCGCGAGCAGTTTGGGCCCTACATGGAGGCCGTGCGCGCGTTCTTGACTGAGATGGATCAGAGCTGACAACCACAGGGAGGCGAACGGTGAGCGACTGGAAAGAGGGCGACGTTCTCGCCAATGGGATACGGATGCACTATACACGCACCGGCACCGGCCGCGGCCCGGATCTGGTGCTGTTGCACGGCTACTCGGACAACGGCCGCTGCTGGACGCCGGTGGCGCAGGCGCTGGAGGCGGATTACGACATTGTGATGATCGACGCCCGCGGGCACGGCCTGTCCGAAGCGCCCGAGGAGGGCTATGGCGCCGAGGCCATGGCTGACGACGTCAAGGGCGTGTGCGATGTGCTCGGCCTCGCCAATCCGGTCCTGATGGGCCATTCCATGGGCGCTATCACCGCCATGGTGGCCGCGGGCACGTACCCCGATCGATTCCGCGCCGTGATCCTCGAGGATCCCGTGTTCCGCACTGCTGAGGAGGAAGAGGCACAGCGCCGCGAATTCGAGGCGCGGCAGGCGCGCGGCGAGGCGCAGCGCGGGCCGGGGCTGCTTGAGATGCGCACACTATCGCATGAAGAGATTGTCGCTATCGGGCGCCGGCAGAGCCCCAACTGGCCCGATGCCGAGCTCGGCCCCTGGGCCACTTCCAAGCAGCAGATCAGCTTGAACCTGCTCAAGGCGCGTTTCGAGCGCGGCGAGCCATGGCAGGAGATCCTGCCGCGGATCACGGCGCCCACGCTGGTTCTGGTGCCTGATGTGGCGTTGGGGGGCATGACGAGCCCCGAGGGCGCGCGGCTGGCGGGTGAACTGCTCAAGCAGGGCGAGATCGTCGAGATCTCCGGCGCCGGTCACAACGTGCGCCGCGAGCAATACGAGGCCTACATGGCCGCTGTGCAGGATTTCCTGGGGCGGGTCGCTGCTGCACGATGAGCGAATTGTCTCGCAGGCGCCGGCGGCACGTCCCGGGCGCGCAGTCCCCGATGGTGGAATAGCGATGATCGTCACTGAACGCGTGGAGCAGTACGGCGTCTTTGAGGGCTGGTTCCGCGGTGATCCAGGCCAAGCGCACCCCTACCGGGACATCGGGGCCACGGCGACGCTGAGCGCGGCGGACGGGCGCGAGCACAACATCGCGCTTTTCTGGCATGGAGAAGATGTCTGGGGGCTGCGGTACAGTCCTTACCGGCCGGGCACCTGGGAGTATCGCGTCCACTCGGATCATGAGTCCTTGAACGGATTGAACGGGCGTTTCGAGTGTCTGCCTGGCCGGCGCGCGGGTGGGTTGCAGCCCATGGCGGGGTATCCCGGGCACCTGCAGACCCAGAACGGCACGCCGGTGTGGCTGATGGGCGACACCTTCTGGCGGGCCTTTGCCACGAACACAGACAAAGGGTTGGACCGCCGCAGCATGCTGCACTATCTGGACGAGCGCGCGGGGCAGGGGTTCAACTATATCCACGCGGACCTGATGAGCGGCGCGGATGTACCCTCCGAGCAGGACCCCTTTCTGGATTACGCCGGCGAGCAGCCGAACACAGCCTACTTTGCCGAGGTGGATGCACGGGTGCGGGCGATGAACGCGCGCGGCATCACCGCCGGGCTGGTGCTGGCCTGGTCACGCGGCGCGGACTCCTGGTCGTCCTTTGCCGACGATGAGGCGCGCCTGCGCTATGCCCGTTACATCGTGGCCCGCTACAGCGCCATGGATGTGGTGTTCATTGTCGCGGGCGAGTGGGATCTGGCCGGCGCGGATCATGTCGGACGCTATGAGCGCATCGGGCGGGCGATACGCGACGCCGACCCGCATGGCAGGATGCGGGCGATCCACGCCGGACGCGAGCGCACCGTGGAGCGGTTCGGCGCGCAGGACTGGATGTCCTTTGGCGACTATCAGCAGATGTACCGCGCCTCTCACCACCGCGAGGCGACACCGGGAGAGCGGCGCTCGCTCCACAACCATCTGCTCAAGCCCCGCATCCATGGCAAGCCTGTGGTCAATGGGGAGTATGCCTATTATCTGCGCGACATGTCCTCCGACCGGTCCTACTGGCGCGAGCCGGTGCCCGGCGTGGACAAACAGCACTCGCACACGCGCGATTCGTTCCGGCGCGCCTCCTGGGTGCTGGCCATGGCGGGTGGCTATTTCGTCTCTGGCTTTGGCACAACCTATTTTGGCGGGTGGCGCAATGCCGGTCCCTTTGACGTGGACGACCCGCGCAATGATCCCGCTGAGAGCGATCTTGCGACCCTGGCTGCCCTGTTTCGCAGTCTGGTCTGGTGGCGGTTGATGCCGGCTGATGCGCTGGTTCGAACTATGGAAGGGCAGGCCTACTGTCTGGCGGAGCTGGGGTGCCAGTACCTGGTCTATGCGGAGGGGGCGTTTTCCCTGGAGCTCACGCTGGACGGCGAGCCCGATACACGCTACGAGATACTGCGCGTGGACCCGCGGGAGGGGACGCGCGAGAACGTCGGCCTGGTTGTCGGTGATGCCCCGGTCGCTCTGGTGTGTCCGGACCGGCAGGATTGGGCCTTTATCGTGCGGGCCGTGCGGTCGCCCGATACGTCGATTTGAGAGGAGTCTGCAGGATGACGCTGCCAGAAACGATGCGCGCGGTGCGTGTGTACGGGATCGAGGACTACCGGCTGGAGACCATCCCGGTGCCCAGGGTCGGGCCCGGCGAGGTCTTGGTCAAGGTGCTGGCCTCGGGGATCTGCGCCAGTGATGTCAAGACTTTCGGCGGGGCGCGGGTGTGGGGCTCGGACGAGATCGCAGCGTATATCGTGACGCCGGTGACGCCCGGCCACGAGTTCGTGGGCGAGGTGGTGGCGCTGGGCACGGGCGCAGCTGAGCGTACCGGGCTCAAGATCGGCGATCACGCCGTCTCCGAGCAGATCGTGCCCTGCGGTGAATGCCGTTTCTGCCGGCGCGGCCAGTACTGGATGTGCCAGCAGCACGATATCTATGGCTTTATCAAGGACCGCGCCGAGGGGAGCTGGGCCGAGTACATGCTCTTTCCCGCCAAGGCGATCGTCCACAAGGTGCCGCAGGAGCTGCCCGCCAACCAGGCGGCGCTGATCGAGCCCATGGCCTGCGCCATCCACGCCGTGCAGCGCGCCGAGATCCAGCTGGGCGACGTGGTCGTCATCGCGGGAATGGGCCCCATCGGGCTGGGGATGGTGAGCGTGGCCCGATTGAAGAGCCCCGGGCTGCTGATCGCGCTGGATATGAAGCAGCACCGGCTCGATATGGCGCTCAAATTCGGCGCAGACCTGGCGATCGATGTCAGCCAGGGCGACGCCATCCAGCGGGTGCTGGATCTCACCGAGGGCTATGGCTGCGATGTGTACATCGAGGCCACGGGCGCCGGCCCGGCCGTCAGCCAGGGACTGCAGATGCTGCGCAAGCTCGGCACCATGGTCGAGTTCAGCGTGCATGCCGGCCCTGTGGCCGTGGACTGGTCCATCATCGGCGACCAGAAGGAGCTGAACATCCACGGCGCCCATCTGGGGGCCTACTCCTACCCGCTGGCGATCCAGTACCTGCTGGACGGGCGCATCGACGGCGCCTCGCTGGTCAGCCATGTGCTGCCGTTGGAGCGATTCCAGGAGGGGATCGGGATCGCGCACTCGGGTGAGGAATCGATCAAGGTCATCCTGACCTCCTGAGCCCGCAGTACTGAATCAAGCAACCGAGGGGGAGAGACGTGCGCATCACGGACATTAGGTACGAGCGACTGCATGGCACCTACGATACAGCCGCCGGCCACTCGGTGGCGCGGCAGGTCGGGGCGCTGGATATCTATCCCGAGTACCGCAACCGCAAGACGCCCAGCGGCGCGGTCTATGAGGACGTGGGCCAACGCCCGATCTCTGAGGTCTATGTCTTTGTGGACACGGACGAGGGGATCACCGGCCTGTTCGGCCCCATCTATGTGGATCAGGCCTTCCAGATCGACACCCATTTCCGCCAGCATCTGATCGGCCAGGACCCGCTGGCGAGCGAGCGGCTGTGGGATATCCTGTCACGGCAGGATCGCCACGCGCGCCGGGGCTATATGCTGATGGCGATCAGCGCGCTGGACATGTGCCTGTGGGATATCCGCGGCAAGGCGCTGGGCCTGCCCGTCTATCGCCTGCTGGGCGGCCCCACGCGCGAGGCGGTCCCCGCCTACGTGAGCACGCTGGGCTTTCCCACCGATCCCGAGCAGGTCTTTGCGCAGGCCCGTGCCTTTCTGGAGGAGGGCTACGCCGCGCAAAAGTGGTTTTTCCCCTGCGGGCCGGGCGACGGCCGCGCGGGTATGGAGACCAACATGGCCATGGTGCGGGCCGCCCGCGAGGCCGTGGGGGACGCCTGCGATCTGATGTTCGACGCCTGGCTGGGCTGGGATGTGCCCTATGCCATCGCCATGGGCAAGCGCATGGCGCCCTACAACCCGGCCTGGCTGGAGGAACCTGTGCCCCCGGACCGGATCGGCGCCTATGCCGAGATTCGCCGCGCCACCGGCATCCCCATCGCGGGCGGCGAGCATGAATACACCCGCTGGGGGTTCAAAGTGCTGCTGGATGCCGAGGGCGTGGACGTGGTGCAGGCGGATCCCGACTGGACGGGCGGCATCACGGAGATGGTCAAGATCTGCGGGCTGGTCTCGGCCTATGACAAACCGGTGATCCCGCACGGGCACTCGACACTGCCGGCGCTGCACCTGATCGCTGCCCAGTCGCCGGCCACCTGCCCGCTGCTCGAGTTCCTGATCGTGCACAACCCGAGCAAGCAGTGGTTCCACAGGGACCAGTACTTTCCCGAGCACGGTCTGATGCGCCTGCCGGAGACTCCCGGGCTGGGCATCGTGCTGGATGAGGGGCGCATCGAGAGCCGCACGCCGCTGAGCTGGCACTAGCCGACACCAGGAGGAGTTCCGATGAACATGCGTCACGCCGTCATGGTGGGCCTGATGGGCCGCCACGCCGATCGTTTTCACGAGTATCACGCGGCCAAAACGCTGGCCGAGCGGCTGGACGCCGTGCATCAGGTGCCGGGCGCCGATGGCATCGAGGTCGTGTACCCGCAGGATTTTGGCGAGAGCCTGGAGCAGACCTCGCGCGAGATTCGCGCCAGCGGCTTGCCCGTCTCGGCCATCAACCTGAACGTCAAGACGGAAAAGATCTGGCAGGTGGGCTCCTTTACCTCGCCGGACCCCGCCGTGCGCGCCCAGGCCGTCACCAACCTGAGGATCGCCATGGACCTGGCGGCCGAGTTCGACGCCTGGATGGTCACCTGCTGCCCGCTGATCGACGGCCACAACTATTCATTCCAGGTCGACTATCTCCAGCAGTGGGGATGGCTGGAGGCGTGTATCGCCGAGGCGGCGGCGCACCGCGGGGATGTGCGCATCAGTCTCGAGTACAAGCTCAACGAGTCGCGCAACTATTGCGTGCTGGGCGACATGGGGCGCTCGCTGTACCTCTGTGAGCACCTGGGGCTACCCAATGTGGGCGTGACGATGGATGTGGGCCATGCCCTGATCGCCAAAGAGACGCCCGCGGAGGCGCTGGCGCTGGCGCACCGGGCGGGCCGCCTGTTCTATGTGCACCTGAACGACAACGGCCGCGAGTGGGACTGGGACATGATCCCCGGCTCGGTGAATTTCTGGGACCTGATCGAGATGCTTTATTACATGGACCGCATCGGCTGGGACGGCTGGGTGTCGTACGACGTCAACTCGCGCCAGAGCCGGCCCATCGAGACCATGTCGGCGACCATCGCCGCGGTCAAGACGGCGGAGCAGCTGCTGGACCGCATCGGCCGGGACCGGATCGCCGGGTTCATCGCCGAGGGCAATCCCGCCCCGGCCTTTACGCACCTGTTCCGGTCGCTGCTCTAGGGGCGGGAAGGGGAACATGATGGACGAACGGCCGATTGATGAACTGGCCGGCCTGGTGCGGATCGCGGCCCTCATGCGCTGCGATATCGTGCGCATGGTCCAGTTGGCCGGGCAGGGGCACCCGGGCGGCTCGCTCTCCGCGGCGGATATCATCGCCGCTCTCTACTTTCGTGTGATGCGCACCGATCCGGAACGTCCGCAGTGGCCGGACAGGGATCGCTTTGTGCTCTCCAAGGGGCACGCCTGCCCGGCCTGGTACGCGGCGCTGATCCGCCGCGGTTACCTGGATGCCCAGTGCGTTGGCACGCTGCGCTGCATCGACAGCCTGCTGCAGGGCCATCCCGACATGCTCAAGACGCCGGGCGTGGACATGACCGCGGGCTCTCTGGGCCACGGGCTCTCCGCTGCCCTCGGCATGGCGCTGGCCGCGCGGGTCACCGGGCGCGACTATCGCACCTGGGCGATCATCGGCGACGGCGAGATGCAGGAGGGCTCCATCTGGGAGGCGGCGCTGGTGGCCCCCAATCTAAAGCTCGACAACCTGACGGTGATCCTGGACCGCAACCGCATCCAGAACGACGATTTTGTGGACAAAGTCATGCCCATCGAGCCGGTCCGGGCCAAGTGGGAGGCCTTTGGCTGGCACGTGGTGGAGATCGACGGGCACGACATGGCCCAGGTCGTGGAGGCCCTGGAGGAGAGCCGGAGCGCGGCCGGGGTCCCGACGCTGATCCTGGCGCAGACCGTCAAGGGCAAGGGGGTGAGCTTTATGGAGAACAACCCCTTCTGGCACGGCAACGCGCCCAGCGCCGCGCAGGCCGAGGCAGCCTGTGCCGAGATACGGGCCGCAGCGGGCCTGGAGGAGGGCGAAGATGGCTGCTGACAAGTACATGTACCTGCGGCCCGGCGTAGTCGACCTGCTGCGCGATGGGACGCTCTTTACCAGGGGCGAAAAGCGCACCACCCGTTTCAGCTTTGCCGATGCCCTGCTGGAGCTGGGCGGGCAGCGAGAGGATGTGGTGGTGCTCAACGCCGATGTCTCCAAAGGGATGGGGACCTACACCTTCTCCGAGCGCTACCCGGAGCGCGGGTTCAACCTGGGCATCGCCGAGCAGAACATGATCGCCATGGCGGCGGGCATGGCCCACAGCGGGCTGGTGCCCTTTGTGGTCACCTATGCCGTGTTCGCCACCCTGCGCGGGTTGGACATGATCCGCAACAGCGTCTGCTACACCCAGGCGAATGTAAAGTTCGGCTGCGGGCATGCGGGCATCACGCCGGCGGAGGACGGCGCGACGCACCAGGGGCAGGAGGACCTCTCCGTCATGCGGGCCATGCCCCACATGACCGTGATTGCACCTGCGGACGAGGTGACCACGAAAAAGGCCGTATTCGCCGCGGCAGAGCATCAGGGGCCGGTGTACCTGAGCCTCACCAAAGAGCCGCTGCCTTTCCTGTACGATGACACCTACCCCTTTGCCATCGGCAAGACGGTCACCGTGCGCACCGGGGGCGATGCCACCATCATCGCCAACCGCGACATGATGGCCCAGGCGCTGCTGGCAGCCGAGCTGGCGGCGCGCGAGAGCTTGGAGGTGCGCGTCATCGACTGCCACACCGTCAAGCCGCTGGATGAGGAGGCGGTGCTGCGCGCGGCGGGCGAGACGGGCGCCATCGTGACGGCGGAGGACAATGTGCTGGCGGGCGGGCTGGGCAGCGCCGTGGCGGAGCTGCTGATCGAGCGCGGGCCCGTGCCCATGCGCCGCATCGGCGTGCCGGACACCTTCTGCCAGTCGGGCCCCTACCTGCAACTGCTGGAGCGTTACGGCATGTCGGCTGGGCATATCCTTGAGGCCGTGCGCACCGTCGTCGGGCTCAAGCGCGCGGGCTGAACGCGCTGCACTATAGATCCTACCGGCGTCGCGTCAGGAGCTTGACTCCTGCGCGGCGCTTCGCCATTGGGTGAGTTCCTGCCAGGGGCGGCGAGGCCGGGCGCGGGGCGCCTCATCGGCAGTGCCCAGCGAGACGGCGGCCACCAGCTTGTCGGCCGCGTGCCCGACCCAGGCATTGATCTCATCCTCGCAGTAGAGCACGTCGCAGATCCAGAGCGAGCCGAGGCCCCGCGCCTGTGCGGCCAGCAGCATGGTTTGGATGGCGCCGCCGATGGACTGGAGCATCACAAAGCGATAGTCGTCGCGAAAGGCGGCGGGGATCTCTTCCGGTGGCGCGGCGTCGTACACCAGGAAGGTCACGGGGGCCTGCTCGACGACGGCGGCCGTCCAGGCGAGGCTACCGGTGTCCTCCCCCTCGTCGGTCAACCGATCCGCGGCGCGCTTCATGATCCTCGCCAGCTCTCGGGCTGCGGACCCTTCGAGTACCACAAACCGCCAGGGCTGCTGGTTCTTGGCGGAGGGGGCCTGCACCGTGGCGGATAGAATCTGCTCGAGTGTCTCTCGGGGGATAGGCTCGGTGGTATAGCGGCGGATGGAGCGACGCGCGGCGATGTCCTGCAAGGTATCGGGCATAGTCCCTCCTGCTCTGGTGGCGTGCGGCGTCCCGGACGCGCTGTTTGGTCCGGTACACCCATCCTACACCCTCCCGCGGGGGGAGAGTCAAGGGGATTGAGCGGTGTTTACCAGATCCAGGGGATCAGCCGGTAGGTGCCCTGCATGTAGGCGGCATAGGCCGGCAGGCGCTGCGACAGGATGGCCTCCTCGCGGAGGAGCCGGTAGACAAAGAGGGCCACGAGCACGGCGCTGAGCACCAGGCTGATGTAGGCGTTCATCAGCAAGGGCAGCCCGATGACGATCAGGATGGAGGACAGGTAGGAAGGGTGCCGGATGAGCGCGTACGGCCCCCGGTCCACGATGCGCAGCGCCGCCCAGGTGTCCACCCGCCGTCCGAGCTCGTTTCGCAACTTGCCGGTAGCCCAGTAGCCTAGCGCCAGCCCGACGATCGTCATGACGGCGCCGATGAGGCTGACGGTGGGGTGGCTGCGCAGCGTGAGCGCGTGCTCCAGCAGGCTGCCCAGCGCCAGGAACCACCAGGCGTAGGTGAGGAGATAGCGCACCCAGATGCGGTCGCTGTAGGCGTCCTCGTCGGGTCCTCGGAAGGTGCGCTGTTCCACCGCCAGATAACCGACAAAGAACAGCATATACAGGTAGACGCGCCCCACATCCAGCGTCTGCCAGCGATTCAGCAATACGATCCAGATCGCGACAAAAGCGACCAGCAGCGCGACCACAGCGACGCGCATGGCGATGCGCAGCGGCTTGGAATGGGCTTTAGTGCCGAACTCGCTCACGGGCGACCTCCCTGGGTGTGCTAGATTGTCAGCATCTGGATCATGGGCTCCGGTAGTGGCACGTCCGGCACCGGCATGGGCTCCGGTTTGGAGTCGTCACGCACGAGCGCCAGGGCCTCCTGGGGACAGACGCGGGTACACACGCCGCAGCCCATGCAGCGCTCAATGTTGATCGACAAGCCGTCCGATAGCGAGAGCACCCCAAACGGGCAGGCCTCGATACAGGTGCCGCACTGCACGCAGCGCTCGTCGTCGACCTGCGCCACATAGCCTGAGGATACGAGCATCGGCGTTCCGTGCAAGTGGGCTGAAATGGCCCCGCAGCAACAGGAGCAGCAGTTGCAGATGGCATAGAACCGGCCGAGCATGGCCTGTTTGAAAAAGGCGTGGTGCACGTGCCCGCGCGCCGCCTCAGCCTCCACGATCGCCACGGACTCTTCCCGGGTGATCGGGCGGGCATGGTCGCTGTTATGCGCCAGCACAAAGCTCGCGAAAGGTTCCCCGATGATCAGGCACACATCCAGTGGCTCACAGGGGTGTTCGCGTGCCAGCCGGCAGGGGCAATCCAGGACAACATAGGGTCCGTCGCCGGAGAGCACCAGTTGCCGGGCGCTCTCATAGGGCAGCACCTGCTCCGACAGATGAATATCGACCGGCTCGCGCACCTGGAGCAGGCGGGTGGCCTGCTCCGTGGGCAGCACCTTGCCGTGATACTCGCCACCCCAGCGTGTGGGAAACAGCGCCCGTGCCAGAAAGGGTGCCAGCAGGGCCCGCTTCCAGGCCAGTTCGCGGCGCTCGCCGATTGCCGCGCCGATGTAGGCATAGGGCCAGCGTGCATAGACATAGCCGTGCAGGCGCTCAAACCAGGTCAGGCCTGCTTTGCGGCCCTGGGAGAACAGTTCACGGGTCGCGAGGCGGCGCGCGCGGCGGTCCTTTTCGGGCGTTCGCTGGCCGGGTGTCATGGGGCACTTCCTTCTGGCATGCTGAGGATCGGAGTGTCGGAGTGGCGAGTGCGATGGGGTCAGCGCTGCTCTCTCAGCGCCCGCACCTCGGCCAGGATGTCGCCCAGGATTACGGCTACATCGCCGCTTTCGGTATCGCGCCCCGGTGCGGTCGCCGCGGTGGCGGCGGGCTGGTCGGCCTGGTGCTCATGGATGCGATCCAGCAACTGCTGCCTTACCTCTTCCCAGTTCGATAGCCCGTTCAGCGTGGCTTCAGACTGCGCCTGCTGGCTGTAACCGGCGGTGTGCACCTTGAGCGTGCCGATGCCCAGCGCTCGCGCGATGGGCCCCCGCTTGACCTCGACGTTGGTCACCATGCGGTAGGGCACCATGCTCTCCGAGCGGGTGATGATCCCGCGGCGTACGAGCAGGTCCCTCTCGGCGAACTCGTACTCGATCGAGCGGCAGTAGAAGGGCGTCAGGATGATCGTCGGCACCAGCCAGAGGGCGTTGGCGAACATAAAGATCAGCAGATAGACCCAGCCCAGTTCGGGTACCAGGCCGAACAGCGCAAAGGGCAGCACCAGAAACAGGAAAGTGATGCCGATGGCGATCAGTCTATGTGCCTGGTATTTTGGCGATGGGCGGAAGAGGGTACTGATGGTCATAAGGCCTCCTATATGGGCAGCGCGCAGTGCCTGTCCGGCGCGCATCGGGCGTGCCACCGGGTTCGAACCGCAGGCTCGTGGCGCCGCAACAACTCGAGCTGCGAACCTGCCTGGAACCATTATAGCGGATGAGAGGACTTGCTTCTACCAGGATCGTGGGTGAGTTGGCAGCAAGGAAAGCGGGGCGAGTGCCACCCGGCACTCGCCCCGCTGAAAACCGGTAACAGAGAGGGTACTAGTCCGTTCCTTCCAGGGCGTGGGCAGCCCAGAGCATGCCTCGGGTCATGAGTTTGAGAATATTGGGGTCTTGATCAAAGACCGAGGCCAGGTGTCCCATCGAGCTGTAGAACACGCGGCCCTTGCCCCACATCTTGGTCCAGGCTACCGGCATGGCCACATCGTCAAAGGGCGTGGCCGCCAGGACATGAATCGCCGGGTCGACGTGCATGTAATAGTGCTCGGATTTGGCATGGAATCCCGAGACGCCCTGGGTGATCCAGTGGCCCTTGTCGACGATGAACACGTCATAGTCGATGCCGTCGTTACCCGGGTGGGCCACCCACTGGCCGCCCACCATGAACTGGTACGGGGTGGCGTCGCGGAAGGCGTCGCCCATCCCGCCATGCAGGCCAGCGATGCCTACGCCGCTCTCCACCGCCTCCAGCAGCGGCGTCAGCTGGTCGCGCTCGATCTTGCCCATGGTCCACTGCATGATGATCAGGTCCAGCGCCTTGAGGTCGCGCTCTTTGAGCACGTCCAGCGTGTCGGCGATCTCGACCTCGACGCCGTTCTCGCGCAGCGCCCCGGCCAGAATGTCCGATACCTGCACGGGCTCGTGTCCCTGCCAGCCGCCTTGAATGATCAATGCTTTCTTCATGGTTCCCTTTCTCCTGTGAACTGCCCTTGTTGTGTGGGCTGAAGGTCGTCTCTGACGTACGTCTGACGTACGGGGCGATTGTAGCACGGTGGCGCGGAGAGCGTCAACCCTGAAAACGTCTGAACGCTGGCAGCCATTTGGCATGCCTTGCGCGAGCAGGTATGCTCGACCCGTCGTCAGCAAGGGGATGGGCCGTGGATATCATCGCGCTCTTAAGCTCGCGCCGCAGCATTCGCCGGTACGAGGATCGTCCGGTGCCCGAGGTAACACTGCGCCTGATGCTGGACGCCGCCATGGCGCCGCCGAACGCGTGCAACCGCCAGCCGTGGGAGTTTGTCGTCCTCACCTGGCCCGAGGTACTGGATCGCCTGCGGGGGCGGCTGATGTTTGCGCGTTACAACGCCCCCGCGGCCATCGTGGTCTGAGGAAGCCCGGAGCGGGCGAACAACAGCGCTACCCGGCAGTTCTGGGTGCAGGACAGCAGCGCCGCTGCCGAGAACATTCTCGTTGCGGCGGGGCTCGGCCTGGGCGTCGCCTGGATCGGCATCTACCCCCCCTGCCCGGCGTCATCGCGCCGGTCAAGGAGATCCTGAGCCTCCCCGAGCAGGTGACCCCGCTTTCGATGGCCGATATCGGTTATCCGGCCGAGGAGCGGGCTCCCGCAGACCGCCATGATGAACGGCGCATCTGCTGGCAGGAGTACGGGCCCAAGCGGCGAGCCAGAGTCAAGAATGCGAAAGAGCTGTAGCCTGCGCACAACATCGGGAATATCCCGATGATCGGTGCCTATTTCGATCGTGTGACCGTCACCTACCTGGCTGAGCCAGTGTTTGAGGACCTGCGCTGGGAGATCCACGACGATCGTTGCGTGGGGCTGGTGGGGCCCAACGGCAGCGGCAAGAGCACGCTGCTCAAGCTCCTGGCGGGGGTCATGACTCCGGACTCTGGTTCCGTCGTGCTGGCCCGGGGCACGACGGTGGGCTATCTGCCTCAGGAGCCCGCCTTTCCGGCCGGTCGCACGGTGTGGGAGGAGGCCCTGACGGCCTCGACCCGCCTGGCGGAGCTGGAGCGTCACCTCCTGGCTGCCGAGGCCCGCCTGAGCGACTCCAGCAGGAGCCTTGGAGAATTTCCAGGGAACCGTCCTGGTGATCTCGCATGACCGCTATTTGCTGGGCCGCATCGTCATGCGCATCGCCGCTCTCGACGAGGGCGTTCTGGTCAGTTCTCCGGGCAATCATGCCGATTGCGAGGCGGCGCGCGTGGCGTGCTGCCGTGACCACCGCTCTTGCGGAACCCGGGGGCACAAAGAAGCGTCTGAAGAGATAGTGAGTGAACCGCTGTGTTTCCATCTCTGAGGAGGATCTGTGTTTCGTTCCATAGCCTGGCTGTTTGTGCTCTTGCTCGCAGTATCGACCATCGCGTCCTGTGCACCGCAGGCGCCCGCTGCGTTGCCGACACCGGAGACCGGGCAGTCCCCGGGAGTTGACGGGACACCGCTGCCCGTGGCCTCGGCCACACCGGAGACGGACAAGCAAGTGCCCGGGGGCCTGGTCCCCAGCAAGGCATACATCAATGCAGTTGCACTGGTCGAACCCGAACGGGAGGGCGCTCCGTGGACGCTGCACATCGAGGGGGATCTGGCCGATGGCTGCACCAGGATCGCGGAGGTGCGGCAGAACTGGTCCGGTGACGCCCTGGTGGTCGAGATCATCGCTACGCGGCCGGCCGGCATGGTTTGCACCCAGGCGCTGGTGCCGTTCACGCGCGAGGTCACGCTGGACACGGCGGGCCTTGCGGACGGCACCTATACCGTGCAGGTGGGTGAGTATGAGCTTCCACTGACGATCGGCGCCAATGCCACGCCGACAGCGCCGGCCAGCAAATCTGCGGGGGATCTGCTGATCCGGCCGGCGGTCGTCGAGGACGTCGAGATTCTGGATCGAGGTGACCCATCAGCGATCCGCGTGATGGTGAGCGGGTACTATCCTGATGGCTGCACCAAGTTCCACGGGACGACCCAGGCCGTGGATGGCGCCCGGATCGTTCTGGCGGTCGAGACCAAGCGTCCGCGAGATGCCATGTGCACCATGGCGATCGTGCCCTATACCGAGACCGTTACAGTGGACGTGAGCGGCCTCGCGCCGGGGGCCTACACGCTGGATGTCAACGGCCTCACACGGGAGTTGACGCTGCCATAGGCAGGCCATCGCGGACGAACTCCAGCGCCCTGGCTCGGTGTGCTTCGCGGGCCGGGGCGTGCTATAGTTAGGAACAATTCACGAGGGAGGTGCCTGTATGCGCGCGCGTGGACTGTGGCTGGTGGCCGTGGCAGTGGTCCTTGTCCTGGGCGGATGCCGTGACAGGGCCGGTGGCGAGGTCGCGCTGCCTGCCGAGACCGCCCTCGCTGCACAGAACATGCCTGCGACGGGGGTGGCGGTTACACTGACCGCCACAGCGGTGATGCCGACTTTTGTCCCCACTCAGACGTCCGTCCCGCCCGCATCCAGCGCGACCGAGCCTCCCATCGAGACTGCCATCCCTGCAACGCTCTCCTCAGCGACGGAGACCGCGACGGCGGTTGTGGTGGCAACGGAAGCGCCGGTCGCAACGGCCCTGCCCGCGCCCGAGGATGTGGCCTACACCACAGAGGTCGTGGCCACCAACCTCAGCGTGCCCTGGGCACTTTCCTTCGACGACGCTGGCGCACTCTATTTCACCGAGCGACCGGGGCGGTTGCGCGTGATCCGCGATGGCGTTCTCGAGCCTGAACCTGTCGCGGAGCTCCCGGTGGCTGCCACCGGTGAAGGGGGGTTGCTGGGGCTGGCGCTGGATCCACAGTTTTCCACCAACGGGCAGCTCTATCTGATGTATACGCTGGAGCAGGGCGGCGGCCTGGCCAATCGCATCGCGCGTTACACGCTGGGCGCGGACGGCCTGTCGAATGAGGTCGTGCTGGTGGACGGAATCCCCGGGGCGCGCAACCACGACGGCGGGCGGCTGGCCTTTGGCCCCGACGGGATGCTCTATGCTACCACGGGTGATGCGGGTCGGCCTGCCCTGGCCCAGGATATGGATTCCCTGGCGGGCAAGATCCTGCGGATGAGTCCCGATGGCTCCGTGCCGGCCGATAACCCCTTCACTGGGTCGCTGGTGTACTCGTACGGGCACCGCAATCCGCAGGGGCTGGCGTGGCATCCCGAGACGGGCGTGCTCTACAGCGTTGAGCATGGCCCCAGCGGCGAGTTTGGCTCCTGCTGCCGGGACGAGCTCAACCGGATCATCCCCGGCGGGAACTACGGCTGGCCCTACGTGGCGGGTAACGACGTCCTGGACGCCGCCGGTGCCGCCGGGCTGGACCTGATCGCTCCTGTTGCCAGCAGTGGCGAGGACACCTGGGCGCCCGCCTCGCTGGCGTTCTACCGCGGTGAGCCTCTGGCTTCCTGGGAGAATATGGCTTTTGTCGGGATGCTGCGAGGCAGCGATGTGATGCGGGTCGAGCTGGGCGGCGCAGCCTTTGATCAGGTTGTTGCCTCGGCCGAGCTCCTAAACGGAGAGTTTCAGCGCATTCGCGAGGTGATCGTTGGGCCAGACGGGTACCTGTACATCTCCACCAGCAATCAGGATGGCCGTGCCTGGCCGGCCCCGGAGGATGACCGCATTCTCCGCATCGTCCCTGCACCATAAGCCCGGTATTCATGGTCCACGGCGGACCATTTCAATGGCGATAGTGGAACTCCTCCTCTAAAGAAATAGCTTCGGAGCGTGTCGATGACGATCCATCCCTTTCTTGCCCGTCTCGAGCAGGGCCCGATTCTGGGCGACGGTGCCATGGGCACCGAGCTTTATGCCCGCGGCATCCTGCCCAGCCAGTGCTATGACGCTGTCAACATCACTGACCCCGATCTGGTCCAGCGCGTGCACATGGATTATCTGGCCGCGGGCGCCGAGATCATCGAGACCAATACCTTTGGTGCCAACGGCGCCAAGCTGGCCACCTACGGGCGCGAGGGGCAGGTGCGCGAGATCAACCGGCGGGGTGGACGTATCGCGCGCTATGCGCGCGACATCGCAGGCAGCACGGCCTTTGTGGCCGGGTCGATCGGGCCGCTGGGCGGTACCCTGGCCCCGCTGGGTGAGATCAGCGCCGATCAAGCTCACGCCTTCTATCGCGAGCAGGTGGCGGGCCTGATCGATGGCGGCGTCGACGTGTTTATTCTGGAGACCTTTGCGGATCTGAACATGCTGTGCATCGCCCTGCAGGCGGTGCGCGGGGCGAGCGACCTGCCGGTAATCGCGCAGGCGACCTTTGATGAGGACGGCCGCACCCCCTGGGGACAGACGGCGGTCAAGGTGGCGAGCGCCTTGCAGGATCTGGGCGCCGATGTGATCGGAGCCAACTGCAGCGTGGGACCGGAGGGCGTGCTGTCCGTCGCGCGGCAGATGCTGGCGGCGGGCGTGCGCTATGTCTCTGCCATCCCCAATGCGGGCATGCCTACGCAGGCTGCCGGCCGTTTGATCTACCTCTCGAACCCGGCTTATTTTGGCGCCCGCGTGCGCGATTTTCTCGAGGCCGGCGTCCGTGTGCTGGGGGGGTGCTGCGGCACCGGGCCCGATCACATCGCGGCGATGCGCCAGGCGATGGACATCTATCTGCATGGTGGCGTCAGGGTGCCCGCCGAGCCAGTCATCGTGCGCGCGCCCTCTCGTCAGGCCGAGGAGGAATTGGCGCCCGAGCCCACCGGTATGCATGGGAAACTTGCGGCGGGCAAGTTTATAACGGCGGTAGAACTGTCGCCGCCCCGGGGCCTTAGCCCCGCAGCGCTCTTGCGCCATGCCAGGGCACTCGCCGACAGCGGAGAGGTGGATCTGATCAATGTCACCGACAGCCCCATGGCCCGGGTGCGTATGGACGCCCTGGCGGCCTGCAATCTGATCCAGTCGCAGACCGGGCTCGAGACCGTGCTGCACCTGACCACCCGTGACCGCAACCTGATGGGGATTCAGTCGCACCTTATCGGCGCGCACGCGCTCGGGGTGCGCAACATCCTGGCGCTCACCGGCGATCCGCCCGCGCTGGGCGATGCCAGCCAATCGACGGGCGTCTATGACATCGACTCGATCGGGCTGGTGCGGGTGATCGCCCAGATGAAGCAGGGGCACGACATCGCCGGCAGCGAGATGGGCAGCCCCGCGGGCTTTTGCGTGGGGGTGGCCGTCGACCCCACCCGCGAGGATCTGGAGACCGAGGCGCGTCGCCTGCGGGACAAGATCGCCGCGGGCGCTGAGTTCATCATGACCCAGCCCATCTACGACATGGAGACCTGGGATCGCTTCCTGGAGGTCTATGGCGAGCCTGTGTCCATACCGGTGCTGATGGGGCTGCTGCCCCTGTTGAGCCAGCGGCACGCCGAGTTCCTGCACAATGAGATTCCGGGCATCACCCTGAGCGAAGAGGCGCTGGAGCGGATGCGCAAGGCAGGCGCCAATGGCCGCGAGGAAGGGGTGCGCCTGGGGCAGGAACTGCTGCTGCAGGCTGTGGGGAGATTCCAGGGCGTGTACTTGATGCCCTCCTACAACCGGCATGACATGGCGCTGGATGTGCTCAAGGTGCTCTCCCGTGAAACAGAGGAGCAGGTATGATGGCAGAGACGGTGGTTCGTTCGCGAGCGCGTCAGCTCTCTATTGGACCGGGCCACCCCGTGGCCGTGATCGGTGAGCGCATCAACCCCACCGGACGCAAGACGCTGAGCGCGCAGCTTGCCCGTGGCAACATGGCGTTGGTCCAGCGGGATGCCCGGGCGCAGGCCGAGGCCGGCGCGGCACTGCTGGATGTCAATGTCGGGCTGCCTGGCGCAGACCAGGCGGCGCTCATGGCGGCTGCCGTGCGGGCCATCCAGGAGGTGACGGATACGCCGCTGTGCCTGGATAGCGCCGACGCTGCCGTGCTGCGAGCCGGGCTGGAGGCCTATGACGGCATCGCCCTGGTCAACTCGGTTACCGGTGAGGATCACGTGCTGGAGGCCGTGTTGCCGGTGGTGCAGGCCTACGGTGCTGCGGTGATCGCCCTGCCGATGGACGATAGCGGCATCCCCGGCACCGCCGAGGCGCGGTTGCAGGTGGCGGAGCGTATCCTCTCGCGTACGGTGGCGCTCGGCATCCCGCGGGAGAATGTGATCGTAGACCCGCTGACGATGGCCGTCGGCGCCGATACCAGCGCGGGACGGGTCACCCTGGAGACCGTCCACCTGGTGCGCCAGGAACTGGATGTGAACATCACCCTGGGAGTGAGCAATGTCTCCCACGGTCTGCCGCTGCGGCCAGCGCTCAATGCGACCTTTGTGGCCATGGCCGTCGCCCTGGGCGCCACCTGCCCCATCGTCAACCCGCTGGACGCGCGCATGATGGAGACGATCCGGGCCGCTAACCTGAGCCTGGGGCACGATGAATGGGCCGCGGGCTGGATTCGGGCCTTTCGCGCGGCCCGCAAGCAGGCCGCCGGAGGCTAGGCCCTGGTAGCCGCCGCGGGGCTGCGCACGATCAGCAACTCGCGGTGCTCGTTGGTGGCGATGCCCTCGTCCGTGCCACAGCGCGCGATGATCTCCAGGACCTGCGGCCAGTGGCGCTCCAGGTCGAAATCCTCCGGGATCCCCACACCGCGCAGCAGAAAGAGCAGCGAGGCCACATCCAGCAGGACGTAGAGCACATCGTACTCAGCCATGGCCAGAACCGCCGCGCCCAGAGCGCGGTAACGGTCCGCCATCCGGCGAATCGTCTCCTCGGGATCGTGGTCGTACTGGCCGCCTGGGCCGCAGCCAAAGGTGCTGCAGATGGCCTGCAGATTGCGCGCGCCCACCTCCTGCATGATCAGCAGTCCGCCGGGGCGCAAGACGCGCAGCGCCTCCTCGGGGGCGACATTGGCGTGGCGGTTGAGCACCACGTCCACGCTGCCATCCGCCAGGGGCAACGCTTCGCCGCGACCCCTTGCCCAGCACACGTGCCCGGCGCCGCTGGATGCGCCGTTGGCCTGCGCGGTCGCCAGCATCGCCCGGTCTGGATCGAGTCCGATGCCCAGGCGAAAGGCGTCGCTCAGCGATAGAAAGCGCTCGCCGCCGCCGGTGCCGCAGTCCAGCACCCGGTCGCCCTGTCCTGGACGTCGTTGTCGTTCACTTCAATGGCCTTTCTGCGATTGTATCCCAGGCGTTCAACGGTGCACAGCTCAGACGGCGGGATATGATCTGGCTAACTGCCGGTAGAATGATAGTGGCGCACGCCAAACTCCCACACCTGCAGGCAGACCACGAGAAAGATAAAGCCAAAAAGCGGGCTGGCGTACTGAAAGGCCAGTGTGGAGCCCAGCGGGTCACTGCGCCCCAGGATGGCCAGCACGGGGAAATAGGTCACCGTCGCCAGCGGCACGATGTAGGTAAAGAACTGGCGTAGCTCGGCCCGATAGATACTCAACGGGTACTGGGTGGTCTCGACGCCACCGTAGGTCATCGTGTTAAAGATCTCTAGCGACTCGGTGCTCCAGAAGCAGAACGTCGCCTGCAGCACCATCAGCCCTGAGAACAGGGCGGCGCCCCCGCAGATCGCCGCGAGGCAGAGCGCCACTCGCGGCAGGGTCCAGGCGACCTCCAGGACGCCCACGCCCCAGGCGAACACGATGAGCCCCTGCGCCAGGCGTCCGATCCGGAGGAGCTGAATGTGGCTGCCGGCGACCTGCAGCGCGGTGCCTCGCGGGCGCAGCAGCAGCCGGTCAAAGGTGCCGCTGCGGATCATGATGGCGAACTCGTCGAACCCGCGGGCGATCCCCTCCGCGAGCGCAAAGGATACATTGACGATCCCGTAAAGCACGGCCGCCTCGGCCAGGGTCCAGCCCGCCAGAGAGCCGAACCGGTCAAAGAGCGACCAGGTGACGAGGAACTCCATGCCGGAGGTCAACAGCGTGGCCAGGGTCAACATCAGGAAAGAGGCCCGGTACTGCATCTGGCTGCGCACCGAGACCCCGATATAGTGTCCGTAGAGCGAGAGCGTCCCTCGCATGTTAGCCACCCTGCACCACCATGCGCGTCACGCCGCGCGCCAGAATCGCCCTGCCCAGCAGCACCAACAGGCTCGCCCATAGCAACTGGTGCAGCATGGCACAGGCCGCCTCCGGTCCGGCGAGGGTGCCGAGGTAGAGGCGGAAAGGGGTGTCCATGATGCCGCGGAAAGGGAGCACGGCGAGGATGGGCTGAGACCAGTCGGGGAAAAGCAGGATCGGCACGTAAGAGCCCGACAGGAACTGGGCCACCAGGCTCAGGAGACGGGCCAGCCCATCCCCCGTGGTCGTCCACAGCAGCGAGATCGCCATCAGGGTCGTGATGGCCGTGCTGAGCATAAGCGCGCAGAGGAAACCCAGCAGGAACAACCCCGCGGCCAACCAGGAGGCGGGGGGTTGCATCCCGAACAGGATGCCCGCCGCCAGCATCAACGGGCCGGCGCGCAGGATCGTCGGGGCCACACGGGCCGCCAGCTGGCGGCTGAACCAGTACCAGTACAGGTCAGCCGGGCGGGTGAGTTCGTACGCCACGCTGCCGTCGCGCACCATGGCCTGCATCTCGGCGTCGATGCGGAAGGGGAGCAGGAGCAGGAGCGCCTGCGTCAGCCAGAGGTAGGTGATGGTGTCGGTCAAGGTCATTGGTTGCGCGGCGCCGCCCGATTGGAAAAACGCGGTAAAGATCGCCACGCGAATCCAGCCCCAAAAGAGCTGCGTGCCAAAGCCGGCGATGGCGGCCGCACGGTATTGGAGCAACATCCGGGTACGGGCGCTGACGATGGCGAGATAGGGTCTCATGCGGTCCGGTCCATATAGATCTGGGCTACGATCTCCTCGATCGGGGCGTTCTCCACGTACAGGTCGCGGATGGCGTAGCGCGAGGAGATATCCCCGATCAGTTGCGCGGCCGAGATGCGCTCCGGGTCGAAACTCAGCGTCAGGCGCAGCCCATCCCGGTGGAGCACCTGCGCATCCTCGACCTCGATCCAGGTCGCCTCGTCGGCGAGGATAATGGCCATCCGGCGCTCGGTAGTCACCATCTGACGCATGTGTTCCAGCGTGCCATCCAGCAGGATGCGGCCCTCATTGATCAGGATCACCCGGGTGCAGAGGCTTTCGATGTCATCCATGTCGTGCGTGGTCAGGATCACTGTCAGGCCCTGCTCGCGGTTCAGGCGCCTGACCAGGTCCCGCACGGCCAGCTTAGCCACCGCATCCAGCCCGATGGTGGGCTCATCCAGAAAGAGGATCTGTGGGCGGTGCAGCAGTGCCGCTGCCAGGTCGCAGCGCATGCGCTGGCCCAGGCTGAGTTGCCGGACCGGCGTATCCAGCAGACCGGCCAGGTTCATGATGTCGACCAGTTCATCGCGCGTGCGACGGTACTGGTCGGGCGGCACCCGGTAGATCTCGCGCAGGAGGTCAAAGGACTCTGTGACAGGCAGGTCCCACCAGAGCTGCGTGCGCTGGCCAAAGACCACGCCGATCTGCGCCACATGGGCGATGCGCTGCTCCCAGGGCACCCGCCCGAGGACCGTCGCGGACCCGCCGGAGGGGACGAGGATGCCGGAAAGGATCTTGACGGTGGTCGATTTGCCGGCGCCGTTGGGGCCGATATATCCCACCAGTTCGCCCGGCTGGATCGAGAAGGAGACGCCCGCCAGGGCGTGCACCTCCCGCTGTCGACGGTGCGCCAGGCTGGTGAGCGCCCCCCAGGTGCCGGGCCGGCGCTCGGCGACGGTATAGGTCTTGACCAGGTTCTCAACGGTGATTGCGGCCATGGCGTGCGTATCACTCTTTGGGTGGGATTGTAGCCGGGAGACACCAGAGGATAGACGCAGCACAGGGAGACGTCAACCCGCCTGGTCTCTCCTGATCTCGCGATAATCTGGCCAGGCATTCCAACCTGAATAATTCTAAATATTGTGAAGAAAATCACTTGACAAAGGCGAGAATTGCTGCTATACTATTGCTGGATTGAGAGTGAAGATAACCTAGCGCGCGGCGATGTCGCCCCGGCCACAGCCAGGGCGATATGCATGCAGAGGAGATAACGGAGAAGCGCCGGTATACACGCTCAAGGAAGAGGAGATAGAGATGAATACCATGGAAGTCGAGCAGTACCATACGCTGATGAACATCGTTCAGATGACGTACAGTGATTATCTGCGTGAGACGGCAACGCGGGATCATTTCCGGAACGTCGAGGCTTCCACTGTGAGAGGAAGCGTACGCGCTTCCGTGGATGCCCTGGCCGACTCAGCGCGAGAGGTAATCTGCCAGATCGCGCCGCTGCAGACGACGTCGGTGTGTGCCGTCCCTGCATAGGGTGAGGATAGCCTGTGGATAGCGAGTGTGAGGAGGGGAGAGAAATGGAAATCGTATCGGCAATCAACGCACGGCTGGTCGAATATGAATACGACATATTCCAGATCAGCAAGGCCAACCCGCTTCGCTTGAACAGAGGCGAAAGAGAATCTGGGTCCGGTCGCGGACTGGCCAGGCTGGGCAAGTAGATAACAACCCCGGGCCCCACAATGCCCCGGTTAGATCGATAGCAATAGGAGGACTGGCACTGCCACTTGGGAGCGCCAGTCCTTTTCGTTGTGCGTGTCACGCCAATACCTGTGTGGACTGGTGCACCGTCTGATGACGTGGTTGTCATTGACGTTTGGATGGCGCCGTGCTATCCTGCGGCAGGTTGTCTGGGGCAGTCATCAGGTTCGATGTGCTGGCTGCCAAGCAGGCGAGTGGAAAGTAAGGAGGCGCAGGAATGCTTGGATCCAGGATGCGCGTGCTCGTCACAGTCGTCGTATGTACACTGCTGCTGACCCTGGCAGCGGGGTGTGTGCGGTCCAAACCCGAGAGGGAGCGGGAGCCGCTGCCGACCTTGCCATCGGTTGAGGCGGCGATTGTTGAGGCGGCGGAAGAGGCCACTTCCAGTGAAGATGAGGCAGCCGCAGAGACTGCGGACGGCGAGCCTGCGGATGCAGAGGGTGCCGAAGCCGAGGGTGCGGTGGAAGAAGGCGGGGAGGCCGAAGGGGCAGAGGCCGAAGAGGTTGTGCCGGACGCGTCTGCCGAGGCAACGGCTGAGCCCACGGCCGAGCCCACAGCCACGCCCGAGCCGACGCCCGAACCTACCGAGGTGCCTGATTCGGGATCAGTGTACACGGTCATGCCGGGCGATACACTGGGCACGATTGCAGAGGCCCATGGCAGCACGGTGGCCGCCTTTATGGAGGCCAATGAGCTCAGCAGTATTACGCTCCGGGTGGGCCAGCAGCTTCGCCTGCCTGCTGGCGTGGAGCCGCTGTGGGACACAGACGTAGAGAACACCGCGATCCACATCATCAGGGCTGGGGAGACGCTGAATGACATCGGTGCCCGGTATCGGATGCCGGTCGGCCAGATCATGGCGCTGAACACCTGGCTCAAGGATCCGACGCTTATCAAGCCCGGCCAGGAGCTCACGGTGGTCGTTCAGCCGCTCGATCCCAATGCCATTGTCCATGTCATTCAGGCGGGCGAGTCGCTGGCCAGCATTGCCCTGCAGTACGGGGTGAGTGTTGAGGAACTGGCCGACTATAATTACATCGTCGATCCCAATCGGGTGTTCGTTGGCCAGCAGGTGGTGATCCCTCAGTAACCTCACTGGTGAGGCGGACTCTTTGCAGGCCCGGCACGACGGTATGTGGGAGGGCCGATGCCATCGGTATCGGCCAACCTCTACCCGGTGTCGGGCCGCTGCTTTCAGCATCGCCCGATTCCTGCAATGGATGGTTCCGGGGCAGCTCTCTTCGAAAGTGAGTGGAGATGTCGAACAAAGGCCTGCTCATAATCATCGCAATCGCTGTGGCGTTGCTTTGCGCGTGCATGCTCGCAGCCGGTACCGGGGCGCTGTTCTGGATTCAACAGCAGACGGTCGATGTGAACGGTGCCGTCGAAACCGTGGATTCTCAGCCCACACGCACGCCCCAGATCGCCACAGAGATGGATGCGGATTCGAGTGCTCCAATGAGTCCTGGCGACATAAAGGACACGGACGCGATTCCCGGCATCGTCACGCCGGGTCTGGCCGCCGGCGGCACGCTCAGACTGGCAGGCGATCTGCCGCCAACGCTGGATCCGGCCATGGTGCAGGACAACACCTCTGCGCTGTATGTCGTACATCTCTTTTCCGGCCTGGTGAAACTGAACCAGGACCTTGAGATCGAGCCTGACCTGGCCACTGGCTGGGACATGGAGGACCAGGGCAGGAGCTATGTCTTTCACCTGAATCCCGACGCAACCTTTGCTGACGGCACGCCCATCACAGCGGAGGACGTGGTGCGCTCCTGGGAGCGCGCATGCAGCCCCGAACTGGCCTCGCCCGTGGCGCCCAACTATCTGGGCGATATCATCGGGGTCGAGGCCTTTTCCATGGGTCGTGCGGCCAATATCGAGGGGCTGGACATGCGTGATCCCCATACGCTTGCCGTCACGATCGATGCGCCCAAGGCATACTTTCTCGCCAAGTTGACCTATCCCGCGGCGCTGCTTGTGGACGTGGCTGATATCGGCCGGCAGGGCGAGCGCTGGATGCTGGATCCCAATGGCAGCGGTCCCTTTGTCCTCGATACGCTCACGCAAGATCTGATCGTGCTCGAGCGCAACCCCCGGTACTATGGCGAGGGCCCCCTGGTGGACCGGGTCGAGTTCGTCGTCAATGGCGGGCTCCCGATCACGATGTATGAGAACGATCAGTTGGATATCGTCAGCGTGTGGGCAGATGAACTGGACCGTGTCATGGATCCATACAATCCGCTCAGTGAAGAGTTGCACGTGGCGCCAGAGCTGAGCACCGAGTACCTCGCGATGGATGTCAGCAGGCCTCCCTTTGATGATGTAGCTGTGCGGCAGGCCGTGCTCAAAGCGATCGATCGCGACAAGCTGGCGACGCTGGTCTTGAACAACAGCGCCGTTCCAGGCCGAGGGATCCTCCCGCCGGGACTGGTGGCCGCGGATCCGGATCCGGCCTCAGAGGTTATGGCCTACGATCCCGTTGAGGCCCGCCGGCTGTTGGATGGCTCACGCTATTCGGCCCCCGGGAATATGCCCGCGATCGTTCTGTCCATCAGCGGCACCAGCGGGTACATGCCACCGATCACAGAGGCTGTGGTGGCCATGCTGGAGGAGAACCTGGGCCTGGTGGTGACGGTGGAACAGATCGACTGGCCCGACTTTTTGCAGGACCTCAATGAGCGGCGCTATGCTTTTTACTCCAGCGGGTGGATCGCCGACTATCCCGATCCGCAGAACTTTGTCGATCTGCTCTTTCACAGTCAGAGCTCACAGAACCACACGGGGTATGCCAGCGCTGAGGTTGACGCTTTGCTGGAGCAGGCGAGGATAGAGCAGGATGAAGATCGGCGCGCAGCGTTGTATGAACAGGCAGAGCTGGTGATCCTGCGGGATGCGCCGTGGGTGCCACTCACACACGGCGTGGCCTACACCCTGGTCAAGCCGTGGGTCCAGGGCTATAGCTCCGGTGCCGGCCTGTATCCCTGGCTGAAGGACGTCTACCTGAGCGACTGAGGACGCGCTGCGCCTCCCGGCCGCTCGTTCATGGCGACGATGTCTGCAAGTCAGGGCTAGGCCGTATGCCGTGCACCGCTGCGGGTCAGCATGATAACGAGTGCCACGAGCCCTGCTGCGGTTGCCAGACTGGCGATACCCACGCCCACCAGGAGCGCGGTGCGTCGCGACGTCTCCTGGCGCACGACTATGCCGGACTGCTGGTGCTCCGCCAGGAGCTCCAGATTGGATGCCAGCGACTCGCGAAATCCTCGGGGCATGGATACCGGTGGCAGCGCGGCCGAAAGACGTCCCTCGACCTGCTCGTACGCCTGGTCAGGCAACGGGAGGAGGCCGTGAATCCGTAGCGACCTGCGAATGCCGGCCCAAAGGCTCGACAGGGTATCTGACACCTGTTCCAGTTGGCTAGAGGTCGACATCGATCTGAATACCCTTCTTTTCTAGCTCGCGACGCAGCTGCAGCAATGTGCGATGATACAGTGACTTGATAGCGCCCTCGCTTCGCCCGAGAACCTGACCGATCTCTGCATTCGACAAGCCCTCATTGAACTTGAGCATCAAGAGCTCGCGCCGTACCGGGTCCAGCGTCATCACTGCCTCGGAGAGAAAACGTTTCTCGTCCTGTTCCTGAGCAACGCGCTCGGGATGCTCATCGGGCCGGCTGCTGATCACCATGTCCTCCAGCGAGATCACTGGCCGGCGGCTGCGGTCGCGGTGCCAGTTGGCGATCAGGTTGTGGGCAATCCGGTAGAGCCACGCTGAAAAGGGATAGCCCTTGTCGACGTAGGTGTCCAGGTGAGACATGGCCCGAAAAAAGACCCGTGCTGTCAGATCCTCGGCGTCGTGAACATTGCCGACGCGATGGTAGACATAACTGTAAATACGTTGCACATAGTGCTCATAGAGGGCACCAAAGGCGCGAGGGTCGCGCTGCGCAGCCTCAATCTCTGCCTGCTCGTCCCAGTCGGTCATCGTTCCCTCGCTATCGGTATCCATAACACTCTGGCGCGTGTCTAGTTTCGAATGTTCCCACAGTCTAGCGCGACGGCAGCCTGTGGTCAAAGGACCACCCTGCCGTAACATGGAGTCTGAGACAGGCTTTCGGACCCCGCACTGCTCGTGATATAATCGGTACAGTGTCCTGGCCGATGGATCGCGTACAGTACCGGAGCAACACATGCATCTGTTCCGCCGCCCGCGCTTTACCAGTCTGCGGGCGCAGCTCATGCTCTCGATGGCAGTGCCCATCATTGTCCTGCTGATCGCCCTGGCGTTGGTGGGCTTTCTTGGCGTGACGCAGCTCATTCAAGCGCTGGTTGAGCAGCGCGATGCGGAACTGACCAAACTGGCCGCCCGTCAAGCCGCGTCCTACTGGTCAGATTCTGTTCTCCTGCTGACACAGGTGGCGTCTACCGATCAGGTGCGAAACGGCGATGCTGAGCAGACGCGAGAGATGCTAGCGCAGAACACGCCACTCCAGCAGCGCTTTGATCAGATCAGTGTGACTGGTGCGGACGGTATTGTCCTGGCTAGCTACGGCGGCCAGGTGGGTGAGTCCTATGGGCCGTACGGTTTTGTCGATCGTGCCCGTCAGGTGCGCCGTCCGGTACGATCGCCGGTGATCACCAATGCACAGGGGCAGTCGCTGGTGGTCGCAGCGATACCTTACTATGGGGTCAATCGCCAGTTCGCGGGATGCGTCCTCGGTGTCTGGCAGCTAAAGGGCGGGCACGCCCTTGGTACGGCGCTGGAAAACGTGCGCGTGGGCGCGACCGGTTACTCGTACCTCGTGGATGATGCGGGCACCGTGCTCTACCATCCGGAGGCGGATATGGTGAGCGCAAACGCCAGCCGCCATCCGGCGGTGGCGGCGCTGCTGGCAGGAGAGGAAGGTGCCCGAACGGTCTCGGACAAGGGCCAGCGCACGGTGGTGGGCTATGCTGCGGTGCCTTTTGACGAGCTTTCGAGTTCGCTGTTTGCCGATGAGACCTGGGGCGGGTGGGGGATGCTGATCACAGAGCTCTGGGATGACATCGTCGCGCCACTTCAGGTCTCGATCTACCTCATCGCCGGGTTGCTGGTAGCGACCGTTGCCCTGCCATTGAGCGTTCTCGCCATCGGCAGCCAGCGCGTGGCTGCGCCGCTCCAGGGCCTGGTGGCAGAGGTCGGACGCGTAGCGGAAGGCGATTTTGACACGCAGGTGTCGCTTGCGGATGCGCCGGCGGAGGTGCGCAACCTGGAGCTGGCCTTTAACAAGATGGTGGCTGAACTCCAGCGGTATCGTGCCGACATCCAGCGCTATGTTGTGTCGATCCTCACCAGCCAGGAGGAGGAGCGTAAGCGTGTCGCCCGCGAACTGCACGATGAGACGGCCCAGGACCTGATTGTCCTGGGCCGGAGGATCGAGGATGCGCAAGAGACGGCCAGCGATGAGCGCCTGAAAGCGCAACTCGAGGGTCTGCGCGACATGGTGGATGACACGCTGAGGGGTGTCCGGAGGTTCACCAGCGATTTGCGGCCGCCGCTCCTGGAGGAACTGGGGCTGCCTCGGGCGCTGGAGATTCTGGGCAACCGCGCCTCGCGCGAAGAGCAGTTTGACGTGACCGTCCAGGTGGAGGGCAAGCCGCGGCCTGTGCTGCCCGAGCTCGAGACCGGGCTCTACCGTCTGACTCAGGAGAGCCTCAGCAATGTGCGGCGCCACGCGGAGGCCAGCCACGTCTCCGTCCGACTCATCTATGCCGACGATCAACTGGAGTTGCTCGTGCAGGATGACGGCATCGGCTTTCACGTGCCTGATGATCCCGGCAAAATGCTCGCGACAGGCCGCCTTGGGCTGATCGGCATTCACGAGCGCGCGCGGCTGTTTGGGGGGCGCGCAACGATCAGGTCGACGCCGCAGCAGGGTACCACGGTGCATGTCGTCATCCCCTTGAGCACGATTTTGTTGACGGAGACGTAATCCTCCTGCTGGTCAGATGCTTATCTGAGTGAAAATACCTAGTCGAAAATGGTAAGATCAGCGGATGTGCACCCCGTGTGCGGCTGGTATAGTGAGGACGTAGTGAGGAACAAAACCTCACTTGATTTGCTAAAATCCCGTCGAGGCGGGTGCAGCACTTCTTCTCCTCCTTGGTAAGACGAACTCTATCCATCGCAGTGGGCGGCGACAGGATAGAGTTCGTCGTTTTCTGTACTCCCCATAGTTCCCCCGCGGCTCACCCTTCCTGGCCTGGTGCCGCCGTCTGCATCGGCAAGTCCCGTCAGCTCTTCTGGCAATTGTCGCTCAGGTCCGGTATTATTAGGCAACACTATTCTGACCGGTACCAGCTGAGGGCGAGGTCATGGAGCCCATTCGTATACTGCTTGCTGATGATCATGTCGTGGTCCGTGAGGGGACGCGCCGCATTCTGGAGCGCGAACCGGACCTGGTTGTAGTGGCAGAGGCGAGTGACGGGCGGGAGGCGATCGCCCTTGCTGACCAACACCGGCCTGATGTGGCGGTGGTGGATGTCAGCATGCCGGTGATGAGCGGTATAGAGGCCACGCGGGGGATCAAAGAGCGCGCTCCCCGGACCGCGGTGCTGGTGTTTACAGCTTATGACTATGACGAATATGTGTTTGCCATCCTCGAGGCGGGAGCGGCTGGCTACTTGCTCAAGGACTCGCGCGGTAGCGAACTGGTGAATGCCGTACGTCGCGTGTACGCAGGCGAGAGCGTGCTCCATCCTGCTATCGCGAAAAAGGTGCTGGACCGCGTGGCGCACGGCATGGGCTCGGCGCATCAGTCCGACTCTGAAATGCTCACCGACCGTGAGTTGGAGGTGCTCGGGTTAGCCGCCGAGGGCCTGAGCAACCGTGATATTGCCGGGAGGCTCTATGTCAGCCCCCGCACGATCCAGTCGCATATGGCCAATATCTTTGGCAAGCTGCAGGTGGGCTCGCGTACAGAGGCTGTCATGGTGGGTCTGAGGCGGGGTTGGATTCGCCTCGATGACGAGATGGCGCCCTGATACAGAGACTTGCTGGGCACGGCGTCGTGTCCGATGTGCGCGGGGCCCGGTGCCCGCGCTGCTCGCAGCGGTGAGAGTGATGAGAATTCTGGCCATCAGTGATGTGGTTGTCCCTCAGCTGTACACGCAACACGTGCCTGAGCGGTTTCGCCAGGTGGATCTCGTGCTGAGTTGTGGCGACCTCCCCTATGACTATGTGGAATTCGTTGTGACACTGTTGGGCAAGCCAACGTTCTATGTGCACGGCAACCACGCGGCCGGCGGCGATGGGATCTACTGTGACGATGGCACATTCAGGTCGGGTCCTGAGGGCTGCGGGGACCTGCACCGGCGTATCGTGAACTTTCGCGGGCTGCGCATCGGCGGGCTGGATGGGTGTGTGCGGTACAACGAGGGTCCCTACCAGTACACGCAGGGCCAGATGCGTCGCATGGCGCTCGGCATGTACCCCCGGATGGCGCTGAACCGGCATCGCTACGGGCGAGGGCTGGACATTCTGGTGACGCACGCCTCGCCGTGGGGTATACATGACCAGCCGGACCCGGCGCATCAGGGGTTCCGGGCCTTTCTTCCGCTGATGGAGCGTTTCCGCCCGCGGTATCTGCTGCACGGTCACGTCCATCTCTATCGCGGTGAGACGCAGCGTACGCAGTACCACGACACCACTGTGATCAATACGTACGGATTTCAGTTCATCGATATCGACGTGCCTGAAGGAGCCGCGTCAGACGACCACCGTAACACTGGAGGTTCATGAGCGTATACCGTGACCTGCTGCCCGCAGTCAAGGCCAAAGGTGATCACGTCGTCGGTTTTTTGCAGCGGCTCGTACAGGTGCCGAGCCGGACCGGCAACGAGGAGCAGGTAGCGGCGCTTGTGGCACGCGAGCTCCGGACGCTGGGCATCGACTCGAAGGTCGATGGCAGCGGTAATATCATCGGCCAGCTTTCCGGCGGTGCCGGGCGGTCGGTGATGCTGCACGCCCATCTGGATATCGTCGATCCTGGTGATGCCTATCGCTGGAAATACCCGCCATTTTCAGGAGAACTGGCCGAGGGCCATGTCTGGGGCCGCGGCTCGGTGGATGACAAAGGTTGCGTCGCCGCGCAGGTGTACGCGCTGGGGCTGCTGCGCGAGCTGGGGTTGACCCCCCCGGGAGATGTGCTGGTGGCGGCGGTCGTGGGCGAGGAGATCGGCGGGCTGGGCAGCCGGCACCTGGCGGCTGAAGCGCCACCGGATCTGGCGATCATTGGGGAGCCATCGAACAACACGCTGCGGCGCGGGCACCGCGGGCGCTTTGAATTTGTCGTCACGTTTCGCGGGCGTTCGGCCCACGCCAGCACGCCGCAACTGGGGAGTAATCCCTCGTTCGCGCTGAGCCGGTTCCTGCTGGCCCTTCGAGAGGCCCCCATGGCCCGCGACAGCGACTTTGGAGATACCACGGCGGTTCCCACACTTCTCTATGTGGACCAGACCAGCAGCAACGTGATCCCCGCGGCGACATCGGTACACCTGGACTGGCGCAATGCCCCGGGCGAGACGCTGGCTCAGGCGCGCGCCGTGGTGGAGCGTCTCGCAGAGCAGAGCCTTGAGCCGGGGATAAGTGCAGACGTGGCCGTGGCCACGCGACTGGTCAGTTCCTACACAGGCATCTCGGAGACAATTGAGCACGCGGTCACGCCGTTCTGGATCGATGCCGGCGACACGCGCCTCCTGGCGGCACAGCAGGCCCTCAGCATCGCCTTGGGACGCCGGGTGCCCGTGGATATCTGGCCATTCTTTACTGACGGTGGCTTTTTGCACGCGGCGGGCGTGCCCTGCATCGGCTTTGGTCCCGGCGATCCGGCCATGGCCCATGTCCTCGATGAGCGCATGCCCGTCGAGCAACTGCTGGAGGCGACCGCGGGCTATATGGCGTTGGCGCTGACGCTGGGAGATCCGGACAATTGGCCGGTGCCGGACGGGCGCTGACGCGCGATCCGTCCGGTTACGAAGAAGGGGCAGCGACGTCTATCACAGGCGTCAGCGGGTCCGCAGGGCGCTACTGACCCTCGCTTTTCTCCTGTTTCCGCTCACGTTCTACTACTTTGCTCCGCTTGTGATCCTGGCCGGCGCCGCCCCAGGGGTGGCGGTCGGGGGCTGTTCCTGTTCTCCGCGCAGGCTCTCTCCTCGCTCGTCGTGGGCCAGGCGTTCTCCGGCTGGGCCTGTCCCGTGGGCGGGCTCTCAGAGTGGCTTGCGACGATCAGCGACCGGCGGGCGGCCGGGGGCGCTGGAACTGGATCAAGTGGCTGATCTGGGTGCCCTGGGGGGCGACGCTGGTCATTCTGGTGGTCAGAGCAGGCGGCTATCAGGCGGTCGACGCACTGTACATGATGCCGTCCGGGTTGCCGCTCAGCGAGTGGTCGGGGGCCATCGCCTATCTGGCCGTGCTTGCGCTGGTGGTCCTGTCGCTGGCGGCGGGGCGGAGGGCTTTCTGCCACTATATCTGTTGGATGGCGCCCGGTATGATCCTGGGCACGCGTCTCTCTCTCCTGCTGAGGCTGCCTCGCCTGCACCTGGTCGCCGATCCTGAGCAGTGCTTGGGCTGCCAGCGTTGCGATCGTGCCAGCCCGATGAGCCTGCCGGTGAGCGCGATGGTTGAGCGCGGATCGATGCGGAGCGATAAATGCATCCTGTGCCACAGCTGTGTCGATGACTGTCCTGCCGGCGCCATCGCACAGCGTTTCAGTTTGGGCCAGGGCTGAGCCGTTAGGGGCGCGTAGGCTGGCCGTGGAGGTTGGCGCGGGGTATACTGCTGGCGTATCACAGCACTTTTGGAGGGGTACGATGGGATCGTTCAATGGACTGAACATGAGTCTCGGCAACCTGGCGAGGCTATCGTCTGCAGAGAGCCGCAGCATCAGCCCGGAGAATTTCACCGGCGCGCGCTGCGGCGGCGGGATGGCCGTGGAGGGCACGGGGGCGGAATCCGCCCGCGATCTGGGACAGGGCTGGAAGGTGTCACCCTCGGTGCGGATCGCCCCGGGGGAGACATTTGAGCTGGCCGATATCGATGGTCCCGGCGCCATCCAGCAGATCTGGATGACGCCCACCGGCAATTGGCGCTATAGCATCCTGCGCATCTACTGGGACGGGCAGGAACAGCCGTCGCTGGAATGCCCCGTCGGCGATTTCTTCGCCTGTGGCTGGGGCAGATACGCACCCCTGACCTCGCTCGCCGTGTGCGTCAATCCCGGCAGCGCCTTTAACTGCTACTGGGAGATGCCATTCCGCAAGCACTGCCGCATGACCTTTACAAACAGCGCCACCGACCCGATGGTACTCTACTACCAGATCAACTATACCCTGACCAAAGTGCCGGAGGACACGGGCTATTTCCACGCCCAGTTCCGCCGCGTGAACCCGCTCCCTTACAAGGACGTCTATACCCTCCTCGACGGTGTGCGCGGGATGGGGCAGTATGTGGGCACTTTTCTGGCGTGGGGGGTCAACAATCGGGGCTGGTGGGGCGAGGGCGAGATCAAGTTCTATTTGGATGGCGAGGACTGGCCCACCATCTGCGGCACGGGCACCGAGGACTATTTCTGCGGGTCGTACAACTTTGAGAACCAGGTGACGCACCAGTACGAGGCTTTCAGCACACCCTATTCGGGTTTATCGCAGATCATCCGCCCCGATGGTGTGTATGACTCGCAGACCCGGTTCGGAATGTACCGCTGGCACATTATGGATCCGATCCGTTTCCGCGAGGGGCTCAAGGTGACGATCCAGGCGCTGGGCTGGCGCAGCGGTCACCGCTATCTGCCGCTGCAGGACGACATCGCGTCTGTGGCGTACTGGTATCAAACGTTGCCCACAGCGCCCTTCCCGGCGCTGCCCGATAAGGACTATCTCGAGATCATCTAGGGCCTGGATATCGGATGGCTCACGACTGATGGGTGATGTATCGATATAGGAGAGTGGATGATGGATGAGCCGGTTGTGGTCTTTACCTCGCATGGCCCTCTGGAGGCGGAAGTCGCCAAGAGCAAACTGAGCAGTGAGGGCATCCTGGCCGTGCTCCAGTTCGAGTCTGTCGGTCGTGTGCTGGGCCTGACTGTCGACGGCCTGGGCCTGGTGGCGGTCCTGGTGGCGCCCGCGGACGCGGAGCGCGCCCGGGCGATCCTGGGAGAGCGGCCAGACGACGAGAGCGCAGAGGATGCCGCCTTCTGGGACGAGGAGGATGCCGATTTCCCGGAGGAGGACGAGGACGAGGACGAGAGGGAGGAGCCCACTCGATGAGCAGACGATCTCTGGGGCCGCGCACGCTCCTGTATCCCACACCCGTGCTGCTGGTGGGTACCTACGACGCGGACGAGCAGCCCAACATCATGACGGCGGCCTGGGGCGGCATCTGTTGCTCGCGGCCGCCCTGTATCTATGTGTCGCTGCGCGCCGCGACGTATACCCACGGCGCGATCATGACTGGCGGGTGCTACACCGTCAGTATCCCTTCCGAGGCGCTGATCCGGGAGGCCGACTATGCCGGGATCGTCTCGGGGCGTGAGGGAAACAAGTTCGACGCCCTGGGCCTGACGGCCGCGACAGCCGAGCACGTCCATGCGCCCTACGTAGCCGAGTGCCCGGTGGTGGTCGAGTGCCGGGTCGTCAACACCGTCGCGCTGGGCTCGCACACGCTCTTTGTGGGCGAGGTACTCGATGTGCACGTCGATGAGAGCGTGCTGGGAGAAGACGGCGTGCCGGACATTGGGCAGATCAGGCCGGCGCTGTTCGACCCCGCTGGCCGTAAATACTATGGCGTGGGCACCGAGTTGGGCCAGGCCTTTTCGATAGGCAAGCGCCTTTAGGCGCCCGGCCGGCTGCGTGAGAGAATTGCACCAGGAGCAGGTACATGGCAGTTGACAATTTCGTCCGGGGCATGATGGCGGTCCTCATGACGCCATTCACGGAGGATGAGGGCATCGATGAGCCGGCGCTGCGGCAGTTGATCGAGCGGGTCATCGCCGGCGGCGTGCACGCGGTGGTCGCGTTGGGCACTGCCGGCGAGTTTGCCACGGTCACCGACGATGACAAGCGGCGCGTGCTCTCGATTACGGTGGATCAGGTGGCTGATCGCGTGCCCGTGATCGTGGGAACCGGCGAGCCCGGCACGCGGCGGGCTGTGGCGCGCACGCAGGAGGCAGCAGAGCTGGGCGCAGATGCCGCTCTGGTGGTGCCGCCCTACTATTATCCCTGCAACCAGACGGCAGTGCTGGCGCACTATCGCGCGCTGGCGGCCGATGGTGGCCTGCCGATCGTCCTCTATAACATTCCGCAGTTCACCAAGGTGCCCATCGCCGTGGAGACCGCTGCCGAACTGGCGGCCCTACCCGGCATCGCCGGCATCAAGGACTCGAGTGGGGACCAGGTCAACACGCAGAACATCATCAACGCCGCAGGCAGTGAGGGCTTTCGGGTGATCACCGGCAGTGACCATCTGGTGTTCGCGGCGTTGGCCTATGGCGGAGATGGTTGCATCGGCACGGGCATGAACGTGGCCCCACAGTGGTTCGTGGGTCTTTGGGATGCAGCCGCGGAGGGCCGCTGGGGCGATGCGCTGGCCTACCAGAAAAAGATCACCGACATGCAGCGCAGCATCGGGTACGGAGACTTTCCCGCCGGCATCAAGGCCTGCCTGAATCTGCTGGGCATCGGCACGCCGCGCGTGGCCGCCCCGAGGCGCTCGGTGACGGAGGATGAGCGTGCGTCGATCGCGGACGCTCTGCGTCGACTGGGTCTGCTGTCCTGATCTGTTAAGCAACGAGAGGGAGGTACCTGAGCCAACGCCAGGGGCCTCCCTCTCTTGCTGCCTGCATCTCGCAATCGCGGTGTTCAGGCGCTCTCGCGGGGAGAGCCGCCTCGTCCCGGGCGCGGGCTCCGCGGCGCATAGGGGCCGGGGATGTATTCCACCGACGGGCGCCGCTGGGCCGCCTGCGGATAGAGAACCATCAGGTCATAGACCTGCTGCGGCACGTCCGTAGTCACTGGCAGGCCGAGTTCCCGGGCCTCATCCACCGAGATGGGATAGTCGTGGGTCCACTGGCCCGACGAGAGGGCCTCGGCGATCTCGCTGGCACGCTGCTCGTCCTGGTGCGAGGAGAGGATGCGCACGGCGGTGCTGGCCACCTGCCGCATCGCCTTGCGTGCCATGTCCGCCAGCACCAGCGTGTCGTCATCGATCTCGTTGATATCCTTTTGCTCCAGAACGGCGAGGATAGAGGCGGCCGGTCGCTCGCCGATCTGCGGGTCGATCGGCCCGAGCACGGCGTTGGGATCCATGATGATCTCATCGGCTGCCAGGGCCAGCAGCGTCCCGCCCGACATGGCATAATGGGGCACGATTACTCGAACGGGCGCGCGACGGCGGCAGAGGGCATAGGCGATCTGCTCCGAGGCCAGGACCAGGCCGCCGGGCGTGTGCAGGATGAGATCGATCGGCACATCCTCGGGCGTAAGCTTGATCGCGCGCAGGATCTCTTCCGAGTCCTGGATGTCGATGTAGCGGGCGACAGGGAACCCCAGAAAGCTAAAGGTCTCCTGCCGGTGGATCAGGGCGATCACCCGTGAGCCGCGCAGCCGCTCGATGTCGTGCAAGAGACGCTGTCGCGCTACCTCGATCATCTTCTGCCGTAACGCCGGCTGGATGGAGGTGATCAGAATAAAGACAAAGAATAGCGTTGACCAGTCCATGACTATCTCCTCTTGTCAGTGCTGATTACCAGGGCCGATATTCGTCGGGATACCAGGTGGCGTAAGTGTGGCTCCTGGGGAGGAGCTTGATGAGTACCATGCCGGCCACAAAGCCGCCCACATGTGCCCACCAGGCTACGTCGCCTGTCGCCAGCTGCGCTGCCTCCGTTCCCAGGGTCTGCAGGCCGCTCAGGAGCTGCAGCACGAACCATCCAATCAAGTAGATCACGGCCGGGATCTGCACGAACCAGACAAAGGCCAGGGGCACAAAGGTAATGACCCGGGCGCGCGGGTAGGACACAAGATAGGCGCCCATGACGCCGGCGATGGCGCCGCTGGCGCCTACCACTGGCAGAGGGGACGACTGGTTCACGTAGACGTGCAGCAGCGTAGCTCCCGCGCCGCAGGCCAGATACAGCAGCAGATAGCGCAGCGGGCCCAGGCGGTCCTCGACGTTGTCGCCAAAGATATAGAGCGCCCACATGTTGCTGAGCATGTGGATCCAGCCGCCGTGCAGGAACATGCTCGTGAACAGCGTCCAGAGCTGTGACGGCCCAAAGTCTGCGAGGAATCTAGCCGGGATCACGCCGTGGTTGACCAGAAAGGCCTCATGCGCGGATGGCGACAGGCGCTGCACATAGACGAGCAGCAGGACATTGACCACGATGATCGCCAGATTCATCAGCGGAAGGCGGCGGGCCCGGATGGTATCCTGCAGTGGTATCATAATGGGCTCCTTGAGGGTCGCTTGAGCGCGGTTCCCTGCCTCGCCAGAGCGACGCGGTTGACATGCTCCGCCGGTGCGCTATGCTTCCTCGCAGGGATCTTTCCCTGCAGAGAGGTGTGCATGCGCATCTGTGTCTATTGTTCATCAAGTGATGCCGTCGACGGCGTCTATGTCGAGGCGGCGCGTGCCCTGGGGCACGAGATCGCGATTCGCGGTCACGAGCTCGTCTACGGCGGCGCCAGCGTCGGTCTGATGGGCGACCTGGCGCGCGCTGCGACTGCCGCAGGAGGCCGTGTGCTCGGCATCATCCCGCAGCGGTTCGTGCAGCGCGGCCTTGCCTATCAGGACGCCGACGAGACCATTATCACTGAAACGATGGCCCAGCGCAAGGCCCGCATGATCGAGGTCGCCGAGGCTTTTGTGGCGCTCCCCGGTGGTTTCGGGACGCTGGAGGAGGTGAGCGAGGTCCTTACGCTGATGCAGCTGGGCGATCTGAACCGTGCGCTGGTGCTCATGAACACCGAGAGTTTCTACGAGGATCTACTCGCCCTCTTTGAGCGCTTTTTCGCGGGTTCCTTTGCCCGGCAGGAGTACCGCAGGTTGTATCATGTCGCCAGCGATGCCTGCGATGCGCTGGACCATATCGAACACTACCAGCCGTTTGAAGTGCCGGACAAGTGGTTCTAGCCTCCAGCTGCACATCTGCTTCACTCCGGGGCTTGCAGTTTCCGCGGTAGCGTCTAGTATAGCGTCGTGTGCCTAAACTTTTGGACAGGAGAGGAGCTCTATGTCTGGTTCACCTACCAAGGTCGGTCTCATCGGATGCGGGACAATCAGTGGCATCTATCTTGAGAACAGCAAGAAATTCGATGCCTTTGACATCGTGCGCGTGGCGGACACGCGCGTTGATGCGGCGCAGGCGCGCGCTGCTGAGTACGATATCCCTCGGTTTGGCAGTGTCGATGATCTGCTGGCCGATCCCGAGATCGAGATCGTCATCAACCTGACGCCGCACCGGGTGCACGGCCTGGTCGGCATGCAGGTGCTCAATGCGGGCAAGAGCGTGTACACCGAAAAGCCGCTGGCGGTCTACCGTCACGAGGCGAACCAGTTGCTGGCCAGGGCGGCCAGCAGCGGGCTGCGCGTCGGCGGAGCGCCAGACACCTTCTTTGGCGGCGCCTGGCAGATGGCCCGCAAGCTGATCGATGACGGCGTGATCGGCGAGCCGGTCGGCGCGTTCGCCAACCTGCATGCCTTTGCGGCGCCTCGCCCGCCCGCTGTGCGGCCCGACGGCTATACCAGCTTTTACATGACGGACTTTTTCGAGTATGGCGGCAGCTGGGCCTTTGACCGCGGTCCCTACTATCTGCATGCTCTGATCAACCTGCTGGGCCCCGTCAAGAGGGTCACCGGCTCTGCCCGCATCACCTGGCCCGAGCGCGAGCGCGGCGGCCAACTGCGCAAGGTCAACGCCCCCAGCCACATCGCCGGACTGTTCGATTTTGCCAACGGCGCTGTGTGCCAGTTCCTGATGACCGCCGATGTCTGGCAAACCGATCTGCCGCATATCGAGATCTATGGCGCCGAGGGCTCGCTGCGCTGCATCGACCCGAACAACTTTATGGGCACCCTGTACCTGCGCCGGGCCAACAGCAAGGAATGGGAGCCGATCGAGTCGACCTTTAGCTACAACCAGAACAGCCGCGGCGTGGGCGTGGCCGATATGGCCCAGGCCATCAAGAGCAAGCGGCCACATCGTGCCAGCGGCGAGATGGCCGCGCACGTGGTGGACATCATCAATGCCATCCACGAGGCGTCCGCCGAGGGCAAGCACGTCGAGCTGACCACCACCTGCCGGCAGCCCAAGGCGCTGCCTGAGGGCCTGGCGGACTGGAAGATCGACGAGTAGACATCCAAACTTGTGCGGGCGGCCGTCCTGGCCGCTCGCACTCACCATCACACGGAGGGCGACATGATCAAACTGGGCACCTATGAGAGCTGGTTCGACGCAGAGCCGATCGTCCCCGGCGACAGTTTTCTCGAGGTGTTAAAAAACCTCGGTACCTATGGTTTCCAGGGCATCCAGATCGGTGCCAGGTACCGCGATCTGGGCTGGGATGAGATCGGCCGTATGTGCAAGGAGAATGATATTCGCCTGTGCATCGCTGGCGGCGGCGGTAACCTGCTGGCCAAAGATCCTGACGTTCGTCGTCAGGGGGTGGCCGCGACGAAGGACGGTCTGCGGCTGGCGGGCCGCCTGGGCGCGATCGGGTCGATCTGCGTGCCGATTCGCCGTCCGGAGATGGATCCTCCCGCGCCACCCAAGACCCTGTATGAGCTGCAGGAGGAGATCCTGATCGAAGAGTTGGCCGAGATCGCGCCGGTGGCCGAGGATGCGGGTGTATACCTGATCATCGAGCCGCTGAACCGCTATGAGTCGCAGTTCATCCAGCGTCTCGGACAGGCGCACAAGGTTTGCGCCGCCGTAGGCAGCCCGAATATCCGCTTCATGGCGGACTTTTTCCACATGAACATCGAAGAGGTGGACCTGGGCAAGGCCATCGAGGCCACCAGGGACTATCTGGGGTATGTGCATCTGGCGGACAGCAACCGCTTTGAGCCGGGTGCCGGGCATCTGGATTTCAAGCCGGGCCTAGCTGCGCTCAAGCGCATCGGCTATGACGGCTTTATGACCTTTGAGTGCAAGATTCTGGGCGCCGACAAGGGCCAAGCGCTGACGGACTCAGCCGCCCTGATCCGCAGGCTCTGGGACGAGGTCTAGACAATTCCGCTACCAACAGACGATCCGGCCGTTGTTGTTCAGCGGCCGGATCGTTGTCTGTTTCTGCCCTGCAAACGCGGTGCTACGCCACTCGCAGCACCACCACCGCATGGGCCGGCATACGCATCGTGAGGCCCGCACCGGCCACACGCGCGCCCTCGAAGGCGGTCGGCTTGACGGCCTCTGGCTCGTCAAAGGTATTGTGCGCCTGCAGCGTGCCCGCTGTCAGGATCTGGCCCGTGACGCTGTTCGCGGCGACGCCACCGAGGTCGATCTCCATATCGATATCGTGCTCGTGGTCCAGGTTGCAGATCGATATGGTCACGACACCGTTGGCATCGCGCGACGCCGAGGTGTGCAGTGCGCCGACTTGCTCGCCGCCCATGACATATTCCGGACCGCTCAGCTCGCTGGGCAGGTACGTAGCACCCTGGTGTGCCTGGTACATGTGGAACACGTGGTAGGTGGGCGTCAGCACCATGCGCTCGCCCTCGGTGAGCACCATCGCCTGTAGCACATTCACGGTCTGGGCGATGTTGGCCATGCGCACGCGGTCGCTGTGGGCGTGGAAGATGTTAAGGTTGATACCCGCCGCCAGCGCGTCGCGCAGCGTGTTCTGCTGGTACAGGAACCCCGGGTTGGTGCCGGGTTCGACCTGGTACCAGGTGCCCCACTCGTCCACGATCAGCGCCACGCGCTTGTCCGGGTCGTAGCGGTCCATGATCTCGCCGTGCTTGGTCAGCAGTTCCTCCATGAACATGGTGCGGCTGAGCACCTCGAACCAGGACGCGGTGTCGAACGCGGTGGCTGAGCCTTTCTCGCGCCAGGAGGGCCCCGGAGCGGTGTAATAGTGCAGGCTCAGGCCGTGCATGCGGCTGCCCGCCACCTCCATCAGCACCTCGGTCCAACGATAGTCCTCGCGGTTGGCGCCACAGGCGATCTTGAACAGGGTGTTGCCAGAGAGGTTGCGCAGATAGGTCTGGTAGCGCCGGTACTCGTCGGCATAGTACTCGGGGCGCATGTTGCCGCCGCAGCCCCAGTTCTCGTTGCCCACGCCCCAGTACTTGATTCTCCACGGCTCCTCTCTGCCGTTGGCGCGCCGCAGATCGGTCATCGGCGTCTTGCCGGCAAAGGTCAGGTATTCTACCCACTGCTGCATCTCGCGGACCGTGCCGCTGCCCACGTTGCCGCAGATATACGGCTCGCATCCCAGTTGATCGCAGAGGTCGAGGAACTCGTGTGTCCCAAACGAGTTGTCCTCCGTCACGCCGCCCCAGTGGGTATTGAGCATCACGGGACGCTGCTCGCGCGGCCCGATGCCATCCTGCCAGTGGTACTCGTCGGCAAAGCAGCCGCCGGGCCAGCGCAGCACAGGGATGCGAATGGCGCGCAGCGCCTCGACGATATCGGTGCGGATGCCGCGGACGTTGGGAATGTCCGAGTCGGGGCCTACCCAGAATCCGCCATAGATGCAGCGTCCCAGGTGTTCGGCAAAATGGCCGTAGATATTCGGATCGATGGTGGCGCCGGGCTGGTCGGTCCGTATTTTGAGCGTGGCTGTCATGGTTGTTCCTTTCACCTGCAGAGTGATCGAGTGTGTTCAACGGCATTATGACCCAATGAGCGGCGGGCCTGCAAGTGCGTGGCGTGTCATCGTCGACAGAACGCCCGGCCGCGGATATACTCGCCCAGGGGTGAGATCACGATGCGCGTTGACCTGCATGTTCACACGTATCATTCGTCGGACTCGTTGTCGCAACCGGCGGAGATTCTGCGGTGCATGGATCGCAACGGCGTGGATGTGGTTGCGATTACCGACCATAACGCCATCGCCGGGGCCTACGAGGTCGCGGCGCTGGCACCGGAACGGGTGATCATCGGTGAGGAGATCCGCACGAGCCAGGGCGAGATCATTGGGCTGTTCCTGAGCGAGTGGATCGCGCCCGGCCAGTCACCGCGGGAGACTGTCGCGGCCATCCGCGCCCAGGGCGGGCTGGTGTATGTGCCGCACCCTCTGGACAGAATTCGCGGCTCAACGCTCACGCGAGATGCCCTCCTGTCCATCATCCCGTGGATCGACGCGCTCGAGGTGTACAACGCGCGGGTGCACTGGCCGGGGCCGAACCGCCGTGCGCGCCAGATCGCGGTGGCACATCACCTGGCCGTGGGGGCTGGCAGTGACGCCCACCGGCCCGAGGACATTGGCCTGGCGACGGTGGAGATGGATCCTTACGTCGATACCGCCAGCTTTCTAGAGGCGCTGCGTGATGGCACTGTCCACGGCAGGCTCACCGGAATATGCGGGCGGCTGGCGGGCCTGCAGGCGCGCCTGGCCAAAAGGCGAGGAGACCTGGCGTCGCACGACAACAGGCAGGAGGACTGAGGCATGCTCAAGGCAGTGACGCTGGATTTCTGGGGCACTCTGGTCGATGACCGGCGCAGCGGGTCTCAGGCGCGTGTCGATGCTTTGCTGGCTGCACTGCCGGGCGTATCGCGCGAGCGCGCGGCAGCGGCTTATGCAGCCGCCTGGGCACGCTTTCTGGAGGCCGGCTCTCACGGCTGGGGGCTGCCGCCGGCGTCTGTACTCAGCATGGCGTTGGATGAGCTGGGGGCTACGCTGCGTCCCCCTGCCTACCAGGCGACGTTGTCCACCTGGGAGCGGGCCCACTTTGTCAACCCGCCAAGTCTTGTGCCCGGCGCGCGAGAGATGCTGATCGCGCTGCGGCGGCAGGGTCTGCTTGTGGCCCTTATCTCGGATACCGGCGCGACTCCGGGCTGCGGGCTGCGCGAGTACCTGGCGCGTCAGGGCATCCGGCCGCTCTTTGACTGGCTTACCTTTTCCGATGAGACTGGCGTCACCAAGCGGCAGCCACAGGCTTTTCATCTCACCCTGGCCGCGCTGGGTGTGGACGCTGCTCAGGCGGTACACGTGGGCGACACGCCGGCCACGGACATCCTTGGCGCGCAGGCGGCGGGATTGCGTGCAGGGCTCACCCTCGAAGTGCACGACCGGCGGACGCCCGAATGCCATCCCGACTTGTTGCTGGAGCGCATTCGCGATCTGCCCGCCGTACTGGAGCGGCTTGCGGGCTAGAGCCTTGACGGGCACATCGTTACCTGCGTGTGCCGACCAACAAAGCCCGTGTCTCAGACTCCCGTCGTCCTGGCAGGCTTGGCACCGGCACTGCTGTCGTGCGTCTCTGTACTCCACCGCGCGATCAACTGCCCGTACAGCCGTTCGTACGCATCAAAGGTCAGAGTCTCCTCGTGCGGTCGGGCGATCGCGAGGCTGGCGGCGCCCATCCGCTCATGTAGCGCCGCGTCACTCAGGATGGTCACAAAGGCCCGTCCGAAAGCCGCCGCCTCCCCCGGCGTCACGAGATGGCCATTGATGCCGTCATGTACCAGCTCCGGCAGGGCCATGGCGTCGGCCGCAACCACGGGCAATCCGGTGGCACAGGCCTGTAGCGTCGGCAGGCTCTGTACCTCGGTGGTCGCGGCGATGGCGAACAGATCGCTCGCACGATACAGCGCGGGCATGTCCTCCTCGGGGACAAACCCCAGAAGATGGCAGCGATGCTCGATCTTGAGCACCTTGATGCGGTCCTCCAGCTCCCGGCGATAGTCCCCGCGGCCGACGATGAGCAGGTGCGCGTCACACCTATCGCGCGCGCTGGCGAGCGCCTCGATCAGCACGTCGATCTCCTTGTCCTTAGCCAGCCGTCCGACAAAGAGGATCCGTTTCGCCTGCGGCAGGGAGTAGCGAGCCTCGATCTCCGCGCGCTCCTCGGCATGTGAGGGCTGTGGACGATACCGTCCGGTATCGACGCCATTGCTGATGATCGTGCTGGGCGCTGAAAAGCCGGCCGCGCAATAGGCGGAGCGATGGGCCTCGGTGGGAAAGACCACGTGATCGTGCCAGTTGTAGAACCACACGGAAGCCACCCAGCCTATCGTTTCGACAGCCTTAACGGGCTCACGGGACAGGCTCAGATGCCGAGCCATGAATCGGGGCACATAATGACAGGTCGCCATGAGCGGAATGCCGCGCTCGCGACACAGGCGCCTGGCCTGCAAGGCCAGCAACGCCGGGTCGTGGCTGTGCACGACATCGGGCCGGAACTGATCGGCCAGCGTCTCAAGATCATGGCTGGATGGAAAGGGGATTGGGCCTTCCTCCCAGATCGGGTTGTGCGCCGCGCGCACGCGGATGAGATGTGCCCCCTCGTCGTCTGCTTCATACGGTTCTCGCGTGTCGCTTGAGGTGACGAGCGTCACGCTGTGGCCGCGGCGCACCATCGCCCGGGCGATCTTTTGTACGACTAGAGTGACCCCGCTGATCGTCGGTGGATACCCGTGACTCAGCATCATGATTCTCATGTGCGGACTCCCGTGGCGTGATTGACGACGCGCTGCTGAACAGATGCCACGCACGCAGAAGATACCCGCATTGGGACGTTCTTTCAAGGTTACTTAAAGTCTCGGTGCATGCGTTATAATGCCTCGGTGCTGCCGAAGCATGGTCGATCGGGTTTTTGATCCATTGTGAGGAGAATCGCCGTGTCAGATGTTGTCATTCGCTCCCTGGATATCGAGCACGATGCGCAGCGCTTGGCCGATCTGTTCAACGAAAGTGAGCCCGCTTGGCCGGGCGGACTTACGGCTGGTTTGCCATTCACCGAGGAGAACGTGCGTGAGTGGATGGAGTCCGAGCGCACGCTTGTCACCTTTGTGGCCGAGGTTGGCGATCGCCTGGTGGGCTACAGCTCGCTCTTTGAGGGGACGCCGTGGCCGAGCGGCCAGTACGATTCGGGCTATCTGGAGCTGCTCAACGTGCATCCGGACTATCACGGGCGGTCGATCGGTCGCAGGTTACTGCAGGCGACCATCGAGCGCTCTGTGCAGCAGGGCTGGGTCTACCAGACGCTGGGCACCTGGTCCGCCAACTTCAAGTCTGTGCCGGCCTACAAAAAGACCGGGCACTTTTGGCGGCCGGATACGTCGGTCTGGATGGAGAACTTTGTCCCCGGCGCGCTGCAGATGCCGCTGGCGCGCCGGTTTTTCGACCGGCATGACTGGTACACCACGTATGTGCGGACACTGGAGCAACGCCCAGATGATGAGCGCTGGGAGGGGCTAAAGGTCTACCGCCAGCACTGGGAGGCGGAGGGCGAATCGCTGACCATTTGGATCGATCGCGAGGCCCGGGGGCCCTGTGCCGTTGAGAATAACGACGTTCTGGTGGCCGCCATCCCGAGCGGGATCGAGCCCCTGCAGGGGACGTCTGTGCAGATGAACTGGCGTATCCAGAACAAGGGCAGTGAGGCGATCCATGTGCACCTGCACGCCATGGGCGCCGATGGGCTCAAGATCGATCACCGGGACGCTTTCACCGTGCCTGCAGGGCTGACGGTGGAGCATGTCGCCAGTGTTCAGGTCACCGATGAGGCGCCCCGCGCCAGGCTCGACGGCACGGCTCCCGCGGTGCGCTCGCTGATCATGCTGGACCACAACGAGGTCGAATTGTTCTCGGGCCTGCGCGCCCGCGCGCCGCTCAGCGTGGACACGCACCCGGGCACGTTGAGTCTGGCGCCTGGGGTGTGCACGTCGATTGCGCTGCAGGTCCATAGCCAACTGGAGACGGCGCTCAGCGCGACCTGTCATGTGGTCCCCTCCGAGGGACTGGCCCTCGACTGGACCGAGCGAGCGGTGCAACTTGATGCGCGCGGGCACGCGTCACTCCCGCTTGCTGTGACGCCAGCCGTCGCGGGTATCCACAAGCTGCAGGTGCGGCTCGTCCCTGCGGACGCGGCGTACAAGGCCGTCAAGGAAGAAGTGACCCTGTTCTGCGTGGCTGCGGGCGGCGTCCTGGCGCAGGCGGGCAAGGATAGCGTCCGGCTCGAGACCGACAGCGTGAGGCTCAGTATCGCGGCCCGGCTGGGGACCATGCGCATCACCCACAAGGATTCGGGCCTGACGCTGTTCAGCGCCCGGCCGCTGGCCGGCCCACCCTATTCGCCCAGTGCCTTTGACAAGAAGCATTTCAGCCTGACGCTGGCGAACGAGGACGGTCAGCCTGTGGTGCGCATGCGCGCCGAGCCAGAGCACTATCACGACACGTTCATGGATCTGACAGTGGCACTCTCCGCCAACGGCCTGGTCACGGTCGAACAACAGCTCATCTGTCTGGGCGAAAAGCCGTACGAAGGCCGACTGATTATGGAGAACGACTGGGAGGACAAGGCCAGGCTGTTCGCGACGACGCCGCTCAAGATGGGCTATGTGCGCGCCCCCCTGTCCAACTATCCCGTCGATGCGGATGAGATGCCGGCGACCTCTGAGGACTATGCCGAGCCCTGGATCGCTGTCGAGCGCGACGGTGTCGCCGGAGGCATGGCCTGGTCGGCTCAGACCGAACGTGTCCGGCATGGCCAGTGGGCGCTGCGGCTGATGAGCGCCCCGCTCTCGCTCTCCCGGGGCCAGCGTTCGCCCGTGGCACGGTATGCGCTGTGGACCGGGCGCGGTGACTGGCGGGCGGCGCGCGAGGCGCTTTTACACTGGGCCGGGCAGCGAGCGCGCACGGAGGAGTGCCGCGAGCCTGAGACGCGCAGTGTGGTGCAGGCTGCGATCGCCACACGGGTGCTGGCCACTACACGCAACGAAATGGAGGCAATGGTCACGGTCGACTCGGCTTCGGCTCGCGTCATGGAGGGGAACCTGACACTCTCCGGTGCAGGGGGCCTTGCGCTTGAGCCCTCAAGCGTGCCGGTAGCATCGCTCTCGCGCGGACACGCCATCGAGATTCCGCTGCGCCTGCAGGTGCCAGCTGAGCCTGGCTGCTATCGCGCCGATCTGGATCTCAAGCTGCGCACCATGGCGGGCCGGACCAGCTTTAGCGTGCTGCGGCTGGGCGCTGGGGGAAGGGTGACCGTCTCCGAGGAGGCACGTGATGGTCACGCCGTGCAGGTCGTCGACAACGGGCTGAGCACCTTTGCGGTTGCGCGCGCTTACGGCCCCAGCGTGATTAGCTGGATGTCTGAGGGTGTAGAGCAGCTTCAGTCTTCGTTTCCGACGCCTGCAGGCCATGCCTGGTCGTATCCCTGGTATGGCGGCATTCAGTTGCGGCTGTATCTGAACGACGACGCCGAATCCTGCGGGAACCTGGTTGGCGAGCATTTTGATGCGCAAGAGATTGCCTGCGCCGGCTCGGGGCTGGATTGGCGCGGCGTGCGCCTGTCGGGCCGTCCGGAACGCAAGGAGCTGCATGATCTGGCGGTCGAGATGGACTATGTGACGCTGCCTCGTTCACCGCTGATCAAGGCCGTGCTGAGACTCAGCAACCTGCGGGCCACGCGGCAGGAGATCATGATCGGGGGCGGCGCTGACTTTAGTCTGGGCGGCGATCCGGCGCGACTCTCGCTCGTGGGCGATGACGTCGGGCACCGGCCGACACCGTGGGGCACACGGTATGCCGGGCGCACCTGGGGCGCGGTGACCGATGAGGCCAGCGGCGCCAGCGTGCTCTCGGTCTGCCCGCAGGGGCGGCTGAGCCTGAGCGACTCGGGCACAGTGGGCCGGGGATTCTCTCTCTCGGGGACCCTGGGGCTGGATGGGGGCGCCACGCGCGAGGTGACGTGGTATTTCTACCTGGCGCCAGATCTGGAGCGCGCGTTGGCCATGCGCGAGCTGGTCGCGCTGTAGCTCGTCATTCCTTCGGGCTCGAGATGACCGGCGCCCACGCGCTTTTGCGCGCCGGCGCCGGTCACACTATGATGTGGCCAGTCTTCAGACAGCGAGGCCTGAATGAGTGGCAAGGTGTGCCATAGGTACCGGCTCGGCGTTCTCTGGAGGTAACCCATGAACCTGCGTATTCCCGGACCGACCCCTCTCCCTGATGATGTGCTCGAGGCCATGTCCCGTCAGATGATCGACCATCGCGGGCCCGAGTTCGAGTCGCTCTTTGCGGACGTCACCGCATGGCTCAAGGTCTTTTTCGAGACCGAAAACGATCTCTATGTGCTGACCAGCTCCGGTACGGGTGCGATGGAAGCGGCTATTGTGAATACCCTGTCCCCGGGGGATCGCATCCTCGTAGTGAATCTGGGCGTCTTTGGCAAGCGATTCGGCACGATCGCCTCGCGCTACGGCGTAGACGTGACTTGGATGAACGTGGCCATGGGCCAGGCCGCCGATCCGGCGGAGCTGGCAGAGCGCCTGAGGGCGGATGGCCCCTTCAAGGCGGTGCTCATCACCCAGAACGAGACCTCCACGGGCGTCACCAACCCGATGCGCGAGCTCAGCGCGGTGGTGCAAGCCTCGGCTGATCCGTCTCCGCTCCTCATCGTGGATGCGATCTCGGGCCTGGGCGCCATTCGTCTTCCGCAGGATGAGCTGGGCATCGACGTGGTGATCGCTGGCTCGCAAAAGGCCTGGATGGCCCCTCCGGGGCTGGCGTTCATCTCGTTCAATGGGCGCGCCTGGCAGGCTTGGGAGGCCGCCCGCTGCCCGCGCTACTATTTCGATCTGGGCGAGGCCCGGCGCTATGGCGTTCGCAACCAGACGCCGTCTACGCCCAACCTGCCCGCGCTGTATGCGCTGCATGTGAGCCTGGCCAAAATGGTGCAGGAGGGTCCCGAGGCGATCCAGCGGCGCCATCAAGAGATAGGCGATTATTGCCGCAAGGGCGTCGAGGCCGTGGGGGCGCATCTCTACGCCGCAGAGGGTTACCGCTCCAATACGGTGACGGCCCTGACGATGCCTGAGGGAGTGGACACCGGCAAGGTGCTCAAGAGCCTGCGGGAGCGTTATGGTATCGTCTGCGCCACCGGCCGTGACCCATCGGTGGACATGGTCCGCATCGGGCATATGGGCTATGTCAGTGAGCGTGACCTGGATGAGGTGTTCGACGCCATGCGCACCGTGCTGAAAGAGATGTCGTGACCCTTTCCGAGCGTCCGTCGCCCGGGCTAGGGGCCGCCGTGCCGCCCGCTCCGCCTCCCGGGGGGAGGGCGACCGGCGGCATTGCGCGTGCGGCGGGCATCAACTCGCTGGGCAATGTCGCTTCGCGCGTGCTGGGCGTGCTGCGCGAGAGCGTCATCTCCGGCCGTTTCGGCGCCAGCGGCGCCACCAGTGCGTTCGACGCTGTCAGTGCTGTGCCCAAGATGGTGTACGAGTTGCTGGTGGGGGGCATGCTCAGCGCTGCGCTGGTGCCGGTGCTCAGCGAGTACACCGAGGACGACTCGCCCGAGCGCCACGCGGAGCTGGAGGAGGTCCTGTCGATCCTCCTCTCGCTGTCGACCGGCATCTTTGTCATCGTGACCGCCGCCCTCCTGGTGGGGGCACCCTGGCTGGCCCCGCTGCTGGTGGGCGGGTTTGACGCGGCACTGCTCCAGACGACGACGCTGCTTTTGCGGCTCATCGTGCCCGCGATCATCATCTATGGCATCTCGGGCATGCTGCAGGCTTATCACTATGCGCGGCAGGCCTTTGTCTATCCCTCCATGGGGGCGCCGGCCCACAATCTGGGCATCATCCTGGCCGTGTGGGTGCTCGCCGGCCGGTTCGACATCGCTTCGTTAAGTGTGTCCATCCTGGTGGGAGCCCTCTTTCAGCTGCTGGTGCAGATCCCCGGCATGCGTGGCGTGCGGCTGCGGTGGCGTTGGAACTGGCGGCACCCGGTGATCCGGCGGATCGGGGCGCTTTACGCGCCGGTGGTGCTCAGTATCGCCATCCAGAACCTGGGGATCATCATCGATCGCAACTTTGCCTCGCGCACCGCCCCCGAGGCGATCACCTGGATGACCAAGGCCACCTTTCTGGTGCAGTTGCCCCTGGGGCTGGTCTCCATGGCGATCTCGCTGGCGGTGCTGCCCACACTCTCGCAGATGGACGCCACGCGTGAGCTCGACGCCTTTAAGCGTACCCTCACGCGAGGATTGCGCCTGGTGCTGGTCTTGATCATCCCAGCAGGCGTTGGGCTGTTCGTACTCGGTCAGCCAGTCATTGAACTTATCTTTCAGCATGGGGTCTTTACGCCAGCGGATACGGCCCAGGCGCTGCGTGCGCTGCGCGTCTATCTCATCGGGTTGCCCTTTTCCGCCATCGATCTCCCGCTGGTGTTTGCGTTCTATGCCCAAAAGGACACGCGCACGCCGGTTATGGTGGGCATCGTCGCCGTCCTGATCTATCTTGCGGTGGCGCCTCTGCTGGCCTTTGCCCTCAACCGGGGCTTTATCGGGCTGGTGGCGGCCAATGCGGTCCAATGGCTGGCCCATGCGGTGATCATGCTGGTGGTCTTTGCGCGGAGGTTCGGGGGCATGGGCGGCTATGGGGTGATCCGGGCCACGCTGCAGGCCGGAGGTGCCTCCCTGGGTATGGGTCTGGTGGCGTTCGGGGCCTACCGCCTGATCCTGCAGCTGGCGCCCGCCGGGCTGATGGGCAGTGCGCTGCTGGCAGCCGTGCCGGCGTCTCTGGGCGTTATCGTCTTTCTGGCGCTGGCCCGGGCGCTCCACATCGACGAGATCGATATGCTGTGGGGGATGCTCGGGCGCCGTCTGGGCCGCCAATCAGGAGCGACGCGTTCCTGATGGGTCTGCACGGGCGACGTCTCAAGTGCGGCCCGATCTCCTGGCGTTTGCCTAGACCGGTATGGTGACGTAGCCGTCACCGGCTCGGCGGATGCGAAACCAGGGCGTGCGCGGGTCGTGATACAGGATCACCAGGGCATCGTGCTCCGCGGCCCAGGCCGCGATCTTGCGGCGGTTGGCCTCGTCAGCCTCGCGTGACCAGGCCCAACTGGAGCCCCAGTGTAGATGTGTAAAGTTCTTGATCGACAGGCCCAGGTCGCCGGCAAAGACGGCATGCTGCCCCTCTGAAACGATGCGCACCGCCTGCTGGCCGGCCGTATGTCCCTCCATGGGCCAGAGCGTGAGCGCGGGGGTGAGGGCCACCTCTCCATCCACGACGCGTAGCTGGTCGTTTTCCAGCAGAGGAACAAAGCGCTGGCGCCAGATCTCGCTGTCCTGGGCTCGCATCTCCGCAATCTCGCGATCTTGCACAATGTACGTTGCGTTCGGATAGGCGGGGACAAGGGTGCCATCCTTGCGCAGCGTGTTTCCGCCGATATGGTCGCCGTGGGCATGGCTGATGACGACCCGGGTGATATCCGCTCTAGATACGCTGAGCTCTTTGAGACCGTCCTGCATATCGCGCCGGCGATTGGGATTGGTCTCCCCAAAGCCGGTGTCCACCAGCGTGTGCTCGCCGCCTTCGGTGATGAGCAGGGGCTGGTACGCGTTCAGCATGAATCCTGTGGGGTCCGCGCCTGTGCCCTCACCCCATTCCGCCTGCGCGGCCGGGTAGAACACCCTGTTCCCGTCGATGGCGCCGTATCCGTCGTGAAGCTGGGCGATGCGCACGGCACCGACCTGTGTTGTCCTGACCATGGTTTTTCCTTTCTCTATCGTGCGGCGCTATTCGTGCGGCAATCCAGTGGCGCCGCTCTGGGATTGCACCTCGCTATTCGGTGGCTGGCCTCCGGTTTGCCAGATCGCGTGGCAGGCCTTACGCCAGGTTCGAAAGGGTACGCAACTGTCACCGCGCCTCTGCGTAATGATATCAGCAGAGCGATACTTGGCAAAGGTGGTTACCGATGAGCAGGAACCGTGAGAAGGCACTGTCCTTTGGCCTATTCCTGGTGGGTGTAGGGGTTCTCTTTCTGGTGCCTTCGATCCCGATCTGGCCGTTGATTCTCGTTGTTATGGCCATCAGCGGGCTCCCGACCGCGCTGGCGCGCGGGTGGAACTGGTTGGCCTGGCAGAGCACCGTCTGGTTGATCGGGCTGGCGGTTCTATTCGCGCTCGACCTTCTCTGGCCCGGCGTGCTGGTGCTGTTTGGGCTGTCGGTCTTGATGCGCGGGTTGGCGTCGCGCGACCGCTCGGAGGAACAATCCGCGTCTCTGGAGGTGGCTACCCCCTGGTCGGACATGGCGGAGCGCCCGCTCGATCTGGACGAACCTCTTCTTGACGAGCCCGCTCCGGCACCGCTATCAGGCGAGGGCTTGTCTGCTGACAAACCCACAGGTCCTCGCGACACAGAGCGGCTGTAGCTGCGTCCGCCAGGCATCTGCCTGCGGGTAGTATGATCACGCGGATTCGTTTCCAGGCACAGTCCAGGAGGAACCGGCGAACCGCCAGACCCCCCTGGACTATACCAACAACTCTACGAGACGGGTCCCGTGTACAGATCCCCGAGTTGCTCCTCGGGCGTGATGGCGTCCTCGGCATAGCGATACCAGAGGTCTTCCACGATGGACTCGGGATCGGAGACGACCCCGTAACGGCGGAAATACTGGCACACCCGCGTGACGTCGCGCAGCAGGAGCTGGCGTGCCGCCCGGTTGCGTGTGCTATTGACCACCTGCGGAAAGTCAATCAGCAGGATCTGCCCCTGCCAGTAGAGCACGTTATAGGCTGAAAGGTCGCCGTGTACCATGCCCATTGAGAGCATGATCTCGACGTTCTTTAGGATGCGCTGCAACAGCGCTGGTGCCTCATCAGGATCCAGACGGACGCCGTGGAGCGTGGGCGCAGAGACGGCGGGATCACCGAGATAGTCCATCACCAGGGCATTGTCATGGGCTGCCAGCGGCTCCGGGACGTCAGCACCTGCGGCATGCAGCGTGCAAAGCGCCACGTACTCGTGCATCAGCCAGGAGGTGTGCGCCACCTGCACGCCAAAGGCGGTCTTTTTGCCTAGCGCCCGCAGGACGCGCTGGTCGCCGGCGTTTACCACGCGGCCTCCCTCGGTCAGCGTCTCCCGACCCTCACGGTACAGTTTGTCGTTGCGCAGGCTGCGGAACTGGCGCGGGCGGTAGACCTTGGCCGCCACCCGCGCGCGCCCCGTCGAGGGATGCGCGCTGCAGCAATAGACACTGGCCTCCTTCCCGCCAGCGGCCAGGCTGAGGATGTCCGTGATGATGGCATCCTGGTAGAACGGGCGCAACGAGCTCAGCAGCCAGGTGCGCTCATAGCGCGATGGGTGGTAGGTTGGTTCAAGGCCTGCCTCCAGATCGGTCGGCTCGGCGAACTCGGACACCCCGGAATCGGCCTGAGGCACAGTCCGTCTGGGTCTGCGCGCCCTGCCGCCGTGTGGTCCGCCTGATAGTTGCTCCTCAAGTTGTGCGATTGTTTGTTCATCGAGATTGCGAATGTGTCGCGTCACCAGCGTGATTCCTTTGCGGTTTCCCAGGTTATTTGATTGAGCCCTGCCCGCGCTCAAACAAAAAGAGCCGCGGGCGACAAGCCCGCGGCCCGGCAGCACACGTCACGGGGACGTGCACGCTGCAACAAAAAGAGGCCGTGGGCGACGAATGCACCCACGGCCCCTGTGTAGACGACGAACGTCAGCAGGCAGCGTCCCGGCGCATTCGGCAGCCAGTCCAGAGTCTGGTGTATATGACTGTCATCTGACTGGCCCCCTTTCTGCGCTGCTGCGCGATGTGATATGAACAACATGGCTACCATAGCAGGGAATCGCCCCTGCGTCAAGGGTTTTCGCCGGCGAGTTTGCCGCTCGCCCTAGAGCCGGATCAGCTTGCGCAGGCTGCGCACCTCCCGCGGCGGGTCCTGCTTGCTGCCATAGTCGGTGTAAGAGACCTCGCCCACGTAGATATCGCCGCGCGAGTCCACCGCCAGACCGTGCGGCGCCAGGAACTGGCCCGGCGCCAGCCCGGGGCGATCGGCACCCAGCCAGGCGATCAACTCGCCATTCAGCGCATGGATGCTGACGCGGGCGCCCAGGTTGGGATAGTCGCGATTCACTGGCAGCGCGGTGCCGAGCTGCCCGATGTAGACCAGTTGATCCGGGCTGATGTACAGCCCGCACGGGCGGTGCAGGTGGGTGCGCCATTCTCGCACATAGTCGCCGTCAGGGTCAAACACCTGGATGCGGTGGTTCTCGCGGTCAGCGATATAGACATAACCCTGAGCATCGGTGGAGACCATGTGCACCAGGTTGAACTCTCCGGGCCCCGTACCGAACGTGCCCCACGAGAACAGCAGTTCCCCCTCTGGGCTGTATTTGTGCACCCTGCCGTTGCCATAGCCATCGCTGATGTAGAGGTTATGAGAGACGGGGGCCTCGGCCACTTTAGTGGGGCGGTTAAAGGGGTGCCCGCTGCCAAAGGGGGCGGGATTGCCCGGCTCGCCCAACGTCATGAGGACCTCGCCGTCGAGGGTGCACTTGCGCACGGTATGGTCACCGTCGTCGACACACCACAGGTTTCCGTCGTGGGAAAGGCTCAGGCCGTGCGGACGCGTAAACACGTCCTCTCCCCAGGAGGTCAGCAGGTGGCCCTGCCGGTCAAAGACGATCATCTTGTGAGCGCCACGGCTGAACACATAGACGCGGTCGTCCGGACCGATCGCGACATCGGGTACCTCACGGTAGGACATGCCCTCAGGCAGGTCGCCCCAGGACGGGGACTCTGCATAACGGAATTCACCATAGCCCAGCATCGTCTCCATAGGTCCTCCCACTCTGCGATCCAGGACTTCTCTAGTTGGCGTGCAACGCCATCTGCTCACTGTACCAGGCGGCGTTCTCGGCCACCATGTCTGAGACCGGCAAACTGTAGGGACAGCGGCTCTCACACTGGCCGCAACGAGTGCACGATTCGGCGATCGCGATCAGGTTGCGTCCCCACTCTCCATAAACGCGCTCCGGCGGCATCCGCCGGGCAAAGCTCTTGATGTTCAGCACCGTCGAAATCTGGATCCCCTGTGGGCAAGGCTGGCAATAGTCGCAGCGCCGGCAAAAGCGACTGCCGAGGCGCTCGACGATCTCGTTCATGCGCGCGGTCTCGGCCTCTGTAAAGCCGGTTGATCCCTCGAGGATGCCCACGATCTCTTCAATCTCGGCAGTCTGCTCGATGCCCACCACGGGCAGGACGTCCGCGTGCTGGCGGAGAAACTTGAAGGATAGCGTCGCATCCTCCAGCATGCCGCCGCCCATGGGCTTCATGGCGATAAAGCCGATGCCCTTCTCCCGGCAGAGCGGGATCAGTCTATCCGCGGGCTCGCGGGTGATATAGTTAAAGGGAAACATCAGGGTCTCAAACAGGTCCATGCCTGCCATCTGAATCGCCAAATCAAGGCTGTGCGAGGTCACGCCGATGTGCCCGATGCGTCCCTGAGCTTGAGCCTCCTGGGCGATCTCGTATGGCCCGTCGGGCGCCAGCACCTGGTCCAGCGCCTCCTGACTGGCGATGTTGTGGAACTGGAAAATGTCGATGTACTCCACGCCCAAACGCTGAAAGCTCAGGTCCATCTGCTCGCGGAAGGGTCCAGCCTGCCTCGCGGGGCTCTTGGTGGCCAGGACCAGCCCTTCACGCTGGCCGGCGATCGCCTTGCCGATGCGTTCCTCACTGGTGCCATAGCCATGGGCCGTATCCAGGAATGTGATGCCGAGGTCCAGACAGCGGGTTACCACCGTCACAGCCTCTTGTTCGGTCAGGCGCTGGATCGGAATGCCACCAAAGGCAACCTCGGAGACGGTCAATCCTGTACGGCCCAGGGGTACCTGTCGCATAGGTCTGCTCCTTTACGCGTTGATGTTGATACAACCAGTAGAACTGTACACAAAAAAGGGCGCACGGTCTATCACCATGCGCCTGTCAGCGATCGCTGCCTCTCAGCCCAGGGCCTGGCTGATCGCCTCCGCCGCTGTGCGGCAGAACTGCGGACGCGCCTGTCCCTGCGCCAGCAGGCCATCGCCGCGGGTGCGCGGCATGAGGATCTCGTCAAAACCCAGCTTGGCTGCCTCACGCACGCGCCGGTCACTCTGCCCAACGCTGCGGAGTTCTCCCGCGAGCCCCACCTCGCCAAAGATCGCCATCTGGGGATGGACCGGCCGATTGTGGTAGCTGGAGGCGATGGCGCACGCCACCGCGAGGTCTACGGCGGGTTCCTGGACGTGCAGGCCTCCGACGACGTTGACAAAGATGTCCTGGTCGCTGAGCTTGAGACCGACCCGCCGCGTGAGGACGGCAGCGAGCAAAAGCACGCGGTTCACGTCCACGCCGTTGCAGGTGCGTCGGGGGCGCTCCGGGATGCCAGGGCTGACCAGCGCCTGCACCTCGACGAGGATCGGTCGGGTGCCCTCCATGGTGACCGCCACAGTCGAACCGGTGGCCTGCTCAATCCGCTCCTCGAGAAAGACCTGCGAGGGGTTAGCGACCTCGGTCATGCCCTTGTCGGTCATCTCGAATACGCCCACTTCGTTGGTCGAGCCAAAGCGGTTCTTGACGCTTCGCAGCAGCCGGTAGCTGTGGAAACGTTCACCCTCCAGATACAGGACCGCATCGACGATGTGCTCGAGCACGCGCGGCCCCGCGATGTTCCCCGTCTTGGTGACATGTCCCACGAGGAAGGTGGCCACGCCCAGTTCCTTGGCCTGACGCTGCAACGCTGAGGCACACTCGCGCACCTGACTGACGCTGCCCGGGGATGCACTGAGTTCTTCGGTATAGATCGACTGTACCGAGTCGACGATCGCCAGGGAGGGGCGCACCCGCTCGATCTGCCCCAGGATCTGGGCCAGATTGGTCTCGCTCAACACCAGGAGGTTCTCTGAGTGCATGGCCAGCCGGTCGGCCCGCATCTTGATCTGCTGGAGCGATTCCTCGCCCGAGGCATAGAGCACGTGTTCGGGGCCCTGGCCAAGTTGGGCGGCCAGCTGAAGCAGGAGCGTGGACTTGCCGATGCCCGGGTCGCCGCTGATCAGGACGACGCTTCCCGGGACGATGCCGCCGCCCAGAACGCGGCTCAGCTCCTCCATGGGCACGGGCACGCGGCTTTGGGAGTAGGGCGCGATCTTATCCAGCGCATAGGCCTGCGTGCTGAGGGTTTGAGCAGGGGAGGTGCTCCCCCCGGTAGCAGAACGCGATGGTGGGTCGACAAGCGTCTCCACCATCGTGTTCCATTCGCCACATTCAGGGCAACGCCCCATCCATTTGGACTGGGTAGCGCCGCAGTTCTCACAGACAAAGCGGCGCTGAGCCCTGGGCATTTACCTCTTCTCCCCCGAGAGAAGCGTCTCTGGCTCTGCGATATCCTCGCGGGTCTCAAAGACGATCTCGCCATCCTGAGCGTCAGCGACTACAGTGCGCGTAGCCGGCTCCAGCCCCAGGAGCTTTTCCGCCAGCGGATCTTCGATGAACCGCTGGATGGCACGCTTGAGAGGCCGCGCACCATATTGCGGATCAAAGCCCTCGCTAACCAGTAACTCTCGCGCAGCATCGGTCAGCTCCAGCGTCGCGTTCTGCTCCGCCAGGCGATCGTTCAGCAGTCTCAGCTGGATCTCGACGATCTGCTCAATGTCCGAGCGGGCGAGCTCGTGAAACACCACCACCTCGTCCACGCGGTTCAGAAACTCGGGACGGAACAGCCGCCGCAGCTCGCGCATCAACTTGCTCTTCATCTCGCGATATTCGCTATCGCTGCCCTCCGGCTGGTGAGCCGAAGAAAAGCCAAGCGCGGAGTCGCGCGAGATGTCGGAACTGCCGATGTTGGACGTCAGAATGATGATCGCGTTGCGGAAATCGACCTTGCGCCCCTTTGCGTCGGTCAGCTTGCCCTCTTCCATGATCTGGAGGAGCATGTTGAACGCTTCGGGGTGCGCCTTTTCGATCTCGTCAAAGCAGATCACCGAGTACGGCCGGCGACGGATAGCCTCAGTCAACTGACCGGCCTCTTCATAGCCCACATAGCCTGGAGGCGCACCGACCAAACGTGAGATCGAGTGCCGCTCCATGAACTCGGACATGTCAAACTGAAGCAACGCTTCCTCGCTGCCGAACATGAACTCGGCCAGAGCCTTGGAGAGCTCGGTCTTGCCGACGCCTGTGGGCCCCAGGAAGATGAACGAGCCGATCGGGCGGCGAGGGTCCTTGAGGCCCGCCCGGGCGCGGCGCACCGAGCGCGCCAGCGTGTGGATGGCCTCCTCCTGACCTACGATCCGCTCATGGAGCGTATCCTCCATGCGCAGGAGCCGCAGCGACTCTTCCTCAGCGATGCTCGTTACGGGGACGCCAGTCCACATCGCCACGATCTCAGCGATATCTTCTGCCGTCACGACCAAGCCCTCTTCCGGCGCCTCGAACTGCAGGTCGTCCGCAAGAGCAAAGTCGGCATCCGCATCGGCAATCGGTCCCAGCAGAGTCGCGTGCTCTGGGCGGGCGACGGCGGTCCCTTTCTGCTCCTGCTTTTCCGGGTGCAGCACGTGAAAGACCCGCACCCGCGAGGCAGCCTCGTCGACCAGGTCGATGGCCTTGTCCGGCAGGAACCGGTCGGGGACATAGCGCGTTGCCAGCCTGGCTGCTGCGCTCAGCGCCTCATCGGTGATCTGCAGGCCATGATGCTCTTCGTACCGTGCGCGGATGCCGCGCAGGATCTCTAGCGTCTCCTCCTGCGAGGGCTCGCCGACGAACACGGGTTGGAAGCGTCGCTCCAGGGCCGAGTCACTCTCGATATGCTTGCGGTACTCGTCCAGCGTCGTCGCGCCGATGCACTGCAGCTCCCCGCGTGCCAGTGCTGGCTTGAGTATGTTGGCGGCGTCCATCGAGCTCCCCGCGGAGCCGGCGCCCACCAGCATGTGCAACTCGTCGATAAAGAGCACCGTCTCGGTGGACTTGATCTCGTCGATGACCTTCTTGAGGCGCTCTTCAAACTGGCCGCGATACATCGTACCTGCCACCAGCGAGCCGACATCCAGCCGAACCAAACGCTTGTTGCGCAGATCCTCGGGCACGCGCCCGTCTATGATGCGCTGCGCCAGGCCCTCAACAATCGCCGTCTTGCCCACTCCGGGCTCGCCGATGAGTGCCGGGTTGTTCTTTGTGCGGCGCGCCAGAATCTGGATCACCCGCTCGATCTCGGTCTGACGGCCGATGACGGGGTCCAGCTCGCCTTCCTCAGCCAGATCGGTCAGATCGGTGCTCAATTGCTCCAGCAGGGACTTTTCCTTGCTCGAGGCAGACGAAGATTCCCGGCTGCTGCTGCGCGAGCCTCGCCGCGATGGCGTGGGTGTCGCGCTGGCCGGAACTGCCGGCCGCTCATTCATAAAGTAGCGCAGACGCCGGTTGAGTACGTCCAAATTGATCGCCAGTCCCTCGAGGACCGCCGCCGCCATCGAGTCGGGCAGGTGCACCAGCGCCATAAGCAGGTGCTCGGTCCCGATCTGCTCGTGACCGCGCCGCTTTGACTCGTCGATGGCGAGCTGAATGACCTTCTTGGTCTGTTCTCCGAGTTGTAGACTGGCCGGAGCACGATCGCCCGTGCCGACCATTCGCTCGACTGCGTCTCTAAGCTGGCCAATAGAGAGCCCCATTTCGGTGAGGATACGGGCAGCCTCGCCCTTTTCCTCCCGCATGAGTCCCAGCAGAAGATGTTCGGTACCAATGTACCGATGGTTCAGCCGCCGAGCTTCCTCCTGAGCCATGCTCAGGGACTGCCGTGCGCCCCTGCTGAACCGATCGAATCCGTTAGCCATGATTCTCCTTGAAGTCCTATACGATAAGACCTGAGCTGATTGCTCACCCTATACGGAGTATGGGTTGCTCCGTTGCATAGCGGCGTACTTTTGCCGCAGAGTACTTGCTCCTAGCATCTCTATTATACACCATCTCCTCAGGCGCTGCAGGAACCCGGGGATAGCAAGAGGGAGCCGCGTGTATCTATACACCAGCCCCCTCGTGATGTTCGGTCAAGCCTGGCCAAAAGCCGGGTTGCCGTCGCTGACCGGGACGGTCAGCTCATGCAGATCTAGTAGCTGTCCGAATCGTCGCCCTCGTCGCCGGCCGTGCTCCAGTCATAGTCTGCGAAATACTGGTCCTCGTTCACGCGCCTGAGGCTGAGCCCCATACGCTGCCTGGCCGCATCGATCCGGATGATCCTCAGCTCCAGTTCCTGGCCCTCGGTCACGACCTCACTCGGATGCCCGATGCGGTCCTCCGAAAGCTCTGAAATGTGGATGAGGCCCTCGATCTCTTCATCCAGCCGTGCAAATGCGCCAAAGTCGGTTATCTTGGTGACCGTGGCCTTGACGAGTTGCCCGATCTCATAGCGCTCCTCAACCGTTGTCCAGGGCTCGGCCTTGAGTCGCTTGAGGCTGAGCGCGATGCGCTTGCGATCGCGGTCAACGCCCAGGACGTAGACCTCTACCTCTTGTCCAACCTTGAGCACTTCTCGCGGATGGCCCACGCGGCTCCATGAAAGCTCAGAGAGGTGGATCAGGCCGTCAGCGCCCCCGAGGTCGACAAAGGCGCCAAAGTCACACAGGCTGCTTACGGTGCCCTTGCGGGTCTCGCCTTCCTCCAGTTCATCGAGGAGGCGGTCTTTTTGATCCTGGCGCCACTCGCGCATCGCCGCCCTTTCGGACAGAATCAGGCGATTGCGGCGGCGATCCAGCTCAATGATCTTGAACATGAATTTCTGGTCGACCAGCTCACCCAGGCGCTCAATCCGTTCCTCTTCGCTGTCGGAGCGACTGAGGCGGATGCTGGCGATCTGTGAAGCCGGCACAAAGCCACGCACGCGGCCCACACGGACGATGACGCCGCCGCGGTTGCAGCTAGAGACGGTGCCCTCAAAAACCTCTTCGGCCTCGAACATCTCGCTGGCCTTTTGCCAGTCGGTCTCCAGCAGGGCCCGCGACAGCGATAGAATGCTGTTGCCTGACTGGTCCTGGCTGCGTACCACGTACACGAACACGGTGTCACCGACAGCGAGCTCTTCCAGCATGTCGGGATCCATGCGATCAAGGTCACGGGCAGGTACAATGCCTTCGGACTTGCACCCAATGTCGACTACGATCTCGTTGGAGTTTATCTCCACGATAGTCCCCTCCAGCGTCTCTCCGTGCTGGGGGATGACATGGGAGAACTCCTGCTCAAGCAACTCTGTCATCGGATGGTCGGGCTGCTCCGAGGTCTCCTCTCCATTGCTCAAAACGGTGCGGTGCTCGAAATTGTCCACGCTCTCTCTCCTCGCAAGATCTCAACTACCAGCAATTATACAGGCTTTCACATTAGAACACAAAGGAGGCCTCGGAGCCGCCCGTTGTCCACCAGTCCACAGCACTGCACAGGAGGCTATTCGCCCAGCCATAGCGTCGCGATGCCAGCCAATCTGAGGCCGTTGTCATCGAACTGCACCGTGCGTAGTTCTGCGCGCAGATAGACGCCGTCACGCAAGGTCCCTTCCCAGATGATGGAATCCCCGATCTGGCGATAGGGATACTCGGCATCCGTGCCGGCCAGCTGAGCACCCTGCTCGGTGGCCCCCACGTAAGACAGCGTGGTGCCAGGAATAAAGCTGCCCCTGGCGACGCCATAGGCGACTGGCCCACTAAAGGTGATGGGTGAAGTCGAAACAATGCCCCGTTTTTGCGGTACCACGTTGTTCACTGTCACCTTGGCCGTTCCCGCGAGATCGACCTTTTCCTCGGTGGTCCAGATCACGCGCAGGTCCAGCTCCGTCTCTGTCCCGGGTCGAAAAGAGCCCGTCCAGCTGACAGAGTCTCCTTTGCGTTTCAGAGCGCGCTGGCCGTCGATGAGGAGCCAGACACCATCCTCCGAAAACGACTCGTAGACGATGTTGGTGCTGAACAGCGCTGCCCCGCGCTCGATCGACAGCGTTGTCGGCAGGTTGTACGTGAGCTGTTCGGCATTGGGGCCGGAATGGCTCAGGCAACCGCTTATGGCCATGGCGAAGAGCAGGACGGTGATTGTGAGTGCTGCTCTTTTTGGTCTATAGTGAAGCATCTGATAATCTCCTGAACAGCTTTGCTCAAGGTGGAGCGATTCTATCCGCAGTATAAGAATGTGTCAAGGTGGCGGGCACCCGGCTGGTGGCCAGACGCACCGGCCGGAGTTTGGGCGCCGCTTGCCGCATTTCCCTGGGGCGATCTGGATGGATGAGTTTGGCTTTTCGGTAAAGCAGGCACCCCGGCCCGGACGGGGTGCTCTTGGCGTATGCCTGGCAGGATGCGGCGCATGAGAGTGCATCTTTCCGTTCTGGGCTGCAGGCTGAACGAGGCAGAGATCGAGGCGCTGGCCCGCGCGGCTCGCGTTGCCGGACATGAGGTGGTCGACGACCCGCGCGAGGCTGACTGGGCCGTGATCAACACCTGCACCGTGACGCACGTCGCGGCACGCAAGTCGCGCCAGGCGATCCGGCAGCTCCACCGGCGGGCTCCGCAGGCCCGGCTTGCGGTGATGGGCTGCTATGCCACTCTGTCCGCAGAGGACGTGGGCGCGCTGCCTGGCGTCGTGCTGGTGATCTCCAACACACGCAAAGAGCAGGCCATCGGGCTGCTGGAGAGTGCATCGCGGCCAGCGGGCGAGGACGCTCCCGCACGCGATAGCGAGGCTGCCGCCTGGCGGGGGCGAACGCGAGCCTTTATCAAGGTGCAGGACGGCTGTGACAACCACTGCACGTATTGTGTGGTGTGCATCGCTCGCGGACCGTCGCGGAGCCGCCCCATGCAAGAGGTGCTCGCGGAGGTCGAGACGCGAGCGGCTGAGGGAGCCCAGGAGGTCGTGCTTTCGGGGGTAAACATCGGTGCCTATGGGCGGGATGTCCAGGGAGAGGGCCCGGGGCGTGCCGGCTTCAACCTGGCATCCCTGGTCAGCCAGCTGCTGGAGCGCACTACGGTTCCGCGGATCAGGCTCTCCAGCGTGGAGCCGTGGGATGTCGAAGAGGCGCTCCTGGCTCTCTGGGAGCATCCCAGACTGTGCCGACAGCTTCACTTGCCACTGCAGAGCGGCAGTGACGCGGTCCTCAAACGGATGGGCCGGCCGATGAGCGTCGCCCGGTACCGCGACCTGGTGGCCCGTGTGCGGGCGCGGGTGCCCGAGATGTCTATTTCCACCGACCTGATCGTGGGATTTCCCGGCGAGTCCGAGCAGGAGTTCTCCGAGACCTGTCGCCTGGCACAGGATCTGCACTTTTCCAGGCTGCACGTGTTCCGTTTCTCGCCGCGCGCCGGGACGGTGGCCGCAGACCTCCCCGATCGGGTGCCTGATGCCGTCGTCCAGCAGCGCGCCAGTGAGTTGGCGTCCCTGGGCCAGCAGTTGGCGCGGGAGTATCACCGGCGGTTTGCCGGTCAGCAAATGGCGGTGCTGTTCGAGACAGCGGTCGCGCATGATGGCGTCGCCGGCTGGAGCGGGCTCACGGACAACTACTTGCGCGTCTGGGTGCCGTCCGATGACGATCTGCATAACACGATTTGCCAGGTGCAGTGTGTGCAGTCCGATGGGTCAGGCCTCACGGGGCACCTTGTCGCCGATCCGGGCGCGCACCGGTCCGGTTCCTGACACAGCGCTGCACACGAAGCCTGCCTGGCCATGACACATTCCCTTCATGCTGCTTTGGCGGACGCGAACAGGCTTTGTTGAGCGCGATGGATCGCCTCTCTGCATGTTGACCGTAGCCCCTTGCTTGCGCCAGGATACGAGTCAAGAATTCTCTCCCGAGCGAGCAACCTGCGGCCACCGTCTGCGTATAGAGCTTGAAATCTGAATCTGTGCGATAATTGAGGAGAGATCATCATGGCAGAACCATTCGATATCAATGAGCAGCCAAGTGCCAATCAAGGAGGCGCGGCTCCCAAGCCAACCTTCTGGGATCAGTTGGTAAAGGCCTGGAACACGTTGTGGAAGCAGACGCTGATCATAGGTCGTAAGAGCGAGACCCTCGTTCAGCTTCCGCTGGTGCTCGCCATACTGCTGGGAGTCGGTTTCCCACACGTGGCGGCGCTGGTGTTTGTTCTCGGGATCGTGCTGGGGTATACGTTCAGAGTTGTCTCGCGATAGGCGACATCGCATAGCAGATCGCTGGCAGGAGGGACCATGACAGAGTCGTTTGAGACCGAAAATGAGGGCGTGCGTCGCGAAGAGATCAAGGTCGACGGGTCGCAGCTGGTGGACAAGGTCAAAGAGTTGCTGCACGAAGGCAATATACGGCGCATCGTGATCAAGCACGATGGCGTCAGTGTACTGGAGCTGCCGCTTACGCTGGCCGCCGTGGGCGCGGTGTTTGCGCCGGTGCTGGCCGCGGTGGGCGCCTTTGCGGCATTGGCGACTGATTGCTCGATTGTTATCGAACGCATTGTCGACAAGCCCTAGCCGGACCTGAGCGCGGCCTTGCCGCGAATCGCGTCAGGCCAGGCACCCGCTCGCGCCGGCGAGCGTGTCACCCACGCACCCCCCTCCCCGGGAGTGAAGCAGCGGGGGGAGCATTGCTCCCCCCGCTGCCTTTAGCAACGTCCTGGCTTTACAGGCTGTCGTTGACCTCGCGCATCAGCCGCCAGAAATGCTGCCCCAGGATCTCATAGCGCGGTGTCGACGCCAGATAGGCATCAATATCGAGTTCGTCTCGTTCGCCGGCCGCGATGGTGCCCAGCCACTCTTGCGCCAGGGCAAAGCGCTCGCGCAGGGCGGCCAGCGCACCCAGATGCTGGCCGATCTCGGATTCCCGTGCGCGCCGGCGCCAGAGGCGCACAAACTCGGCCTGCAGCGGGACGAGGGCGCGCTCCATCTCTCGCAAACTTGGCACGCCAGCGGCCGCAGCGGCGCGGCGGTCTTCGGCGCCAGCCAGTGCTGTGCGGATTGCGGCCGTAGCTCGCACCTTTTTGGCGGCATAGGCTATCCACTGCGCCGAGTTGATCATCTCCTCCAGCGCGATCCGATCCCGGCTGTGCCCCCAGGCCGCGCGAAAAACCGCCTCCGCCTCGGCCGTTACCCTGGCGATCTCATCGAGCGTCTCACCCGGAACGACATCGGCCAGTTCGCCGGCTAGCGGCTCCTCCAGCAGCATGGTGATGCTGCTGCTGTTGTTGGGTCTGCGCATGCCCTCCAGGGCATTCAGCCGGCCGAGCGCGCGCATCGCCGCGACGATCTCTTCCCCCCGGCTGCCGAACCAGATGTGGCCGAACCTTGGGTCAAAGTCGGCGTCCTCGGTGGCGCCTCCCGTCCAGGCCTGCACGGCGCCATAGGCATAGCCGTACCAGGACTGCCCCAGCGGCTGGTAGTGCCCGTGGTCGCCCCAGTCCGTGTTCAGCAACCCTTCTGCGCCGCGTTCGGCACCGAGGCGGGCCAACGTGCGGATGTTGCCATTGGCGTTCTCGATGCGCGGGAACAGCGTGTTCCACGACGAGGTGCCCGGGCAGACCCAAAAGGGGCGCCCGCTCTCGGCAAAGATGTTCAGTGAGGGGTAGTCATCCTGCGCTTCATAGTGCCAATCCAGCAGGGTGACGTCTTCGGGCAATTCGGGCACCAGTTCGGGGTGGTGCAGCAGGATATCGCCCCAGAACTGGATGCGATAGCCGCGTTCCTGCGCCATCGCGTGCAGGCGCTGCAGGTGCTGCAGGTACACGCGCCCCACGCCGATCTCGGCCGCCAGCGCGGCCGAGCGCCCCTTGCCCAGGTCCCAGGTCTCGTCGCAGCCGGCGTTGAACGCGCGCGAGGAAAAGGCGGGCAACATGTCGTCCAGCATGTCGCCCAGGAGGGTGTAGGTGCCTTCATCGACCGGCGTCAGCGTCCAGGGGACCGCCGACTCGGCCAGATGGCCGAACTCGGGCAGGCTGAGCAGGTGAGCGCAATGGCCAAAGCAGTTCAGGTTGGGCATCAGCTCCACATGGCGCTCGCGGGCATAGGCGTCCAGCGCGAGAATGTCCTCGCTGGTGAGGGGATCGGTGCCCAGCCCGATTTGCGGGTGGGTGGCGAAATCAAAGGTGTGCTCGGTGTAGAGTTGCAGCACATTCATCTTGAACAGGGCGCAGCTATCCACGATGGCCTGGAGCGTGTCCAGGGTCGGCACTTTACCGCGGGAGACGTCCAGCATCACGCCCCGGTAGGGGAGCACCGGCCAGTCATCGATCTGGCAGGCGGTCCAGATCGTGCCCTGCAACCGCACGATCTGCCGCAGCGTCTGGACGGCATGGTGCAGCGCGATGGTGCCCGCACCGCCGGCCAGCACGCGCTCGGGCGAGATCGCAACGGTATAGGCCTGCTCTCCGTGCCCGGCGCTCACCTCGGAGGAAAAGGGCAGACCCAGGTAGGCGCCCGCAGCTTGCGGATCGTCGCAGAGCAGGATGACATTCTCGCGGCGCGGCGGACGGGCTGTCCGCAGGATCTGCAGCCGCAGCCCTGTGACGGCCCGGATCTCAGCCCTCAGGCTGCTCCCCGCAGCGAACGCCTCGGGCCCGCTCTCGGGCAGGATCAGGATGCGGGTCTGTGCGTCCAGGCGAAAGCATCCCTTGGCAGGGCTGATCTGCTGTGGCGGGGGCAAGATTCGGGCAAGTGATCTGGTCATGATGCTCCTTTGCTCAAGACGCGATGTAGGGGATGCTCTGCGATCCCTCGGGAATCACCAGTAGCCGCGCGCCCGGCCCGTGGCGCTCCAGCTCGCGCGTCACCGTGGCCTCGATGTCGTGAACGGGCGTGAACAGCATCTCGCGTACCAGCTCGTCGCTCAGGCCGTCGCTGTACACATACACGTCCGCGGCCTTCATGATGTCAGCGTGCAGTTGTGCTTCCCACTGATCGTGCCGCCGGAAACCCGGGGCGCCCACCAGTTTGAGGATCCCCTCGGCCGAGCCGCCCTCCACCACCAGATTGCGATATTCGCCATAGTCGGGGATACCGCCGCGACACTCGCTGGCCACGATGATGCTTCCGCCAGGTTTCACTACCTGTGCGGCCGCCGAGAGCCCTTTGATGGTCTGATACAGGTTGATATCCAGGGGATAGCCGCTGTTGGTGCTGAGCACCACATCGAAGCGGCCGTCCACCGGCACCATGGCATGATCGCGCACCTGCGCCACCCCCTGCGCGTGCGCCAGGTCCATCTGGCCGGCGAAAACGCCGGTGATTTGCCCCAGGCGGTTCAGCGTGACGTTGAGGATCAAATCGGGTTTGGCCATGGTGGCAAAGGCCCGCATCTCCTCCCACACCGGGTTGCCCTCACGGCTGCCCCAGGTGGCGCGAGGATGGTTCAGCATCGCAAAACCATGGTTATCCATGATGCTCTCGATTCCGGCCACGGCCGGCAGCACAGCCTTGGGGCCGCCGCTGAACCCGGCAAAGATGTGCGGCTCGATAAAGCCTGTCAGGATCTTGAAATCGGCCTGGTAAAAGGCCTTGTTTACCAGCATACGATGGCCCTGCGGGGTCAGCCCCAGATCCACCAGATTGTCGTTGTCCCAGGCATCGTGGTTGACCACGCGGTAGTTGTCCACGATCTCCTGGCCCAGCATCCCGATCAGTTCCTCACGGGTGTTGGCCATGTGCGTGCCCGTGCCGTTGATGAGCAGGATCTGCTCGCGGGGGACGAGGCCGTCCAGCGCCTGCAGCAGCACCGGCAGCACGCGATCGGAGGGCATGGGCCGGGTGATGTCGCTGAACACGATCGCCACCCGATCGTGCGGCCGGACCACGCGCGAGAGCGGCGGCATGCCGATCGGCATCGCCAGCGCGGCGCGCAGGGCGGCCTGCTCGTCGGGCAGCCCGGGCATCTCTTTGGGATAGATCACGGTGGCGTCATCGGGGAGGGTGACCTGCAGCCCCGTCTTGCCGTATTTCAAGTCAACGCGCATGGCGCTCTCCTGCTGTCGGTGTGTATGTTCTGATAGCTGCACTGATCGTGGCTGGCCGATCGTCTTGCCGGCGATCGTCAGGCGGGTTCCCGGCTAAAAGCGAATATGCCCCACATAGTTCGGGCGGCCATAGGCATCCGGATCGACCCGGTGCTCCCGGATGTAGGCCTCGGAAAAGGCCACGCCGATTCCCGGTGTCTCGGGCAGGTCGATGTATTGCGGATCATAGCGATAGCCGTCCGGCATGGTGTCCTCGAGCACGCCCTTGAGCTGGATGTGGTACTCACACATCAGCAGGTTGGAGAGCGTGGCGCCCACATGCGCGCCGGCCAGTAGCGTCACCGGGCCGTTCCACTCGTGAGGGGCCACCGTGACATAGTAGGCATCGGCCAGGGCGCCGATCTTTTTCATCTCGGTGATCCCGCCCACATGGGCGATGTCGGGCTGAATGATGCGGCAGCAGCGCTGCTCGAACGCATCGCGGAAATCGATGCGCTGGTACAGCCGCTCGCCCGTGGCCACCGCCAGCGGGGTGGCGCGCTGCACCTCGCGCGTCTCGGCCAGGCTCTCGGGGGCCACGGGCTCTTCGATCCAGAAGGGGTCGTAAGGCTCCAGGGCCTGCGCGATGCGCAGTGCCGAGCCGACATTAAAGCGCGCGTGCATCTCGACACAGATCTTGTAATCCGGGCCGCCGCCCGCGCGTATCTGCCGGATGATGTCGGTGGCATAGCGCAGTGCAAAGGGCGAGATCTCCCGGTTGTAGCCTGGCTCGCGGGGGAAGGGGTCCAGCTTGCCAGCGATGATCCCCCGCGCCACCAACTCCCGTGTGGCCTCCACATAGCCCTGCCGCAGGCGCCCCTCGGCAAAGGCGGTCTCATCGCCCACCTCATCCCAGGGATGGTGGTAGATGGGCACGCGGTCGTTGACCTTGCCGCCGAGCAGGGCATAGACGGGCAGGCCAGTCTTTTGTCCCACCAGGTCCCACAGCGCGATGTCGATGGCGCTGATGGCGGCCTGGTTCACGCCGCTGCGGCTGAACTCTGCGGCGCGGTACATGCCCACCCAGAGCCGCTCGATGTCCCAGGCGGACTGGCCCACCAGCGAGTTGCCAAAGTACTGGATGGCGGCGCACACCGGACCGGGGGTGCCGATGCCCTCTCCCAGGCCGACCAGGCCTTCCTCGGTGGTGATGCGACAAAAAGTCCACACGGTAGAAAAGGGCCGGGTTGGGACGTGCAGGCTAAAGGGCTCGACGCAGCGGATCTTGAGGCCGCGCCCGTCATCGGCGCGGTATTGTTCGAGCGGCGTGGGTTCTGCAGTCACGGGGCACTCCTTTGCTGGCAGATTTGCACTGCTGATCTGACGTTGGGCAAAGGATACACTGGCAGCGCCCCGCTGCCAACCGCAGGCGCGGGCTCTGTCGCCGGCTTGGAGATGGGGTGGTATAATCAGAAGGTGTGTGAGATCACATGCATACCGCCAGTGAAAGGATCCCAACTATGAGCGAACAGTCCGACACAAAGATCATCTCCTGCCTCGCGCACGTCTGCTTTACCGTCTCCGACCTGCAGGCCTCGGTGGACTTTTACTGCGGCCAGCTCGGCATGACCAAGGCCTTTGAGTTTCGCCGTCCCGACGGCACCTGGCACGGCCAGTACATCCACGCCGGCGGGCGCAACTTTATCGAGTTGTTCGTGGGCACGCTGACCGAGCCGGCCGAAGGCCAGTCCTACCGGCACATTTGCCTGGAGGTCGAGGACATCCAGCGCACGGTGTCGGTGCTGCGCGAGCGGGGCGTCGAGGTCGGTGACATCAAGCTCGGCGGAGACGGTGCCTATCAGGCCTGGCTGGCGGATCCCGATGGCAACCGCATCGAGCTGCACCAGTACACGCGTGATGCCAAGCAGACCGCTTATCTGGCCTGATTCCCGGTTTGTCTCGTTCCATCCACCGGCAGGACGTCCCTCCTGCCGGTGCTCGTCTGTGCCAGCAGAGAAGGCTGGCCCATCGGAGTTTGGAGTCAACTATGAGAAACCTCCTGGACAGGGCTATCGACAAATAGGTTTTGCGAGCGATTCAGAGCCATAATCACGCGCAGGAGTTTGTTGGCACAGGCAATGACCGCGACACGATAGGCTTTCCCGCGATCACGGAGCTGGGCCATGTAGAGACGGAAGGTATTGCTGTACCGGGCTACAGACTGGGCCATGAGGTACAGAGTGCGACGAAGATGAGGGCTGCCGCGTTTACTGATATGTCCCTGGCCCTT
>ENA-OSEO01000483-OSEO01000483.1-sediment-metagenome-genome-assembly--contig:-NODE-483-length-99550-cov-102.799121_pt1 | contig 99550 bp, 106 predicted proteins | sample MGYA00237883_ERZ534232 | MGnify/ENA metagenome assembly ERZ534232
TAAGGAGATCAAGAAAGGGCTTCTCGAGGAACCCGAACTACGTGAAGATTTTATCCTGCGAATGAGAGATATTGAACAGGAAAAAACCATTCCTATCAAAGACTTTGGGAAAAGATACGGCCTGAAATAATGTATCGGCTTGCTATGCGCCATGCGCCATACGCTCCCTAATTCCCCTCTTTGAGAGGGGTGGCACGTAGTGACGGGGTGTGTTGCCGTTACGCTTTGCGCTTTGCGTAGTTGTAGTTGCGCCATGCGCTAATGGACTCAATGACTGTTTTTTCGACTCGATGACTGTTTCATGACTTTTTCATGACTGTTTTTGACGTAATAAACTCAGATGACCTGATGTCCATTAAAACGCGTCCCCTAAAAATTGACATTAGAAACGTAAATAGTAAATCGCTGGAGCCAGAAAAAAAGTTAAAGTTCAACTTTTTTGTAACTCATGAAGATAAAATATTCTCAACATATTGAAAACAGATTAAGTTTGAGAAAAATTCATCATGATTTACCGAAAAAGATATATGAGGAATCTGAGGAAAGATATTTTGACAAGGCAACCGGTTATAATATAGCAGTGATGGAGGTTGAAAACTAGAGAGGCTATGTTAGCATACGTCTTAGAAGGACAAATTGCTAAACTGCTTACACTACATCCCCTGAAAGAAGGACAGAAAGAAAAAAGAATCAAAGCCGGCCGATGGAGGAAGATATAATGAAAGAATTTAAAGTCTTTTATGATGAACAAGAAGATATACTATATCTTGCACAGGAAGGTCAGGAGGAAGAAGTTATTGAGCTGGCCCCGGGTGTGCATATGGAGATGGACAAGTCAGGGAATCTCATCGGGGTAGAAGTATTTCGTGCATCACATTTGTTTAAAGATGTGCTCAAACCAATGGAGAAGAAACTCCAGACTGCCTAAGGATTATAGATTTAATTCCATTGCGCAGCGTTAACCCATTCCAGTCCCGCTTTGTAGGACTCACTTGCAATGCGAAGCATTATTATTAAAGAGCAGACAAAGCCACAATCCAACAAGGGGAAAAATTCCAGTCCCGCTATGCGGGACTAACTTCCAGTTCAGAATGAACTCAATTCCAGTCGCCTTGTCTGTTCAATGATATTTGACATAATCAAAGAATGTTCCGGATAATACAAAGATTAAAATGTACCGAAATACAAATAAATTAATAAAGCATGAACAAACAACAGTTGGTTTTGAGAAACTCTGGACATGGCAAAAATCTCATAAACTAATGCAGGAGATTCATAAATTCTGCAAAAGTTTACCGAGAGATGAGAAATACAGGATTAAAGATCAGATAGAACGTTCGTCTTCATCTGTTTGCGATAATATATCTGAAGGTTACACATCCTACTACTATAAAGATAAAATTAAAGGATTCTATACGGCAAGAAAAGAAGCTGGCGAGACACAGAACCATTTGCGAAAATTAGAGGGAAAAGGTTACCTCAACCCAGAAAACTCACAGACTTGGATCGAAGAATATGAAGAGGTTATTCGCGGTATAAACGGTTATGTGAACTACATTCGCAGTAAAAGTGGAGCCAAACGATAAAGTTCTATTCACACTGATATTCTGGTTTCCAGATTTCCTGATACCCTGATAACCACAACCTGATTTCCTGATAACCTGATATCTTCTAACTGGCTCCCTTCCAATCGGAACGATTAAATTTGATAAACGCAATTGACGCAACAAACGTTAAAGCCGGTTTATGCTAAAATTAACTTGAAGCGAAAAAGGGAGGGTTAGAAATATGAGCAGCAAAACCTTGGATAAATTAATAGATGATTTCAAACAACTGCCTCTGGATGATAAAGAGTATGCAATTGATATTATAAAAAAACAGCTTATAGAGGCTAAAAGAGAGGCTATTGCAAAGAGGGCTAAAGAGGCAATGGCCAACTTAAGAAAGGGAATGACAAGAAAAGGAACGATAAAAGAACTCTATAAGGATCTGGAAATTGATTAAAGTAACATGGGATCCGGGTTTTAAGAGAATTTATAAAAAGAAAGTAAAGAACAATGAAGAACTTAAAAAGAGATTTTGGGATGTGATAGAGTTATTCTCAAAGGAACCTTTTAATCAGCGCCTAAGAACCCATAAGTTGACCGGAAAACTTGAGGGGCTTTGGGCATTTAGTGTTGCTTTTGATTGTCGTGTAATCTTTAAATTTTTAGAAAAAAACGAGGTTTTATTGATAGATATTGGTGGACATGACGAAGTTTATTAATTTGGGTAACATTGAATGTAGAGTTTTTGAAAAGAACTTTTGAACATAGAACTTAGAACCTCGCTCCTCGTACCTCGCTCCTCGCTGTCTTGCTTCATTCTCCTTTCTCGCTTTTCTCGCCTTCAACCTTTCTCGCTCTTAGAGAAACGCAACAAACGCTTTTTGCTTTACGCCATGCAACTTCTGTTGTGCTATAATGAAACCTGACAGGACCTTTATGGACAAGAAGGAGATCAAGTAAACGTACATGAAAAAAACCATGAAACCCAAAGAAATCGACTATCTCCATATCACAGTGGATAAAAACATATGTGGGGGTAGGCCGATTATTAAAGGAACAAGGACTTCTGTAGCCAATATCGCCGGATATTATCTAATGGGCTTGACGCCGGAAGAAATACAGAGGGAACTTCCCCACCTTAATCTATCGCAGGTTTTTGATGCTCTTGCTTTTTATCTTGATCACAGAGAAACAATTGATCGGGAAATCGAACAGGATAGAGAAGAAGTGGTATCGAGAGAATTTCCATCAGGAAAGTATTGATTGTCCAAGATTTCTCTTTATCTTGACGAACATGTCCAGTTAGCTCTTTCAGAATCATTAAGAGCAAGAGGGGTTGATGTTCTGACGACACAAGAAGCGGGAAATATATGTATTCCTGATGTGGATCAACTTATCTTTGCTAAAGAAAATAAACGGGCCCTATTTTCATACAACAAGAAACATTTTGCAAAGATTCATTATGAGTGGATGGCTGCAAACCAATCACATACGGGAATTATTCTATCAGATCAATTGACTGTAGGGATTGTACTGCGTCGATTTATGAAACTTTACTTTTCTCTTCCTGCTGATGAAATGAAAAACAGACTTGAATATTTAGGTAACTGGAAATAGAAACTACTCTCAAGAAACCGGATACCTCCAGCTTATTGTGACTCGATGACGGTTCGACCCTAAGACTCGATGACTTTTTTTGACGCAATGAACGCAACAAACTCAATGAACGCTATAAACAGTTTTCTTATTCCTCGTACCTCGTGCCTCGTGCCTCGAACCTCGCTCCTCGTCCCGTCGTTGCGCTTTCGCTTGTTATGATATAATTGTCTTATCAATTGGTAAGAATTGTCAGGAGGTAAAATATGAATACTATAGCAGTCAAGTCCTCAAAGAATAAAATTGTAGTAACTTTTGATAAAACTAAATCCAATATGGATATACTTTTAAAATTTATTGACAGACTTGATATAGAAGAGAAAGCAAAAAAAATAGACTTTAGTAAAGATATTCTAAAAATAGCTGAGGAAATTAAAAGCAAATGGTGGCAAGCAAATAAAAAGAGATTCTTAAAATAATAACGATGAAGGTCGTTATTGACACTAATATCCTGTTTTCTGCATTCCTTTCTGAGAACTCTCAATACAGAGATTTATTATTTGACGAAAAGTATGAATTTTATTCTCCTAATTTTGTTTTTCTTGAAATTTTTAAACATAAAGAAAAAATATTAAAATGCACAAAAGAATCCGAAGAAGAAGTATATGGATTTCTGGGTAAAATACTGAAAAGGATAAGTTTTGTTAAGGAAGATGTGATTTCAGTTGAGAATTATGAAAAGGCTAATGGTTTGTGCAGAGAAATCGATGAAAATGATACACCATTTGTTGCTTTAGCGTTTGAACTTGATGCCTGTCTGTTTACCGGAGACGAAAAGCTTAAGAAAGTATTACAAGCTAAGGGTTTTGACAGGTTCTTTCTGACAATTTAAATGTTGATGCAATTTCGCATGAAAATCGCCCGCCTGATCGTTCCTCGCTCCTCGTACCTCGCTCCTCGTCCCTCGCTCCTCGAACCTCGTTCCTCGTACCTCGTACCTCGTCCCTCGAACCTCGTCCCTCGTTCCTCGTCCCTCGCCTTCAACCTTTCTCGCTCTTATGAACTAAAAAAGTGAAAAGTAACAATCACGTAGTGTGGGATGACAGATTCGTCAAACGTGACGAGCGGAACCGCCTGAACAACCACAGGAGCGGCCTGATCTGGTTCACCGGCCTTTCTGCATCCGGCAAATCAACAATAGCCCATCTTGTAGAAAGGGAATTGTTCAACAAAGGCATTCGCACCTATGTATTTGACGGCGACAATGTCCGGCACGGCATCAACAGCAATCTAGGTTTCAGCCGCGAGGACCGGAAAGAGAACCTCAGGCGGATAGCAGAGCTTTCAAAGCTCTTTGTCGATGCAGGCCTGATTGTTATGGCCGCCTTTATTTCTCCCTACAAGTCAGACAGGGAATATATCAGGAAGAAATTCGACGGTGATAACTTCCTGGAGATCTATGTGAAATGTTCTGTTGAGGAATGCGAGAGGCGGGATCCGAAAGGGCAGTATAAAAAGGCAAGGGCAGGGATTATAAAGGAATATACCGGTATCTCCTCGCCATACGAAGAGCCGGAACATCCGGATTTAATTCTAAATACAGAGCAGGCTACCATCAAAGAATCAGCCCGAAAAGTCATGGATTTTCTTGAAGAGAAGAAATTTGTTTCCTTGTGACTTAGTTTTAAAGTAGAACAACTATCCTCTTTTAATGCCTTGAAAAGAATGAAATATTTTTTAAAAAAGTCTCTTCAGACTCAATTCAATGATGTTCATTTTGGAGAAATCTTAAGAGGCACTAGTTTAACCTTTTCGGCAAAGATTGCAATAGTCATGGTTGGTTTGGGTTCAAATATCATAATTGCGAGATATTATGGTGCAGAAGTAATGGGTGTTTTAGCAATTATAAATTCAATTTTGGCTGTTAGTGCAATTTTCACCGTTATGGGAACAAATGTTTCAATTCTGAGGTTAATCCCAGAGCATGTTGCCAAATATTCTATTAGCTCAGCTTTATCTACCTATAAAAAAATAATCTATTTTGTAATAGGCTTATCATTTCTGCTGGGTATAATCATATTTGTTTTTTCAGATTTTATTGCTATAAGAATTTTCTCTAAAGGACATCTGTCTTTTTTGATCGCATTGGCTGCTGTATTTTTAGTTGCAAAAACGGTTCAACAGATCAATACCGAAGCGATTAGAGCCCTTAAAGAGATCCGATTATATGCATTTGTTCAATTTTTGCCAAGTGGCTTGAATCTCTTATTCCTGGTAGTACTGACATATATGTTTTATAACAAATATAATCCAATCTATATCCAACTCTCAATTTTTGTAATCGTTTCCATAGTTACCTATTTTTTGATCAGAAGGGTATTTTTATTTAAAACCGGGTCGAGTCCAGAGCAAAATATAAATAGATTGTCTTATTCAGGAATATTATCAATATCTTTCCCAATGTTTTTGACTGGGGCAATGCATTTAGTAATAGGACAGACCGACATAATAATGCTTGGCATTATGAGGAGTGAAGCTGAAGTTGGAGTATATGCAATAGCCCTTAAATTAGCCCTTTTGACCAGTTTTGTGTTGATTTCCATCAACTCAATAGCTGCGCCGAAGTTTTCAGAGCTTTATCACAGCAACAAAATTGAAGAACTGTCAAATGTTGCTCAAAAGTCTTCAAAATTGATCTTCTGGACAACAGTACCAATTTTGGTTTTCCTTGTTTTATTTGGTAAATTTGTGCTTGGCATATTTGGCAGGGAATTTATTATAGGTTATGTTGCCTTGGTTCTTCTCGTCATAGGCCAGTTTATAAATTCTGCTTCTGGTTCGGTTGGCTATTTTCTTGATATGACTGGCCATCAAAAAGCGTTTCGGAATATAGTCTTTTTAAGCGCCATTCTGAATATAGGATTAAATCTATTATTAATTCCTGTCTATGGAATATATGGGGCTGCTTTCGCAAGCATGATCAGCATTAGTTTCTGGAATATTGCAGCGGCTATGTATATTAAAACAAAATTCGGTTTTTTAATATCTTATGTACCATTGGTTTTAAACAGAAGATAATGACAAAACTCCCTAATTTTTTAATTGTTGGTGCAGCAAAAAGCGGGACTACCTCATTGTTTTATTATTTAAAGGAACATCCTGAAATTTTCTTGGGTGATAAAAAAGAGCTTCGGTTTTTATCCAGTATGCCAGGAAACTTTAAAGGCCCTGGGGATGATTTGTTAAATATGACTATTATTAGGAGTTTTTCTGATTATAAGAAATATTTTCAAGCAGTGAAAATAGAGAAAGCTGTCGGTGATATATCTCCAGATTATCTTTATTATTATGAATCCTCTATTTTAAATGCAAAAAAACATTTGAATGATCCAAAAATAATTATAGTGTTAAGAAACCCCATAGATAGGGCATATTCTCAATATTTACATTTTGTAAGAGACGGTAGAGAATTATTATCATTTGAAGAAGCAATCGAAGCCTCAAAGAAAAGAAAAGAAGAAAATTGGGAATGGGCGTGGCAGTATATAGAGATCGGGTTCTATTATAACCAGGTAAAAGCATACCTTGAAAACTTTACCGCAGTGAAAATTTATCTATATGATGATTTAAGAAAAGATGCCTTATCATTAATAAGAGACATTTATGAATTTTTGGAAGTAGATACTTCCTTTATACCGGATTTAAGCAGAAAGTATAATGTGTCTGGTATTCCACAAAATAAGTTACTTCACAACTTTCTAACTAAACCAAATGTCTTAAAAAATGTGCTGAAACCTTTAATAAAAATATTCATGACAGAAGAAAATAAGCGCAGATTTGTTGATGGAATACGAACGAGGAATTTAAAGAAACCTGAGATGAAGATAGAAACAAGAGAATATCTTAAAAACGTATATCGTGAAGATATTTTAAAGCTCCAAACCTTAATTAATAAAGATTTAAGTCACTGGTTGAAATAAGAAATGTTCTTCGATTACTTAATTGTCGGCGCTGGTTTTGCAGGGGCGACAATAGCTGAGAGAATTGCAACGCAGTTAAATAAAAGGGTTTTGCTCATCGAAAAGAGAAATCATATTGCTGGTAATGCTTATGATTATTACAACGAAGATGGAATTCTTATCCAGAAATACGGTCCGCATATTTTCCACACGAATATTAAAAAAGTCTGGGACTATTTATCACGGTTTACAGATTGGAATAAATATGTCCATAGGGTTCTTGCGCATGTAAATGGGAAAGAGGTATATCTGCCGGTTAATCTTGATACCATGGAGCGCCTTTATGGGAGAAAGTTCACACCTAAACAACTGGAGAGGCATTTTGAACAGAAAAGGGTAAAGATTGACAAAATCAAAAACTCAAAGGATGTGGTTGTTTCACAGATTGGCGAGGAATTGTATGATTTGTTTTTTAAAAACTACACAAAGAAGCAATGGGGTGTTTATCCGGAGGATCTCGATGTACAGGTAACAAAAAGACTGCCACTTAGATTTAACAGGGATACGAGATACTTTGCAGACAAGTATCAAGGGATTCCTAAATATGGTTACACGAGGATGTTTGAAAAGATGCTTTCGAATAAAAATATTCATATTCTTCTAAATACTGATTATAAAGACCTAATTAATTCAGTCAAATTTAACAGAATGATCTATACCGGCCCGATTGATTATTTCTTTGACTACGTACATGGCAAATTGCCATATAGAAGTCTTGATTTTAAATTTAAGACATTGAATAAAGAAATATTTCAGGATGCAGCGGTTGTTAATTTTCCTAATGAGCATAAATATACAAGAATAACCGAGTTCAAACATTTCTATTTTCAAAAGCATCATAAGACAACGATATGTTATGAATACCCGAAGGGAGAGGGAGATCCATACTACCCGATCCCAAAATCCGATTATCAGGAGATTTATCAAAAATATAGGAAAGAAGCAGATAAGTTAAAGAATATTTATTTCATAGGAAGATTGGCAGAGTACAAATACTTAAATATGGATCAGGTGGTAAATGAAGCTTTGAAACTATTTGAGCGAATAAGAAATGACTGAATTGAATAAACAAGAAAAGAGAGAGACAATTGCAGCAGTTGTTGTTACCTATAACAGAAAGGAATTATTAATTGAATGTTTAGATGCGCTGATTAATCAAACTTATCTTTTGGACGCAATATACATTATTGATAATGCTTCTACAGATTGCACGCCTGAGTTACTTGTAGAAAAAGGATATATCAACGAAGCGTTATCCCCTGATAACGAACCTATTGAAGATATCAAAACTCTTAAACTACCTGAATTTGACAAAACAATCGATGTCCACTATGTCAGGATGCATGAAAATACCGGCGGTGCAGGGGGTTTTCACGAAGGAGTTAAAAGAGGTTATGAGGCTGGATATGATTGGTTGTGGTTGATGGATGATGATGCAGAACCTATAAAAGATTCCTTAGAAAAGATAGTTACGTTTACAGAAAAAGAAGGAATTAGCGCTTTAGCAAATTGGCCGATTGATAAAAATAATAAAGTTTTGTGTCAACATAGAGGCTATTTTAATTTTAAAGATGTATTTAAAATTATTATTCCTATAAAGGCAATCGGAGAGAAATTAGATTGTGTAGAAATAGATATTGCTTCTTTTGTCGGTATTTTAATTTCAAGAAAAGCAATCAAAAAAATAGGATACCCTCGAAAAGACTTTTTTATTCATATGGACGACGTTGAATTTTGTATTAGACTGAGGGGTGTTGGGAAAATATTGCTTATTCCCGATAGTATTATTATCCACAAGGAAGAAGTCAAAAAAAGATTACATAAGAGGTTATTATTAGGAAGACAATATTTTTTTCAACCATATAGTAAGTTATGGTTAACTTACTATGGAAAAAGAAACATTATATGGCTTGGAAGAAAATATTCATCTAATAAAATATTTTTTTATTTCAAAATGACAAAGTTTTATCTGAGAGCCATCATATCTGCACTTGTTATTCATGATCATAAAATTAAAAGAATTAAGTTTCAAACTTCTGCATATTTAGACGGACTAAAAGGAATATTCGATAACAAGAAACCCAAAAAAATATTATATGACAATTGAAAGTTATCGCAAGCGAAATGATGCAAACTTTCGCGCCGAATAAAGTCGCAGTCATCATCCTTAATTACAACGGCTGGAAGGATACTATTGAATGTCTTGAATCCTTGCAAAAGATTGATTATCCTGACTATTTGACAGTTGTCGTTGACAATGCCTCATCTGATGGTTCTATTGAAAAGATAAAATCATGGGCAGAGAAGAAGATAAAGGTAGTGGAGTACGAAAAAGAGACTGCTGAGCAGGGGGGGATAAAGGAGCTTGAAGAAGAACTTCAAAAATATTCGAACGATAAAAAAATTGTTTTGATTAAAAATAAGGTGAATCTTGGATTTTCTGGAGGTAATAATGTAGGTGCAAAATATGCTATAAGAAAGGGTTGTGATTATATAATTTTGCTCAACAATGACACCATTATACTGGAGAAGACATTTATAAAAAAGTTAGCCGAACCTTTTGAATATGATGAGAAGATATTTGCAGTGGGTCCAACAATTGTAACCCCATCCGGTGATTATGACGGTCCTTATATACATGAAACATTTTTTGGTGAAGTTTTAGGGTTAACCGTAAAAAATCAGTTCCACAAATTACTCAATCGTAATCCAGTCTATATTGATATGAAGGCTATTTCGTCTCATACGCCTGTTCCTGTCTATAAAATTTCAGGTGCTTGTATGGCTTTTAGAGCCTCTTTTTTGAAAGAAATAGAATATTTAGATGAAAATGTATGGTTATCCTGTGAAGAAGCAATAGTTGCCGAACAGGTATTAAAAAAAGGCGGAAAAATTTATTTTCAGCCGCTGACTCAAATACTCCATAAAAGGGCAAAATCACCGAGAAGCGACACAAGTAAAATCGGAATTCTGAAGAATCATTTCAGGCAGAGGCAGTATTTTTTAAAGACATATAGGGATTATGGATTGTTCAAAATGAGCTTAATTAAATTAATGCATAAATTAAGGTTACTATTAGAAAGCACAAGAGTATAATTTGAAAAAAAAGAGACTTGCGATTATTTGCTCAACGGATTATAAAACATATCCAATGGGCGGAATGATGTCCTTCATAGTAGATATTTTGCCTTATTTAGATAAAGATTTTGACATTACACTCTGGGGTGTTTCGACTCAAAATGAATCGGTGTTGAACGTTAGTCTGCACGGAAAGACATATCCTCTAAAGATATTTTCTAAGGTAAAACTGACAAAGAAGACCCTGCCGAATATACTCAGAGTTATGGTTGATATGCATTTAAAAGCAAAGCAGATTCTTTCAGAAGGATATGATATTCTCTATTTCCACGGTATTCCTTTAAGCTTCCCTTTTCTAAAAAAAAAGAGTAAAGAAACATCTCCCAAAATCGTGAACCATGTTCATGGCATCACGAATCCTTTTGCTGCAAACAAAAGCAGAATTGTGAATAATAAAATTATAATTAATTTGTATAACAAATATAGAAAGAATGTTGTACGGAAAAGCGATCTGATATTGCTTGCATCTGATAAAGAAGCATATGGATCTTTCCTGAAGGAATTTGATAAAGATGTATCCCAAAAGATACACTACATCCCGAATTTTGCCGACTTGGGTATTTTCAAAGTGCAAAATAAAAACGAAATGAGGAAATTATTAAATCTGCCTTTGGATAGGGACATCCTTGTAAACACAGGCAGGCTGAATATTCAAAAAGACCCTTTTCTATTGCTAAATGCGTTTGTATATCTGAAGAAGGAATTGCAGAGCAATGCACTTCTTTTTCTGATTGGAGACGGCGATTTGCAAAATAATTTAGAACAGAAAATTAAAGAGATGAATATTGCAGAAAATGTAAAGTTATTAGGCAGACTTGAGAGAGAGAAGGTAGCTTTGTGGCTGAACGCTTCCGATGTATATGTTTATACATCCTTCGGTAACGGATTTCCAATCTCATTGGTTGAAGCAGCAATGTGTGGATTGCCGATTGTATCAACCGATGTAACTGGTGTGCATGATTTAATCATTAATGACCGAACAGGGTATTTAGCTCAGGGAAGGGATTACAAAGACATCGCAGTAAAAATAAAAAGAGCGCTGGAAAACAAAAACAAATTAAGTGAAAACATTCTTGAACTCAGTAGAAGCTATTCAATTCAAAACATATCAAAAAAAATTACTAATCTGCTACTGCATCTTAATTAAATGATAAGGATTACCAAATAAACTAATGTTGAGTTTTTTATCTTATCTTTACACATCCTTTCTCAATATTCTTGTAATATTAATATGTATTATCGGGATTTTTTATCTTTTCAAAAAACCACTCTATACATTCTATATCGTTATTTTTACATTGCCATTTAAGAGTCTTTATCTCTGGGTAGGTACGAATATTGAGATCTGGAAGATATTGAGTGCTGCCTCATTATTAATATATGGGCCGACATTTTTATTGAAAAGTTACAACAGGATAAAAAGCAACAGATATTTCCACCTGTTACTGTTCTATATCTTTTATGCAGTTTTAATGACAATTATCTTTATTTTTGTAATACCCGAGCAAGATAAACATACAGTTACTGGCGGATTTTTTAAGAATGAAGGGCGGTATATTTATCAGATTGGATTATTTCTCCTTACAATCAATTTGATTCTCTGGCCGATATATGTAATAAAAAATGAAGAAGAACTTTTCAAGGTTTTCAAAATTATGGTTTATTCAGTAGTTGTACTCAGTATTTTAGGGATTGTTCAGGAACTTTCTGTCAATTTTATTAACTATGACCCTTTCCCCATTCATAGACCCACTGGTTTCGATTATGAAGGCGGGTCTCTGGTGATTCCAGAAGCCGAAACGAGACACAGGATGAACTCATTGGCAGGCGAGCCGAAACATTTAGGAATTGCTCTCATAGTGGGAATAATGATAATTCTCCTGCACAAATTGAACGGTAAGAAAATCATAAAATATGACTTCGCTTTTCTGACCATTTTCCTGATTTGTCTTGTTTCTACCTATTCAACTACAGGATATGTTTGGTATGGTGTAGTAGTCCTAGTTATTGCAATACTTTATAATTTTAAACTCTCTAAAAATATCATAGGTCTTTTGATTGCTGCTGGTATTACGATGTTAGCGGTATATTACAGCACCGGTGGAGAACCAACTCCATATATCGTTAAAACTATTAATAAAGTAGGGCTTGAAGTCCAGGATGAAGCAGTGTTTGATTTTTTAAAGAAGGAGCCTTACTATGCAATTACCGGGCTTGGACTTGGGAATGTTCATTTTTATGCCAATGATTATCTGCCTCCAAGATTCCCACTTTTTCGCGATACTCCTTTTAAAGGTAATAGCGGTTTTTTCCTATTGCTCGGAGATATTGGCTTTTTAGGAATATTTATGCTTTCTGTCTTCATTATAGGTTTGATAAGGTCGAATAAAAAATTGTCCAACTCATTCAACGGAACTCTATTGATTAACGATAAGATATTAATTCATTTTACTATTATTGCATCTGCAATGTTTTTGTTGCGCTATTTTGAATTCTTTTTTGTCATATTAGGTATGATGCTTTATCTTCATAACATCTATTCATACAATCAAAAAAAATCAAGGTTAAGCTCATACTACCAGTCAAGAATTTAGTTTTTTTTAGTCCATGAAATTAGATTCCCGAATATTATCGTATCTATTCGACTATTTTAATGATTCTAATATTGAATATTGTGTGATGAATAATTATGAAGACATGCCTGAAATTATACCCACTGATGTAGATATAGCAATTGATAAAAAGACTTTTAAAAAGTTAGATACCATTTTAACAATTATTGCTGCAAAGCATAGTGTTGAGATAGTACAAAAGATTTGGCACGGATACTTTAAATGTGCTTATATTCTATCACCATTGAAAGTTGATAACAGATTCAGGCTTCAACTCGATTTTTTTACTGATTTCAGTGCGAAGGGTTACCCGAATTTAATGCCAACTTACCTGTTGCTTGAGAAAAGGAAAAGATATAAGAACTTCTTTATTCCTGAAGCAGAAATTGAATTGCCGTTTCTTGTTATGAGGAGAATAATAAAAGACGATCTGAAAAAAGACCATATAGATAAAGTAAAGTTTTTAATTGAAAAGGATCCAATAAACGCCCAAAAAAACCTTGAAGCCATCTTGGGTAAACCAATCAGTGATTCAATAATAAAATCAATTGAATCGGGAAATAAAGATATATTTCAAAATCATTTAGGGGGATATAAGAATGCTTTAAAAAAATGGTCTAAAAAGAATACGTCATTTAAATATATGTTTAAATATGGTATTTCTCAATGCAGAAGAATTATGAACCGATTACTGAATCCGGTCGGTTTCTCCGTTGTTTTATTAGGTCCGGATGGAAGCGGGAAGTCGACAATAGGTAATCTTGTCCTTGAAAGAGTGTCGGGCAGTTTTCACGGTGGCAGAGTTCAGTACTGGAGACCTTATCTGCTACCTGCCATGGGTAGACTGAAATTCTGGAATCCTTCAGAGGAAGTTGCAATCAATCCAAGACCACATAACCATCCTGAACAAAACAGTCTTAAATCACTTGTAAGGTTTTTTTATTATGTGACAGATTATTTGATTGGATATCCTATAAAAATCTACTGGGCAAAAGTAAAAAAAAACATAATCATTTTTGACCGGTATTATTACGATTATCTTGTTGATTTATACAGATACCAGTTTAATATCCCAAAATGGCTGCCAAGATTTTTTCTTCCATTTATTCCTGCTCCTGATTTGACGATATATCTTGATGCAAATCCTGAGATATTACATAAAAGAAAACAGGAACTGCCATTACATGAACTAAAAAGACAGGGGCAAGAATTCAAGAAAGTTTTGCCTCTAATTCCAAATTCGATAATTGTTACAACGGATAAACCTGTCGTTGAGATAGTGGGAGAGATTGCATATCAGATTTTAAAGAGAAAGAGCCTTCAGACAAAGAAAATTTTGACCGGCTAAAAAAAACTTTCACTTACGACGTACAAGTTTTTAGGGCTGAAAGAATACAACTTATACGTGCAAGTTGCTAATATTTTGAGGAGTGCAGCCTTTTTAGGGCAGATATTTGAAGATTATCCGGAATCTAATCCTAACATTGAAACACTTGCTATTCTTCCTTCAATCAAAGATCCCCGCTGGATAATTCCTTTAAAAGATAAAGAGCTTTTTATTTCATCTCTTGCCCTCTACCAGCCAAGTCTTGTTAGAGCAAAACTTCTGAAAAAAATGACTGTTCTTGCAGCTAAAGGCGGATTTTCCAATTTAGCAATAAGAAATAGGGCTTATTTCCAAAGAAACGATGAGTCTATTAAAAAAATATTTAAGAGGGACGATCTATATTATGCCTTGTTTACGGGTACTGAAGGATGTCACAGAAAAGTGACAGTTCAGGTGATGGATGAAGAGGGCATTATACTCGGCTATATAAAGATTTCGGATAATGAAAATATCGACAGGCTCTTGAAGAATGAGGCTGAAAAATTGGGAGACTTATTTAGACTGGAGATTAGAACCGGATTATTTCCAAAGGTTATTTATCATGGCCCAATGAATGGTGTCAATATCCTTGTTCTGGATACACTCAAAAGTGTTCATTCGAAATTTAGAAGTAAACTTTCAGATGCCCATATCGACTTCCTGTCCGAGATTTTTGTGAAGACAGCGAGGGATTCAAAATATAAGGAGAGTGTATTTGCGAAGGGGCTGAGAAAAAGGGTAAAAGACTTGGAAGTTGAGAGGTTGAGTAAGTTGAGTAGTGTCGTGAATTTCATTGAGGATAGGATCGGGGATGAAAAATTACCCTTCGGGATTTGTCACAGGGATTTTACGCCATGGAATACATTTTTTCACAATAATAAGCTCTATGTTTTTGATTGGGAATATGCGGAAAGGGAATATCCGCCATTGTTTGATGTATTTCATTTTATAGTGCAGGATGGGGTCGTGGTAAGACATCTTAAGCCCAAAGATTTATTGAAGAGGGTTCTGAAGAATGAAAAAATGTTAAGTAAGTATAGTAGTTTAGTAGGAATTAAGGATGAATTATCAATGTCCCTGCTTCTCTGCTATCTCCTCGATATCAGCCTCCTTTATATCGAAAGAGAGAAAGGAAATCTTACTCCAACCACATCCAAAACCTTAAATATCTGGAAAGAAATGATGAAGATGATAGTTAATGGATCATAGTTAATGGTTATTCGTTAATAGTTATTAGAGAGCAGAGAAGAAAATGGTTAAAAGGGAAAGTTTTAAGAGTTTTGAAGAGTTGGAGTGCTGGAAAGCATGCACAGAGGTGAGAAGATTTATAACTGAGTTGGTAAAAAAATATCCAAAAGATGAGAAATTTCGATTAGTGGATGATATGCTCAGAGCTGCAAGGTCTACGACTCATAACATTGCTGAAGGATTTGGACGGTTTCATTATCAAGAAAATATCCAATTTTGTCGGCATTCACGAGGCTCCTTATTTGAGCTGAAAGACCAGTTAATTTGTTCTTTGGATGAAGGATTCATCACAGAAGAAGACAAGAACAAAGGCACCGTCTTGATTGATAAAGCCTTGACGCTATTAAACGGATATATCAATTACCTCTCAAAAAGAAAAAACAGCTAAAAATTAAGGAGTTAATAGTTATTGGTCATTCGTTATTAGTAAAATTATTAACGATTAACTGATAACAATTAACAATTTAATAATAACCAATAACAATTAACCAATAACCAATGTTAAAGGTTTTAATAAGCGCTTACGCCTGTGAACCCCACAAGGGTTCCGAGCCCGGAGTCGGGTGGAACTGGGCAAAGCAGATCGCGAAGTTTGCGGATGTATGGGTAATTACCCGTGCTAACAATCGTGATGTAATAGAAGAGGAGTTGAAACAATATCCAATCTCTAATCTGCATTTTCTTTATTATGATGTCCCAAAATGGCTGAGTTTCTGGAAAAAAAAGACGAGGGGGCTTTATCTATATTATTTGTTGTGGCAAGTTGGAGCTTACCGTCTTGCAAAGACGATTAATAAACAAGAGAAGTTTGATGTCGTTCATCATTTAACCTTTGGCAATATCTGGCTGCCGACTTTTATGCCTTTTCTTAATATGACTTTTATCTGGGGGCCTGTAGGAGGGGGTGATCAAATCCCAAAAAATTTCAGACGAGAGTTTTCTCTTAAGTCAAAGCTCCAAGAAACAATCAGAGATTTAATGCTCTCCTCAATAAAACTAAATCCTTTTTTTTTATATTCATGCAGGAAAGCCACTTCAATAATTGGAAGAACAGAAGAAACTTTACGAAAGATTCCTCGATCATCCCGCAGTAAAGCCATAAAAATGATCGAAACAGGCATTCAGGCTGAAAATATTCATATCACTCCAGGAATATTTTCAAAAAAAGATATGATTCAAATAATATCAGTAGGACGATTAATCCCGCTGAAAGGATTTAATTTGGCTTTAAAAGCTTTTTCAAAAGCAGCAAAGGAAAATGCCAATATGAGGTTGGTTATTGTCGGCGATGGACAAGAAAAGGGACGGCTTCTAAAAATAGGTGAAGAACATAATCAGAACAATGTATTGTTTACCGGGCGTATTGATCGAGAAAAAGTTCTGGGAATCATGTCAGAAAGTTCGATTTTTCTTTTCCCGAGCCTTAAAGAAGGCGGTCCTTGGGTTTTATTCGAGGCAATGTCGATTGGACTTCCAATAATATGTCTAGATATTGCTGGCCCCCGTGACATTATAACTGATCAATGTGGGATAAAAATTAAGCCTATCAATCCTGAGCAAACCATTAATGACCTTGCAGATGCGATTATCAGTTTAACAAGTGACTCTGATTTGAGAAAAAGGATGGGAGAGGCGGGGAGGAAACGGGTTCAGGAACATTATACATGGGAGAAGAAAGGGGAGTTTATAAAAGAAATTTACGAAAAGGTGATAGGTAATAGGTGATAGGTAATGGGTGAGGGTGGATTCAGAAATCTGAACAGTATGGCAGAAATCAAAGGACTTGGCTGTATACCTCTACAAACTGACTGCAAAGGGGTCTTTTAGTAGAGATTTTGGCTTGAGAGACCAGATTCGCAGGGCTGCGGTTTCTATACCAAGCAATATAGCTGAAGGAGATGAACGAGATACAAATAAAGATTCAGTAAGGTTTTTATATATTGCCAAAGGTTCGCTTGCAGAACTATTAACACAACTCGAAATTTGTAAAGAAATTGGCTATATAAGTAATGAGGAGTTTTTATATTTATCTGAAGAATACACAAAAATTGCTAAAATGCTCGGCAAATTGATTAAAGTCCGTTCCCATTACCCCTGACCTATGACCCATGACCTATAATCTAACCCATTTTTTGAAATGAAAATCTTATTGCTTCATAATTCCCACCGTTCAGGGTCTTCAAGTGGTGATGATGTTGTATTCAGAAAAGAATCAGAGCTTCTTGAGAAACATGGACATAAAGTTATTAGACTAAACCCCTCTAATGATGAGTTTGATAAAGGCAGTGCTCTGGAAAATTTGTCTGCCATTTTGCAAGTCCCATGGTCCTTTAATTACTACAAAAAAATAAAACGGTTGCTTGTTAAAGAAAAGCCGGACATTATTCATCTCCATAACTTTTTTCCTTTCATCTCCCCATCGGTATTCTATGCAGCAGCTTCAGCAGGAGTGCCTGTTGTTCAAACCCTCCATGACTTCAGATATTTATGCCCTGTGGCTTTTATGATGAGAAGTGGCAAGATTTGTAACGAATGCAAAGACGGTGCTTTTTTTAAAAGTGTTGAATACGGGTGCTTCAAAGGGTCAAGGATACAGTCGATCCCCATTGCATTTATGCTTAAATTACATTGGTATTTGAAGACTTTCAAAAAAAAAATTAACGGATATATCTGTCTGACTGAATCGCAGAGAAAAATCTTTCTTGAAGCGGGTTTTGATGAAAGCAAGCTCTTCATAAAGCAGAATTTTGTTGATGATACATTTAATAAGGAGAAAAATAACTTTGGTGATTATGCCGTTTTTATAGGAAGGCTCGGAGAAGAAAAGGGGATTAGGACTCTTATTGGTGCATGGAAAGACCTGCCGGATATTCCTTTGAAGGTTATTGGGGATGGGCCTGATGCTAAAGAGTTTAAGACGCTCGTTGAGGATATGAATATAAAGAGTATAGACTTCCTCGGATATAAACCATATCCTGAATGCATGACGATTCTCAATGATTCCAGGTTTCTTATAATGCCTTCCATCTGTTATGAAACATTCGGTCTTACAATAATCGAAGCGTTTTCTCATTGCAAGCCAGTGATTGCATCGGATTTAGGGGCAATGGCTGATATTGTAGAAGATCAAAAGACAGGTCTTTTATTCACACCAATGAATACACGGGAACTTGCTGAAAAGGTAAGATGGCTGTGGAATAATCCGGAAGAATGCAAACGAATGGGACAAAATGCTCGAAGAGAATATGAAGAAAAATATACCCCTGAGAAAAATTACGATATGCTGATGGGAATATATGAGAAAGTTCTATCCGGTAAAGTTAGTTGAGTAAGTCAAGTAAGGTTAAGTAGATTGAGTAAGGAAATTACAAAATCAACGTTCGAGACATTAGAAGTCTGGAAAGAAGCAAGAGCTTTGCGGCAAGAAATTTCGTCTCTCGTGAAAGCTTTGCCGGTTGATGAGAAATTCAGACTGGCGGATCAGATGGTGAGGGCATCGAGATCTGTAACTGCAAATATAGCGGAAGGACATGGGAGATATCATTTTCAGGAAAATATCCAATTCTGTCGTCAGGCAAGGGGCTCACTGTATGAATTACTTGACCATTTAACGGTTGCACTCGATGAAAACTATATTTCGGATGATATCTTTAATAATTTTAAAAACAAAATCTTTTCGATAGTCAAAATACTTAATGGTTATATCTCATATTTGAAGAAGCAAAAAGAAAACTCGAAGTGTTGAGTTGCAAAATTTTCGGTAATTCAGTTATAGAGTTATTTTGACCACTCAACAACTCGACCACTCAACTATAACACTTAACATAAAATGAAGGTCGCAATCATCGGTTCCCGGGGGATTCCTGCCAGATACGGAGGCTTCGAGGTTTTCGCAGAGTATTTGGCGAATGGTTTAGCACAAAAAGGGCATGAAGTCTCTGTATATTCCCTACCCGAATTTAAGAGCATCCCATTTTCACACCCGAAAATAAAACGGGTATACATTAAAGCCTCGAAACTGTCCTTTCTCGAAAAAGTCTCCATGAGCAGTTTTTCGATACTACATAGTGCATTCAGTGACAGAAACGATGCGATTATCTTTTTGGGAGTGTCCGGTGGTCTGCTGATGTGGCTTCCAAAAGTCCTTGGGAAGAGAATGATTATTAATGTTGACGGGCTGGAATGGAAGCGTTCTCGCTGGGGTGGGTTAATAAAGTTTGCCTTAAAGACGCTTGAGCGGCTGGCGGTTAAATGGTCTGATATGGTGATTGCTGATTCAGAGGCAATCGGTGAATATGTGGCATCGGAATACGGGAAGAAATATGAGTTCATACCGTATGGAGTAGATGTATGTAAGTACGGGCAGGATGATTGGCAGGAGATTAAAGCCAGATATCAGCTTGAACAGAACGATTACTACCTTATTGTTGGTCGCCATGTCCCTGAAAACAATTTTGATATCAGCATCAGGGGGTTCCTGCAATCAAACACTCATAAGAAATTAGTCATTGTGAGCAACCTGGAAGAGATGGAAAAATCACCGTCCGAAAAAGTTATATTCACAGGCCCGATTTATGACCGGCCAAAGCTTTATGCCCTGAGGGCAAATGCATTTGCCTATATTCACGGCCACGGTGTAGGCGGGACAAACCCCTCGCTTCTTGAAGCGATTTCGAGCAAGAACGTCGTGCTTGCTTACGATGTCCCTTATAACCGCGAGGTGTTGAGTGAATATGGATATTATTTCAAAAATGAAGATGAACTGAGCAGGCTGATCGGTTTTATTGAAAAAGATTTCAGAGAAGCCGACAGGGGAAAAATGCTGGACTACTATGACACGATACTAAAGGAAAAATACAATTGGGACACCGTCATCCGGAAATATGAATCATTACTTCACTAACCTCCCTCCCCAAAAACATACACCTCGTAGGTGTCAGTAAACTGATATTGTATGCCACCTCAAAAACCCCTATCCCAAAAACCTACAGCTAATATGCAGAATCTGACCCCTGAACAGGAAATAATCTTTTTATTGTCGAGGCTGAATCCTTCCGCTGATGTTCTGGAGAAGGCAAGGGGGTTGCTCGGGGATGCCGGTCATCCGGTTGATTACGGCAGTCTGGTTAGGCTTGCTTCGGCGAACGAGGTAACGCCGCTTCTTTATACCAACCTGGCCGGTATGGATAATGTTCCCGGAGACGTAAAGGAAAAGCTCAGGAATTCCTATCTCGGAACGGTCAAGAACAATGTCAGGAACGAACATGAAATGTTGGGCATCCTGGATATGTTAAAAAATGAGGGGGTGGAGGCCATACCTTTGAAGGGCGCGCTTGCCTCCGGAATGATATTCGGGAACCCCGGTCTATATCCTGCTGCCGACATAGACATACTCGTCAGGCCCTCCGGTCTCGAAAGGGCAGGGGAGATATTGAAAGGCGCGGGCTATTCAAAAAGTGAGGGGTATGACGAGAGAGATTTGCTGATTAGCCATTATCATTTCCTCTACCAGAGGGACAGGCATAATGTCGAGGTCCACTGGAATCTCGTGAAGAGGTATTTCGATATCCCGCCAGATTTCTGGTGGGGAGGAATCAGGAAGGCCGGGCATGAAGGCAGGGAGCTGTCGATGCTCCAGACAGAGAGGTATATCATGTACACTGTTTTCCGGCTTTTCGACCACGGGTTTAGGCCGCTTAAATTTTTTGTCCTGGTTTCCGAAATCGTCAATAAATACCGGGATGAAATAGACTGGAGGGGCTTTAGATCCTTTTCCCGGCAGTACGGGATGAGCAGGCTCTGTAACTTTACCCTGCGGTTACTCAACGACATGCTCGGAACTAAAGTTCCGGAAAATGTTGCAGGGAGCAGGGTCTTTGGCTATGGTGCATTTAAGAGGCTGGTGGTTTCTGGCCTGTTTAAGGAAGCAGGGAGGCCCCATCTGAGGATGTTCCTTTATACCTTCCTGCTGGATTCGCCCCTGGACCTGGCAAGGGTCATTTTAAGGAGGTTCTTCCCCCGGGCCGGTGAAATAAGGCTCCGCTACAATCTGCCCAAAAGCTCAAAAAAGCTCTACGCATATTACCTGTTAAATCCCTTCCTGGTTCTATTAAAAAAATCCCCCAGGCACTAACTCCGTCCCCCCAAAAACCATACACCTCGTAGGTGACACCTCCGAGGTGTAAGTAAAAGGATATTGGCGAATGGCATCCTGGGGGCGGCTCTGCCTGATGAAGTATCAAAAAAGATACGGGAAGACAAGGCTGTTAAGGAATTGGCAGTCCGGGTCAATGAATTATTGTTTTCGGAAGATGATCCTCCGGGTAAAGCCTTCAGGTATTTTATTTTGCAGGTCAGGGTATGGAGGCGTTCCCGCGATAAAATACTCTACTGTATCGGCCGTCTGTTTACGCCGAACGCTGCTGATCTGGCAACTATGTCCCTCCCCCCCTTCCTATCCTTTGTTTACTATCTGATCCGTCCTCTGCGTCTTGCAAAAACCTACCTTCTCCGACACTAACCCCCCACCCAAAAACCTACACCTCCGAGGTGTCAGTAAACTGATATTGTATGCCAACCCAAAACCCTAATGGCGGAAAAGTATCTTTCGAAGGAGATAGAGCTTTTATTTTTATTGTCAAGGGTAACGCCTGATCTGGCGACTCTTGAGAAGGCTCAGGTTTTAATCAATAACGTAGACAGGGATTCATTTAGGAATCAACAAAGATTGATGAACTGACGAATTTAATTTTATGCTAAAATTAATGAAAGTAAGCATCGGAGGCGACCTCTATGAGCAAGGAATACAGAAAACGGATCATTATTGATTCCAGAATCCATTTCGGAAAGCCCTGTGTGGCAGGGTCTCGAATTCCTGTCGAAAATGTGCTGGAACTGGTCAAAGAGGGTATTCCGTTTCAGAAGATTATCGAAGATTACTATCCCGATCTGAAATTTGAAGATATCAAGGCATGTGTGCAATATGCCGAAGACCTGATTCGCTCCGAGGAAATACACGCAGCAGTTGCCTGATGAAGATACTTGCTGATCAGGATGTTTACAGATTGACAGTCGACAAGCTAAAGCAGTGGGGACATGATGTAATTACAGCAAAAGAGCTTGGTTTGCATAAATCTACGGATGACGATTTACTAAAAGCAGGCAGAAAGACCCGGCGGCTGCTTATCACAAGAGATAAAGATTTCGGTTCGTTGATATTCCTGAAAACTCAGGAGTCTATCGGTGTCATTCTGTTAAGAATGGGACCAAAGACAATCGATAAAGTACACAATGAACTCCACAGGCTTTTCCAGGAGCAGCAAGAAGAAATCCTGAAAAATTCATTTTGCGTCGTAGAACCAAAAAGATATCGTATTCGACGTCTTGGTGAAAAGAAAAGAAGCTGAGGTTTTGAGATATTACCGGGAGGTCGTGGATTGGAAGAAAGAGAAATGATTGTTTCATCAATCCGGGAACGAAATTTGGGAGGAATTTTTTGAGCTTCTTTTTGGGCTTTTCTTTCTATTACGACTTTATAGGTCAAATTTTAAGCCATGTTTTGCGGAACTTTTCATATGGTGTAAAAGAAATTGCTTCTCGTTCAGCTTTAAGAATATCATTAGCATCCTCAAGGTCTTCAATTAATTCCATAATATTTTCATATTCCTTGAAGTTGAGAACTACAGCCTTCTTATTACCCTTTTCGTCAACCAGATATTTGGGTTTTATAGTTGTTATATTGCTTTGCATTTTGTACCTCTCTTTTCATATTAAAATAGCATGAGTTACAGATATGAATCAAGCTGGCAGAAGAATCCCCCATGGGTAAACGGATATTGCAAATGCCAGCCCTAAAACCATACACCTCGTAGGTGTAGGTAAGATGATCACTGAGTGAATATGGATATTATTATAAAGATGAAAAGGAACTGAGCAGGCTGATCGTTTTCATGGAAAAAGATTTTAGAGAAGCCGACAGGGGAAAAATGCTGGACTACTATGACACGATACTAAAGGAAAAATACAACTGGGACACCGTCATAAGGAAATACGAATCATTACTCCAAAAAACCTGCACTTACGAAGTGTAAGTAAATGGATATTGCAAAACTGCAAAACATCCCCAACGATATACCTTATAGTTATAAGAGTTATGTGTTTTAAAGGATATCTTTCAAAAGAGGCGCGACTTCTTTTCTTCCTCTCAAGGGTAAATCCCGAAGTTGCTGCCCTCGAACAGGCCCAATCCTTAATCAATTCTTCTATCAACTGGGATCTTTTCACCTCCCTCTGCAACAAGCACGGCACCACGGCTCTTGTCTATAAAAACCTTCTAAAGCTCGGTGGTGTCCCGCAGCATATTATCGATAAATTTCAAAAGACATACCATAACCAGCTCAGGCAGAATATCCTCAAGGTCTCTGAACTTGACAGGATTACAGATGGACTCAACAAGAGGGGGATAGAAGTCATATCCCTCAAGGGAGCGACAGCATCAGAAAAGATATTTGGAGACATAGGGGTGTATCCATCAGGGGACATAGACATTCTCGTCAGGATTGAGGACCTGGACAGGGTGAGGGAATTTCTTGAGCGTGACGGCTATACACTCAACGATAAAGGCTTTGACGAATACAGGGAATTCTTTATAAAAGAGCAGTATCATATCAGTCTTTCGAATGAAAGGTTTACCATCGAGCCTCACTGGAACCTGTTCGTGCGCTATTTCACCACTCCCCCGGATTTCTGGTGGGCAGAGAGCAGGATGGTGACTTCCGGTGGTAAGAAATATCGTTTCTTGTCACCTGAGAAAAATATACTCTATAGCTCTTTTCGACTCTTTTCCAAGGGATTTGTCCCTTTACAGTTCCTGGTGTTATTGGCTGAAATCATCCGGTATTATAAAGATGAAATCGATTGGGTGAAGATGTTCGAGTATGCAAAGAGATACAGATTCGAGAGCACATTGAGAGTCACGTTGAAATTATCCTCTGATTTACTCGGAGCCCCTGTAAAAGATGGATATAATAAACTTGATCCATTGAGGGCAAAAGTTCTCTATAAGGGGGCATCTCGCAATGTGCTCAAAACGGATGTTGTGCATCCGCTGGAAAAGCTTCTGTTTGCATTCTTAAGGGATGATATATCAGGTGTGTTTAAAATACTATTGCGGAGACTGTTCCCTTCTATGGGAGAAATTGTTGCACGCTACAGGCTCAAAGCAGGATCAGCAAAAGCAGTTGTTTACTATATTTTCAATCCATTATTTCTCATGATGAGAAAACACCAATGACCCCCCAAAAACCTGCACTTACGAAGTGTAAGTAAAAGATAATTGGCTTCCTCAAAAACTTGCACTTCCGACGTGCAGGAATTGTTTACTTTGATTAGAGCAAAAAATGGGGAGTAGCTTCTGTAAATGTATAAAAGCGCATAGCTAATGTATTGGATGGGCAATAGATATTTTTATGATATACTAAAAAAAATATTAGATTTGATAAAACAGAAACTGAAAGGAGGAACAGATGCCTAAGGTAAAGAATGTTTCTGAAGAAGAAATATTAAACATGCTGAGAATTCTTCCTGACAATAAAAAAGAAGAGGCAATGGATTTTTTGGAATTCTTGAGTCAGAAATGGAAAAAAACGAAGAGACATGATCCTGCGAGAGCTGTATCGGCAATAGAAAAAACATGGGGTAGTGTAAGATTGGACAAGAAGACTTTACAATTTATCGCTGAAAATAAAGAAATAGAATATGACGTTTAACAGTTTGAAAAAGGGAGCCAGAATTTTTCTCGATGCCAACATCTTTATTTATAATTTTGGAGCACAGTCTGTTGAGTGCAAAGAGCTTCTCCTGAGATGCGCAAAAGATGGATTAGTTATACATTGACTTCTGTATTGTCTGAAGTTCTTCACAGATTGATGATCGCAGAAGCTATAGAAAAGGGTTATATTACTGAAAAAAGTCCTCTCAAGAAACTAAGAGAAAATCCGGAGATAATAAAGAAGCTTACAACTTATATCCAAAACGTTGAGAAAATTGGAGAGATGAACATACACATTGTGCCCCTCACTCATGAGTTAATAAACAAGAGTGCAAAAATAAGGCAGTCCGAAGGACTTTTAACTAATGATTCAATAGTTGTTGCTGCAGTGAAGGATTTAGGTTTATCAAATTTAGTTACGAATGATGATGATTTTGATCATATCGAATGGCTAAATATCTACAAGCCTTCTGATTTATAAGTATTATAATCAAATATTAGATTTTCCAACAATCTACAGTGGAGAAATGGATGGCTGAACACAAAGGGAGAATCAAGGCTGTATAACTGGGTGTCGGCGCGGCGTTCAGCTTTCTCACCGGGAAAGTAAAACTTTCACCCTCCCCTTAATCCCCTCCCATCAAGGGAGGGGAGATATAATGTATGGATGCAGAAGACAGGTCTTGAATGGCTTTCAAACAAACTCAACAAACGTTACAAAAACAACAAACTCTATAGACGCATTAAATGTCCCCGAATTCCTCCTCCGCACCCTGATTCAGTGGATCAGAAAGTGACAAACCTCACCCAAAAAACCTGCACTTACGAAGTGTCAGTAAACTGATATTGCATGCCAGCCCAAAACCCTGCACCTCGGAGGTGTAAGTAAGGTAATTTGATAAAGAAAATTTAATGAAAGCTAAAAATGTTATTTCTACAGGGCCGATTTAAATGAAATAGACAAAGGTGTCGGGCTGTTGACATGTGACATTCCCAAAAAACCGTAAATAGTAAAGTATAAGGCGTAAGAAGAGCAAGGTCAGGGTTAGGTCTCCATTCTTGACAATCCCGACTTATCTTCGGCATACAAACAGACAACCTCAGATTTACGTGAGTAGAACTTCTCCTGTATGGTATAATTTGGATAAAAAAAATGGGCAGATTGAAAGGGTAAGGGTAATTGACTGTTACGGAATATGTTATTCCTTTAGGAGAGGATGCACGTAAAAGACACTATCATGAATCGGAAAAAGGAAAAGTTACTGCATTCGCTGTTCAACTGGAAGTTTTAGTTGGTGAGCAGTGGAAAGTAGTAATTCGTTATGATTCTGCTCACGGCTTTGCCCATGTAGATAGATACTATCTTGACGGTAGAAAGGTTAAAAAGGAACTCCATTTAAAACTTAGCGAAGCCTTGACTTTGGCAGATGAAGATATTAAAGAAAATTGGAAAGCTTATCAAACGGCTTTTTTGGAGGGTAAATAGATGATTGAGATTTTAGAGAAAAAACATGCCATATTGGTTACAGAGTTTGATCGTTACGTTGTGGAGTACCCTGAATTTGCTGCGAAAATACCACAAAATGCCCAGATTGTTTTACAAGTTGAGGGAGATGAGGAATATAATGAGTGGAGTAGACAGTTAGCTGAGAAACAAAGAGAGCGGGGGCAGTCGGTTGTGCTTGTTAAGATCAAGGGCCTCAAACCTGTCAAATCAAGGCTACTTAAACCTGAAGTTGCTGTAGCTTAGAAGGAAATTTGTCAAATTTGGGGTCATGCTTACAAAATACATTTTAGACATCTAACAAGAAATTGGTGTCAGGTCTTGACATGATATATATACTATTCCTCAAAAACCTGCACTTACGACGTGCAAGTTTTTGCATCTTCTGCGCTTGAGGCGATGAGTTTCAATTGTAATATGCTGGCAAGTGATATTGATTCACACATTGCGGTCGGTCTTGAACAAGATGATTATTTCAAGGCACAGACCCAAAAAAACCTCCACCTCGGAGGTGTAAGTAAGAGGTCTGAAAAACATATGGCAGAATGTATTTATAATGCGATCAGAAGACTGGGGCTATTTTGAGAAGGATGATCAGAAATGTTGATAAATGACATAATACTGCTGGATGATGTAATTGATAAATTGATATGGAAGCAAATATTTCAATAATCCTTCAAAAATAGTTGAGATGGGTAAAAATATACGGAGAAAGGTTGAAAAAGAGTATAATGCGGAACTTCATTATCAGAGGCTCATAGAGGTTTACGATAAGGTAATAAGAAATGGTAGAATAGATACACAGGAGGTATAGATGACAACAACAAAGGCATTGAACTATCCTTATGTAGTGAAAAAAAGGGGTCTGCAAGGGGGACGGGCGGTTATTGCAGGAAGCCGAATTCCTGTAAGTGCAATTGTTAACTGGTATAAGATGGGAAAAGAGCTTTACGAAATTCTTGAAATGTACCCCTAACTGTCTCCATCAAAAGTACATGATGCGTTGTCATATTACTATGATCATATAAAAGAAATCGAAGATGAGATTGCTAGTATGCAGGATGAGTCCTATTGGAAAGGTCAGTTCCCGCCCGGCAAGGGTGTTTCCACCCATTCTGATACTAAATGAAAAGAATTAGAATATACGCGGATGAAGATGTAACTATTTCGGTCTGCAAAGCATTACGATTGAGAGGATTCGAGGCATTTGCAACTATTGAAGAGAATAAATGTGAAAATTCCGATATAGAGCAATTAGAATATGCTACCTCAATTATGGCTGTGCTTCTACCCCACAATATACAGGACTTTCCGAGGATACATTATGAATTTATGAAAAAAAACTTTCATTATCATGGAATTATTGTGGCGAAACAAGTAGCAGTCGGCGAGATTATAAAATGCATCGTAAAACTTGCTGCAACTTTATCAGCAGAAGATATGTGCGACAGACTGGAATATCTGAGTAATTGGCAGGGCATTTATCTTTTAAAAAAAGAGGCCATGTTTCCTGAAACTGCTGTGATAGCAGTCAGTTGCTCTTGTTTTCAATGCGCATAAGGTTTATCGAAAAAGGTAAAATCAAGGGAGAGCACGTTTATGTTGCTGCCGGAAGGACTGACGCTGGATGATATCTGTTGATTTTTTTTATACTTGAGAAAGATAACAATGCTTTAGTTATAACAGCCAGAGATATGACAGAAAGCAAAAGAAAAAAATATGCAAAAAAGTAAGAAAACAAAAGAAACGCTGCCTGATGAATTTGCATCTATTCAAGAGGCGTCTGCGTTTTGGGAGAGCCATGATTTAGCAGACTACTGGGAGGAGACAAAAGAAGTAAAAGCTGATATTAAAGTACCCCGAACTCCCAGGTATATACCTCTCGAGCAAGAAACAGCAGAATTTATTTTTAGAATTGCCAGAAAAAAACATATTTCATCTGAAACACTTGTAAATTTGTGGTTAAAAGAATATCTGCGGAAGTTAGCAAATCAAACCTAAAACTTAAGACCTTGCCCTTTATTTCAGTACTCCCCCAAAACCCTCTACCACGGAGGTGGAGGTAAACGGCTTACCGTCTGAAAAAGTTATTTTCACGGGGCCTATTTATGACCGGCCAAGGCTTTATGCTCTGAGGGCGAATGCGTTTGCCTATATCCATGGACACAGTGTAGGAGGGACAAACCCCTCGCTCCTTGAAGCGATTTCAAGCAGGAACGTCGTGCTGGCATACGATGTCCCCTATAATCGTGAAGTCTTGAGTGAATACGGATATTATTATAAAGATGGAAAGGAATTAAGCAGGTTGATCGGTTTCATGGAAAAAGATTTCAGAGAGACCGAGAGAGAAAAAATACTGAACTACTATGACAAGATACTCAGGGAAAAATACAACTGGAATATTGTCATCAGTAAATACGAGTCACTACTCCAAAAAACCTACACCCCGGAGGTGTAAGTATATTTATTTGGAATTTATATTAGCCGTATAGTCTGAAAGGAAAGGTATGTAAAGCAGATCAATGATTCAGGCGCTGATATCTTATTTGTTTCCCTTGGGGCGCCGAAGCAGGAAAAATGGATGGCTGAGCATAAAGGCAGAATAAAGCCGGTACAGCTTGGTGTCGGAGCAGCGTTCAGCTTCATCACCGGCAAAGTAAAACTTTCACCCTCCCCTTAATCCCCTCCCATCAAGGGAGGGGAGATATAATGTATGGATGTGGACCCGAAAATAACCCCCCTACCCCAAAAACCTGCACTTACGAAGTGTAAGTAAACTGATATTGCAAAGACCCAAAAACCTACAAAGATAAAATCCTTGCACTTCCGACGTGCAAATTTGTAAAACTTATGATTTGGAGTATATTGACAATGCACACTTTTTAGTGTACCTTTAATACAGGGGGTGATAAGCATGAAAAGGTTGAATATTACCTTGCCTGAAGAACTGTGTAAGGAATTAGAAACTATACCTAACAAGAGCAGTTTGATAGCCGAGGCATTAAAAGAGAAAATTGAAAGAGAGAGGAAAAAAAAGTTGGATGAACTTCTTATCGAAGGATATAAGGCAGCAAAAGAGGAAGATAAGAAACTAAATAAAGAATGGGAGAAGATTACCTTAGAGGGATGGGCGTAATATGGATTTTCCAAAAAGAGGTGAAATATGGTTGGTTTCATTGGAACCAGTAGTTGGTCATGAAATAGGAAAGACAAGACCGGCACTGATAATCTCTAATAATCGAAATAATCAGTTCGCTGATACAATAACAGTTCTTCCCATCTCTTCAAAAACAGAAAAGATATATCCTTTTGAAACTTTTATTTCTAAAGAGGAGGCAAGTCTTCCTAAAGATTCAAAGTTGAAAGCTAATCAAATTAGAACCATAGATAAAAAAAGGTTCGTTAAATTTAGAAGTAGGCTTCAAGAAGAAAAACTTAAACAAGTGGAGCAAGCAATTCTTATTCATCTTGGCATTGTTTAAAGAGAGTAAAAAATTGACCCTAAAAACTTACACCTCGGAGGTGGAGGTTAAGCAAGATGCTGAATGGATTGACAATTATGATTTGGAATTGTAGACTTGAAAATATTGAAGATGGGTTTATTTAAAGGAGAAAAAGCATGCCTGCGGTTTCGCCGAGATTAGGTGAGTTTTTAATCAAAACAACTGGTGCTAAAGACATCGACCATGCGCTCAAGACGTTTTTCACAGACTATCTTGAACTCAAGCTCGGTAATCTTCATGAAACTATCAAGGCTTTCGAGACGAAATGGGGAATGGATATAAACCAATTTCTTGTTTCTGTTCTCCATTCTCTCTCATCCCTGAAATTTGTTGAAAAAGTCGATTTTCATACCGAAGTTTTTGTTCTCAAAGGCAAAGTCTTTTTAGCTAAAAACAGATTTCTGCAGATCTATTTCAACGAACGCACTGGAACGACTGCCTTTGCCCTTATCGAAAGAATCTGGGGAATTGATTACGATAATCTGAGAGGCTGGCACGAGCATACAATTGAGAATCCCGGGTCTCATCAATCAATACCGCCTGCCGATGTTCAAGAAACAATGAGGCGTCTATCAGAAGTATGGTCAAAGTTGCCGTAGTCTGTCGGTTTCTATGAAGATACTGGCTCAAAACTACAGAACCGGGGAGCTTCAGATGCTGGAAGTGCCGAAGCCTTCCGGTAAACGAGGGATGCTTGTGGTACAGACAATGGCTTCCCCTGTTTCTATTGTTGATTTTTTTAAAAAATGATTTAGCTTCATGACGGTATCCATCATCACAGCATCCTTTAATTGTGCTCAAACCATTGGAGACTGTATAAGAAGCATTATCAATCAGACATATCCCTATATTGAACATATCATCATTGACGGCGGGTCGAAGATGGTTTCAGTTGTAATCTTATCCTAAAAGCTGACACCCAATATGTAGCGCTTCTGACACAATAATGATCAAAAAGCTCCGAGTATATTTATCCTTGACAGAAGACCAAAAAAATGCTAATTTATCCTTATATTAAGGATAATAATGCTCTCTAAAAATATCATTAAGGAAGTGATTGTTTCCAATGAAGAGTTCATTGGGAAGCATGTGCGCGGTATTATTCCGCGCGAGGGTATCAGATTTCCCCGGGAACTCAAAAAAACAGTGGTCTTCTACGGGGTGAGGAGGAGCGGAAAGACGTTCATCCTCTATGACATATTTCAGAAGAATACTGAACATGCCTTCTATGTGGATTTTGAAGACGACCGCCTGAAAGGGTTTGAGCTTAAGGACTTTGAGCGGTTGAACGATGCCGTTTCAGAATTAAGGCCGGACCTTATAGGGGAAAAGAAGGTATTTCTTTTCGACGAAATACAGAATATAGATGGGTGGGAGAGGTTTTGCAGACGGCTGGTCGAACGGGAGAATACGCAGGTGTTTGTGAGCGGTTCATCGTCTCAGGTGAAGCCGGCTGAGATTCATACCGTATTACGGGGAAGGTCATGGAGCATAGAGGTATTCCCGTTTTCTTTCCGTGAATTTCTGGTAGCGAGAGGTTTTGATATTGCGGGGAAAGACGTTTTTTACGGAGAAAAAAAGGCACAGGCAAAAGGGTATTTTGACGAATATATAAAATGGGGTGGATTGCCTGAAGTGGCTTCCCTGAAGTCAGAGCTTGATAAAACAAAGCTCGTCAGTGAGTATCTGAATGCTCTCTATTTCAGGGACCTCGTTGAACGCTATGCGCTTACCAATATCCCCCTGTTTGAAACCCTTCTTGGCCAGATCTTCGCTTCCTTTGGAATGAAATTCTCTCTCACCGCATTCTATAAACACTACAGGGAGAGGTTGCCGTTCTCGAAGGATTTGCTTTTCAGATACTATAAACATTTCATCGAGAGTATGCTGGTCTTTGAAGTGCGGAAATTTGCCGAGTCGGCATATGCTCGGGTCCGGAATCCCGCAAAAATATATCTCTTCGACACAGGATTGTGCAGGAGGGTGACGTCTGAGGACAGAGGAAGATTACTCGAGAACGCGGTCTTCCTGGAGTTGAGGAGAAAAGGACATGATATTTTTTATTTCGGTGAGAAAAGGGAATGTGATTTTATTGTGAGACTGACCGACAAAGGGTTTTCCCCTGTACAGGTGTGTTATGAACTGAATGAGAAGAACAGAAAAAGAGAGATTGAGGGAATGACTGAAGCCTGCAGGCGGCTTGATCTGAAAAGAGGTTTGATGCTCACCTATGATGACGAAGAGGATCTGAAAGCGGACAGCATCAATATTACTGTCATGCCTGTCTGGAAATGGTTGTTGCTTGACGCAAAGATGCAATGAAAACCCCTGACCTGAAGCCTGATATAAGAATCCTTAAAAGGTCATGACGGTATCCATCATAACAGCATCCTTTAAATGCTCCAACACTATCGGAGACTGCATACAGAGCATCGTCAATCAGACATATCCTTATATAGAGCATATCATCATTGACGGCGGGTCGAAGGATGGAACGCTGGAGGAAAAAAACTTACACATCGGAATTGAAATGCCTGCAAAAATCACGAAGAAATCTGGGAAGAATGGAACTGGGAGAAGTATTATGGAGGGCTCACAGAAGAAATTTTGAAGTTATGAAGATGGGAAGGCGAGAGGTTACACCTACGAAGTGTAAGTCCACCCTGTGAGAAGGTCTTCACCTTTCTCACGGGGTAAACTGATATTGCATGCCAGCCCCAAAACCTGCACCTCGTAGCAGGTGTAAGTAATGTCGCTGGTGTCAGAAGGTTTTACCGGACATGAAATCTTATTTTTTAAGATTACTCCAGCCGCTTCCTCTGAAAGAACCTTTTGAGGTAAGCAGGGATGACCTTTCTGATATGAAGGCTCATGGTCTGAGGCACAACCTGTTTCCTCTTTTGTATGCCCGGTTAGTGAAGTATCGGCATTTCATTTCGCCGAAGGAATTGGTTGATGACATTTTAAGGGAATCGAAAGGGTTATACCTGAAAAGCATAGCACTTTCGGCACAGCAGGAGGCAATCGAAAAAGATATCTTTTCTTTATTACGGAACCATGATATTCCGGCAGTTATCATGAAGGGGAATGAGATTGCAAGGGAGATTTATGATGACCCGAATTGCCGGTCTTCTGTAGACATTGATATCTTAATCAGAAGGGAAGAAGCAGTTCAGGTTGATTCATTTCTTACTGGAGCCGGGTATGCCGGCGACAGCAAAATTCCCCTGATCTACTGTCTGTCCCGCATTCATCATGCAACATATTATCAGCCCCGGAATCATATGTACATCGAAATACACTGGAATTTCGGGGTACCGTATTTTTATGAATTGACTTCTGAGGAAATCTGGAAAGAGGTTTTTCTTACAGATGCCGGTGAAAGAAAACTCTCTTCAGGGATGCTTCTCATAATGCTGCTGATTCACCACCACATGCACTCTTTTAGAGAATTAAAGATACTGGTAGATATCCTCTGGGCTTTCCACAAATACGGGGATAAAGTTGACTGGCAACTGTTTGCACAGAAAATAAAGAAAGCAGGGCTTTCAAAGACAACGCTTATTACCCTGTCGCAGATGAACGATTTATGGAAGGAATCAGTGCATGAGATGGAGCCAGTTCAGGCTTTGAAGCAGGAGCTTGAAAATACGGGCTGTAGAATTCCCAAATTCCTGCTGTCTTATTTTAAGATGGATCTGGATAAAGAGTATCATTCCCGGATTTACAAAGATAAGCTTTTAGCCCGATTTGCCCTCGACCGGTGGCCTGTTATAATTCTTTCATTTCCCAGGACGTTATTCCCTGTCCCGGAAGCGATAAAGGAGGTTTATAAGGACAAGAGGAACTGGACGCTGCCTTATAATTATTTGAGATTCATAAAATGGCGCATAGGAGACTGGACGGGGATCAGAAGACCGTGATAATTCCACCCCCCCTACCCCAAAAACCCTACACTTACGAAGTGTCAGTAAGGAGCTTATGATAAGAAATTTGATTGTCTACTGGATTCCTCCGCTGGCGTGGATGGCATTTATCTTCCCTGCGAATTCCATGCTGGAGGCAGACAGCACTTCCAACATTATCGTTCCGATATTGAAGTGGTTCCTGCCCCTGGCCGGTCCGGCAACAATTGATATAGTGCATACCGGCATTCGCAAATTGATGCATTTCTTCAGCTATGCATTCCTTGCGGTTCTCCTGTTCCGCGCGTTTCGTGCAGGGAACAAGACGGTGCGTCTTGAATGGATCTTCTATGCGGGACTGGGTGCGGTGTGCTATGGGGCACTTGACGAATACCTGCAAACCCTGACAGCTTCGAGGACAGGCTCGTTCTATGACTGGATGATAGATTCGGCAGGGACGGTGGTGGCCCTCTTGATTATCACAAAAATTTCTTTTATAAAAATAAGGAAGGAAAATGCTTAAAAGGCTTTTTGATATATGCCTGTCTGCATTCGGCCTCATAGGCTCTTCGCCGCTGTGGATTCTGTTTGGATTGCTGATCCTGCTTGAAGACGGGGTGCCTGTCTTTTATCTTCAGGAGAGAGTAGGGAAGAACGGGAAGATATTCAAGGGAATAAAATTCCGTTCGATGATAAAGGATGCTGAGAAGGATACGGGTCCTGTGCAGGCTGTCGAGAATGACCCGAGGGTGACGAAGGTCGGAAGGGTTTTAAGGGCAACTGCAATGGATGAACTGCCGCAGCTTGTAAATATTTTGAAAGGGGACATGAGCTTTGTAGGGCCGAGGGCACTGAGACCGAGGGAAAAAGAAGTTCACGGTAATCCTGACGAGACGGATATAGAAAAGGTCCCGGGGTACTATGAACGGTTGAAAGTAAGGCCGGGCCTCACGGGCATGGCGCAGGTGTACCTGCCGGGTGATGCCCTCCGGAGCGAGAAGTTCAAATACGACCTCATGTATATCAAGAACAGGTCCTTCCTCCTCGACATCAAACTCATCTTCCTTTCCTTCTGGATAACATTCAGAGGCAAATGGGAATCGAGACAGAAGAAGGTGTAAAATTTCAAATTACAAATTACAAATAAATTCCAAATCTCAAATACCAAATTACAAACAATTTCAAAATCAAGTACAATAACAAAATCACAATGTCCTCAACGAAGAAAGCTAACAGTTATGATTTAGAAGATCGAACCTATCAGTTTGCAAAAAATGTTGCTCTTTTTTGTAAAAGATTACCGAAAAATATTTCAAATATAGAGTATATAAAGCAACTTATAAGAGCATCCGGCTCGGTGGGTGCAAATTATATTGAGGCAAACGAATCATTAAGCAAGAAAGATTTTATTATGAGAATTAAAATATGCCGGAAAGAAGCTAAAGAATCTGCTTATTGGCTGAGATTAATTATTGATACAAATCCAGAAGATTTTACTCAAGATGGGTTGGCACTCAAACAGGAAGCTACAGAATTGAAGAAAATATTTTCATCTATAATAGAGAACTCTTCTAAACGTTGAGTTTGGAATTTGAAGATTGGCAATTGTAATTTCTTTGTATTTTGGTGCTTGGAATTTGGAATTTGCCCATATTTGGCGCATGAATTTTGGAATTTAAAAAATTTCCCGAAGAAATATCCCTGCTCCTCTTCCTTTCAAGGGTAATCCCCGAAGCATCAGCCCTCGAAAACACCCTGCGGGTCACCTTAAAGCTCTGTCATGAAATGCTCGGCGCACCCGTGCCTGACCAGTACACAGAAATCAAGAACCTGAGGGCAAAGGTTTACTGCATTCTGAATCCGCTCATGCTCATGATGCAAAAAACACCAATACCCCCCTACCCCAAAAACCGCCACCTCGGAGGTGTAAGTACGCCGGCCGCACATTGATTCTTTACAGGCTGGAACGTGCTAAAGAGTCACTCGATGAAGCGAACATACTTATGGAACGAGGTCATACGAACACGTTTGTGAATCGTCTTTATTATGCATGTTTTTATGCTGTTTCCGCTCTATTGCTTACAAAAGGTCTCTCATCAGCAAAACACAGCGGAGTTGGGGCGCTCATCGTGGTATCCAGACGTTCCCCTTGTCGATGATATGTTCTACTGCCCAGCCTCTTTTATTGAGTTCCCGTGCAATCCATTTCCTGTGACATTTCCACGGAAACCGCTCTGCACAGATAATAACTGAGGTTCTGGCTTGCGCTATGGATTCCAGTTTATCAATTCCGCACGCAAATGCATCTGTAATGGTGTAAGCGATGTATCCGCCTTTTCTGAATCCTCCGAGCTCTGATCCGAGGAAGTGGTATTCAATACCTTCACGGTCGAGGATGGGCTCGAGATTTTCACGTCTGAAAATGGGGATTCGACTCCCCGGAAAGCTCCGCACATCGATAACTGATTGAATATCATAGGAAAAGAGGATCTCAATAAAGTCCTCTTCACTCCTGCGGCTCGTCCCTAAGGTATAAATAAGTTTCATACTTTTTTCGAATAATTATACCATGGTTACAGCTCTATCATTGGTCTTGCTATGAACATTTTATCGCTTCATGAGTGCCGGGCCTGGAAATGATCTGCTCCGTAAGAGCATGTTGGTCTTGTGGAGGGATATTTTTCAATTCTCCCAGCGGGCATGAAACGGTTTTTCCCATAACATGATAAAATTTACCATGCTGGGGAATTGTTCATGACAAAAAATGATTTAGCTTTTTTTAAACAGTGGTTCTCGGACTATTGCAAATCTTTTTATTTGACTGATATCGAAGAGCAGAAAAATATTTCCCTGAAAGAACATCACACCGCCATGGTATGCGAGAATATCGTTGAAATCTCCGGAAGGCTTTCGCTTGCTGATCATCAATCCTTGCTCGCTGAAGCAATAGCGCTATTCCACGACATCGGGAGGTTCCCGCAGTATGCACAATACAGGACATTCAGGGACAGTATCTCGGTTAATCACGGTCTCCTCGGGTCACTAACACTCCTCAAAGAGGATATTCTTCGTTCGCTTCCGGAAAACGAGCAGAAATTAATCATTGAAGCAGTGAAATTTCATAATGCCTTTTCAATACCAAAAAAACCCGCGGCGATGACGTTCTTTATAAAACTCATACGGGATGCCGATAAACTTGATATCTGGCGCGTTTTTATAGAATATTACGAAAGTCCAAAGGAAGACAGGGCATCGGCAGTAAGTCTAGGCCTGCCGGATACACAAGAATATTCAAAAGATGTCCTCATGCGCCTTTATGAAAAACAGGTTGTGTCTCATACACAGATAAAGACATTGAACGACTTTAAGCTTCTTCAGCTGTCATGGCTCTATGATCTGAACTTTGCACCTTCTTTTCAGCTCTTCCGGGAGAGAGATTATTTATCGAGGATGACAGCTCATTTACCTCAAGCAGAGGAGATCCAAAAGGTCTCAAGGTCTTTAAAGGGATTTGTTGATAAGAAAATAAAAGGACACTAGTACTTAGTTGCGAAACATAAAGTCTTCTATTTGTCATCCCTGCCCCGTATCAACAAGTACGGGACGGGAATGACTGATGTGGCGTTACTTATAGTCTTATTAGTAACTACAAGTTTCCTGACCAATCAGGGCAGATGTAGTATCGGAGCGGCTTTATCCCGATGAATATCGGGATTCCTCGGAGGTCCGCAGCAGCGGGCCGAGAATGAGCGATGATACTGCATCTGTTCTGGGATTCCAAGTATTAATGAATGATAATCTGAGTTAGATATTTCTGGCGCGCCCAGGAGGATTTGAACCCCCGGCCTGCGGATTCGAAGTCCGACGCTCTATCCGGCTGAGCTATGGGCGCAGTGACCATTCGGTAATCATTTATAGAAAGCACTTGCAGATGACTATATCAGTTCTTTAATCTGCCGATTCAGTGTGTTTATGAGGTATCCGGCCTCCTGTTAAAACTTATTTTGGACAAGCATCATATTATATGCACTTTATAGAGACGTGGATAAACAAAAAAATCAACAACAAAGCATGCTGCCCAATAGAGGAGCCGCAGGGTTGAGCCTGCATATATGCCGCAACCTAAAGGCTGCGGCTACAATATATACAAACGTATAATTTCACTGCGTGATATACTCGAAAAACTGCACAAGGTTTTCACCCTTTTGATTCAAAAAATCCTCTAATTGCTCTTTACTTAATGCCACAAGGTTATCGGGATCCTCCGGATCAGTAAAACCGATCATGATCCTCTTGACCTTCCCCGCAAGGACTGCTACTCCTATTGAAATGGGCCGCCCATCATAATCCGTAGCAAATTCGAATTCCTCAAATTCATCTGGCGTATCGGGCACATATTTTGTCGTAATGCCGAAAGTAAGGATTTGATCTGAATTTTTCACATTCCCTGCATTGATATCCTTTTCGAGAAATTTCTTGAATCGTACCATTGTTATTCCTCACGTAACATTTTTATCTGTTTAATGTCCGTACAACTCACTTTCCAAACCCCTGTTCTGTAAAACCGGGAAACATACTTTCATGATTTAATCCTCCCTTTTTGAATTTCTATTTTCAAAGCCTTCCCTTTGAGGAGGCTTTCGGCAACCTTTTTATGTGCCCCGTTCAGAATGCGTCCGAATGTCTGCCTTGATATCTTCATCTTTGTCGCTGCATCTTCATGATAGAGCCCTTTATAATCAGCAAGCCTGATTGCCTCGAGTTCATCCATGCTGATAGACAACTCTTCAAGCGCAACAAAAGGGATTCCCCTCGGCTTGAAGTAGGTAACATCGGGTTTGCAATTCACACACCTTTTCTTTTTCGGCCTCCCCATGGTTTATTATAAGCATATGCTCATAATATGTCAACGGGGGCAAGAAATAGTACTCTATTTTTAATATCTGAGAGTTTTCCTCTCTATCCCGAGAAGAGGACGGATACCGATAACGCTCGAGAAAAGGTCAATACTTTTAATGTCCCTGACCTCTCTGACCTCCCGGAGACGCAGTATCATCCCACCTGTTACAGCAAGCCTTAAAAGAGAAGAGATTAAAAAAAGGGTCAGTATTTTGCTTCCGAACAGGGGAGGAAGTTCTTTGAGGAGAAACCCTCCCGTGAATGCACCTGCAAAAAGAAAAAAACCGTTTATGACATTGAAATAAGCAATGCTTCTCGTTCTCTCATGAGATGGAACTGCATCAAAGATAAAATTCGCTGCGGAGATATTAAAACCAGCCCAGAGAAATCCTGCAAAGACCTGCACAACGATGAGAAAGAGAGGATTTCTGTTGACGATCCATAACAGGGGCAGGAAACATATCAGCAGTGAGGTTGATTTTATTATCTTGATATAACCGATCCGGTCAGCATGAATTCCCCACCTTCTTATGGTAAAGAAAATTGTCAGACTCGCAGCCAGAATGATAACGGTATACAGGATATAGCTAAAATGCAGTTCCCTGAGCATCAGGACAGCGAAAAAAGGTCCGGCCAGGTTCACAGAAAAGTTCATCAGGGAGACAGAGATGACAAATCTGGCAAAATTACTCTTTCTTATGCCTGAAAGAAAACCGGTGAACGTAAAGTTACTACCAGTGTGGTGTTGTAGTGGCGGCTCGTAAAGTCTGCGCAAGAGAGACCATGATACCATCCTGAAGATAAAAGCGAGTGCGAAAATAGCGGCAAAGCCGGCTGTATAACTGAAGCCCTTCGAAAAATGAATAATAACTCCCGCTGATAACATTGCAAGAATGATGACGAAATTATTGAGCATGTCCCTCCATCCAAAATACTCACCCCTCCTGTCTTCCGGTATTAAATCGGACATCAAACTCCCCCAGGCAGGAGTTGCAAAGGCCCCAAAGGACGTATAGAGAGCCACAAGGGCTATAAAGATATAAATATGTTCTGTCCAGAATACGGCCAGCACTGCCATGAATACGAGCATCGATGCCTGAAGAAATACAAAGTGATTCAAAACCTTCTTTCTCGAACCGAACCAATCGATTATTTCCGCACTTCTTATCTGAAGCAGTGCGGCCATAAGGTTCGGGACTGCGGTTAAGATGCCAATTTGTCTTACTGTCGCCCCTGCCAATATAATAAACGGGGCAAGGTACTCCTGGACAAAGCCGGTCATTGCTCCTGCAAAGACCCCCTCATAAATGGCAAGCCGCAGATTTTTCTCTACTTTTCTGTCAGGTAAATACACGTCATTATCCTTTGATATCAAACATAGTACGTTTCTTGTAATTCTTTTTCAATAGAGTATGGCACAGGGCATCATTTTATTTCGCCAGAAATCCCTCTTTCCCAAAAGGTAAAATCGTGATTCCCAAAAGAGTAATATCTCTTATTAAAAAAGCTTATTTTTAGCCATTCTTCGCGTTGGCATGAATCTTGTTATTTATATCCTCCTGATCAAAAAGAAAGGAGGTAAAAAGCATAAGAAAGTCAATAATTGCTCTGTTGCTTTTGCACTTGTGTTGAGCCTTTCAACAGTATCATTCGCTGCTGGAAAGTCGAAAGCAAAGAGATACACCTTGTTGGAATGAAGGGAGATGCGAAAACTCCTAAAGGGAATAAAGACCTTTGGGATAGTAACACATGTTAAGGGCATTAAAAATATCAAAAAAAGGAGAAAAACAAGAATGAAAAGAAGCACAGTACTATTTTTGATCGTTGTGATGGCCGGTTTGTTACTCATAGGATGCGGCAAGCAGCCTGTAGAGGATATCAACGCAGCACAAGCAGCAGTTAATGCTGTCATTGCTGAAGGGGCTGAGAAGTATGCTCCTGAAGATGCGAAAATGCTTAATGATGAATTAACTGCAGCACTGGATGAGATCAAGGTCCAGGATGGCAAAACAATGAAGAACTACGGCAAGGCGCAGGAGATGCTCGCCAAGGTAAAAGCAGATGCAGAAGCGCTCAAGACAAGCCTGCCCGTGAAAAAAGAAGAAGCCAAGAACAATGCTCTCACTGCACAGGAAGCGGCTAAGACAGCCATCGAAGATGCAAAGAAACTTCTTGCAAAGGCTCCGAAAGGCAAAGGCTCCAGGGCTGATATCGAGGCAATGAAGGCAGATGTAAAAGGGCTCGAGGATTCACTTGTTGAGGTTCAGGCGGCAGTCGATGCAGAAGACTATGCTACTGCAAATGCAAAAGCCAAGAGCATCCAGGAGAAAGCCGCGGAAGTCTCCTCTCAGATTACACAGGCCATGGAAAAAGTCGGCGTTAAAACACAATAAGAATATTTCTGATAACATATCTGTATCTTGATACAGATCATAAAAAGAATATCTCTTGTCTGCACGTTGATATGTCTTGCAGGCTGTAATGCTCCACAAATACCTCCAGAGGCAAAACTGGCAGAGGAACAGGAACTCAGCCTCTGGAGGTCAGGGGCACAGGTGTATCTGCCGGTGCAGTACGATCAATACCGTGCAAATTTCCTGAAAGCAAGGACAGATCTTTTTCGCGAAAATTCACGGTTTGTATGGTTTCGTAACTATGAACCTGTCCGGTCTGAATTGAAAAATGTTCTACGGGAAGGTAATCTTCTATCCGTTCAGCTGGAACAGAGAAAACAGAGTCTCCATGATAGCATAAGAGAAGATATTATCTCTTTACAGAACCGGATTGATAAGCTCAAAGAATTGACCTGGAAAATCAATGAAGGGAGACTCGCTCGACGGGATCTCGTAAAAGCCGAGATCCTCCTTTTGGAAACTCGGAAATGCTACGAAGAAAACGATCTTAAGAAGGCTGAGGAGAGGATGAACATGATTGCTGATCACCTTTACGCTGCCGAGAGCATCCTGTTCCCAATCTTTAACAGATATGCTGATAAGAACCAGATCATGAAATGGAAGCAGTGGGTTGAGGATACAATAAGAGAATCGAAAGCACATCATATTACTTCTCTCGTCGTTAACAAGAGCGAACGTGTACTCATTGTTTATAAAAAGGGGTTGCAGTACAAGACATATCCGATTGGTCTGGGACTGAGTGGCTCACAGGATAAGCTCCATGCAGGAGATCGCGCAACACCTGAGGGCAGATACAGGATCACGAAAAAATTGCCGAGGAGCAAGTATCATAAGGCCTTGCTCATAAATTACCCGAACGAAGATGACCGGAGACAATTTCAGATTGCCAAGGAAAAAGGTCTTGTCCCCAATCAAACCGAAATCGGCGGTTTGATCGAAATTCATGGCGGGGGAAAGGACATCATGACCTATGGGTGTATTGCTATGAACAACAGGGATATTGATGGGCTTTTTAACATTGTCAAAGTTGGAACCCCTGTCACAATTGTTGGAGCGGTGAATTCAGAGAATAGCCTGTCCTCACATTTAGAAGGACTCTAAATTGAAAATACATAAGTCAGCCGTTTACCTTATAATTACTGTCCTTGTCCTTTTCCTTTCCATGGAGGTCGCCGGTTATTATATTGGCTCAAAACCTTCATTGTTCACCGATAAAGACATAGACAAAAAACATTTAAAAAAGAGCATGTCCTGGCTGAAATCGCGAAACAGATATCTCAAAAGCAGAATTCAGGGCCTTACGCTTCAAAACACTTACATTGTTATAGATACCGGGAGCAACAGGCTCTATATAAAAAAAGGGGATCGTGTCCTTCGTGAAGCTGTCATATCGAGCGGGAGCGGAAATATCCTGAGAGACCCGAGAGGGAAAAGGCAGTGGATATTTGATACACCGCGGGGTATCTTCACGGTACAGTCAAAATATATATCGCCGATCTGGACAAAACCGGACTGGGCATTTATTGAAGAAGGGGAAAAGATCCCCGATTCACCCCGAGAAAGAAAGGAAGAAGGAGTATTGGGAGATTATTCCCTCGGCTTCGGCAACGGATATTTCATACACGGCACGCTCTACACACGATTGCTTGGCAGGAATGTCACCCATGGCTGTATACGTGTTGGCGATGAAGACCTCAAAGCTGTCTATGGAGCATCAGCTCTTGGAACAAAGATATTCATATTTTAGCATGCTTATCAGGGTCATAATTCTCATCGCTACGCTCTTTATAGCTCTCCATGCCCATGCTGATGATAAGGAGAATCTTACGAGAGAGAATAGACTCATTGAACAAGAACTGTCGCTGGCAAAAAAGTCACAGCTCTATTGTGTTTTTGATCTCAAAGGAAAAACTATACGCATAAAAGCACAAGGGGTTATCTTGAAGGAATTTCCAATATATCATGTGCGTGTCTGGGGAAGCAGCCTGCCCAGCAATGCACTGGTTTTGGAGAAAAAGAGTGCATTTGTCAAACCAAGGAGAAAAAACATGAGACCGGCAGAACATGAGGAAACGGAGAACTTTGAAATACATGCACTTGAGCTCGATGATATGCCTTCACGGTATACCCTTGTTCTCGATAGAAGAGTTTATATATCGGTAAGGCCTCATAAGGGTTTTTTTTCAAAGACCGGGAATGGAATCGCATCTCTAAAGAATGCCATAGTCCGTCCTTTCATAGCGTTCTGGTATGCGGTGAGAGGGCAACCGTACACTGCGATAGATATCTTCCTTGATAAGGGGGACGCAAAGGCACTCTACTGGTCTTTCCAGGAGGGCGCAGAAAGCATATTGTATCCGAAGGAAAGCACAACCTAAATTATTGACATAAATTTTGAAAGGGACTATACAATGAATATATGCACCAGACAGTAAGAAAACCCAAACGCAGTATTTTTGTACTTTCGCTCAATAAAAAGCTCATTGTCCTCATGCTGTTCCTGAGTATAAGCCTTTCAACCATTTTGACGTTTCTCTACTATCAGACAGAACAGTCAATCTATAGCGAATTTGAGAACTATATTACTGAACTCTCAAAAGGCATTCAGGTAGGGGTTGAGGAAGTAACGAGCAGCGGACTTACTGAAGAAAAACGACTTCAAAATTATCTTCAGAAACTGAACATAAAAGGGGTGAAGGAGATCTCCCTCATCAGCAATTCTGATAAAATCATCTCGAGCACTAATCCAGAGAAAGTTGGCACATGGATATCGAGGTCAAAGAAAGAACTCATCTTCAAGGCAGAACTCGGGGAGCCTGTGACAGGTTTGGAGCAATACTATGATGTAATCGTTCCCGTTATTGCAGGTGATAAGCATTACGGGTATATTCATCTCACCGTGAACACAGAAGACTTTGCCTCACAGATGAGGGAGCGGGCTATGAAGCGAATCCTTGTTACTATAGCAGTGTTCTCTATCGGTATTGTCCTTACTATAATCCTCGCGCGAAGATACACCAAGCCAATAGAAAACGTCGTTCAGGCAGCACGCAATGTTGCTTCTGGAGACCTCACCCAGGAACTTCATACGGGAAGAAAAGACGAAATCGGGGAACTCGCACGGAGCTTCAATTATATGATCGGAAAGTTAAGAGAAGAACGGGAACTTGAAGAAAGGCTCAGGAAAGCCGAGTACCTTGCAGGTATTGGACAGTTCTCAAGAAGCATGGCTCACGAGATACGAAACCCGCTTAATTTTATCAGTCTGTCCATTGACCACATTCGTGAGAAATACACACCCTTTCATCCTGAGGACATGAAAGCATTTGAATCACTCATCGGCAATATTAAAAACGAGATCCAGCGTGTGAACAGTTTCACGGAGAGCTTTCTCACACAGAGCAAACCACTTGAACTGAAATTGCAAAAGGTAAATATAACTACAATTATCGAGAATGTCATAGAACTCGTCGAAGCAAAGGCCCTCAAGGAAAATATCTCGATTATCAGAAATTTTTCACCACTGAAAGAAATTTCTGTAGATCCTGAATTTATCAAAACGTGTCTATATAATATAATTCTTAATGCGTTTCACGCGATGCCTGATGGCGGTGAACTTATCATTGAGACTGACACAGAAGATGATATGGTATCTATAAAAATACAGGACACAGGGACAGGGGTTCCACATGACTCTATCGGCAAGGTATTCGACCCCTTCTTTACAACAAAGAGCACCGGCCTCGGACTCGGGCTCGCATTGACGAAAAAGATTATCGAAGAGCATCGTGGTCTGGTTGAATTCCAGAGCATTGAAGGGAAAGGGAGCACAGTTATAATCCACCTCCCGCTCAAAAGAGAGATATGAAATGTCAGTCATTCTTGTTGTAGACGATGAACAGCTCCAGAGGGATATACTCAATACGATCCTCAGTGAAGAGGGATATGAAGTCCATACTGCTTCCTCAGGAGAAGAAGCATCCAAACTGGTAAAAAAATATTCCCCAGATGTTATATTGACAGACCTTAAAATGGAACGGATGGACGGGATCGGACTGCTTGATTCGATCTCAAATGATTTTCCTGTTACCTCTGTTATTATTATGACTGCATATGGGACAATTTCTTCTGCTGTTGAGTCGATCAAAAAGGGTGCCTTTGATTATATGACGAAACCTCTTAGTAGAGATTCACTCATCATGACGGTGAAAAGGGCTGTCGAGCGTTCAGAGCTTCTTAAAGAAAACCTTCGTCTTCAGAAAACACTTTACGACAAATTCAGGATAGAGGGAATTGTTGGAAAAACTGAAAAAATGCAACGAGCCATCGATGTCATGAGGAAGGTAGCTTCCAGCTCAGCGACTGTACTGATCAGAGGTGAAAGCGGTACAGGGAAAGAGCTTGTTGCCCATGCAATCCACTATAATAGTCCAAGGCGGTCGAAACCATTTACAGCCCTGAATTGTGCCTCTATACCTGAAAATCTTTTCGAGAGTGAGCTCTTCGGATACGAACCAGGGGCTTTCACAGGTGCTGTCTCAAGAAAAATCGGCCTGGTTGAGGCATCAAATGGTGGTACCCTTTTCCTCGACGAGATCGGAGACCTTCCTTTAATGATGCAATCCAAACTCTTACGCGTTTTACAGGATAAAGAGATCAGGAGACTCGGAGCAAAAGATTCCATAAAAGTAGACGTGAGAATCATTACGGCAACAAATAAAGATATCGAGAAACAACTCTCTCAAGACCTCTTCAGAGAAGACCTCTATTATCGGCTCAATGTTGTTTCGATCGAGCTCCCTCCGCTCAGAGAAAGAAAACAAGATATTCCAGATCTCATAGCCCTTTTCTTAAATAAATATAACCGTGAATTCGGTAAGAGGATAAGGACGATCGAACCCGACGCAATAAAATTCCTCTCAGAATATCATTGGCCTGGTAACATTCGACAGCTAGAATCGGTCATAGAAAGGGCAGTTATCTTAGGAGAAAGCGACACAATATCACTCAGAGATATAACCGGAGAACTGGGTGTTGACAAGGCTACTGCATATCATGATTTTTCGCTTCCTGATAAAGGCATTGACTTTGAAGCACTCGAAAAAAATCTTCTCAAACAGGCAATGGAAAAATCAGATGGAGTTGTTGCAAAGGCAGCAAAACTTCTCGGTATGAGTTATAAGACCTTCTGGTATAGATGGGAAAAATTAAGCCAGACAGATCACCATTCAACGCAAGAGCAAACTCCCAGACAATAGGCGCCTATTGTCCTCTATCCTTGGATCGTGTTACATGGCTTGTGAATTATTAAAAGTAAGAAGTTAAAATGCAGAAGTAATTATCCAAAAATCCAAATGTCAAAATTTCTAAACCCCTATTGTCATTCATAGTAATTCAGTAGTAATTCATAGTGTATTCATTGCAAAAATATTTTTTTAGGCTACGAATATGCATACACCCGAAAAATGCATTTATAGGGCCAGTTGTCTGAAAAGTCTTTTGTCCCGACATAAGTCGGGATTGAAATCAAAAGACTTTGAGGGCAATTGTGCCTCCGATTCAACAAATCAATTGCATTTTTCGGGTGAATAACAATGAATAACTGTTTTTTATCACCTCACTATTTACTCTTTACGATTAATAACACTATAAACTCAACAAACGTAACAAACGCTACAAACTCGATGAACTCTATTAACACAATAAACACTTCACACGTAACGATGTATGGTTTTTATTTTCAAAGGTAGAGATTTTGAAAGCGTTATTTATTAAGGAGTTTTGCTGCGTCTTTTGCAAAATATGTGAGGATGAGGTCAGCTCCAGCCCGCTTGATTGATGTCAGTATCTCCATCATGACACGTTTTTCATCAATCCAGCCCAGTTTTCCGGCGGCCTTTACGAGGGAATACTCACCACTGACACTATAGGCTGCAACGGGCACGTCAAATGCATCCCTCACGTCAGAGATGACGTCAAGGTATGCGAGAGCGGGTTTCACCATGACAATATCCGCTCCTTCATCAATATCGAGTGCTGCCTCTTTCAATGCCTCTCTGCGATTCGCCGGATCCATTTGATATGCACGCCTGTCACCGAAACGAGGCTGTGACCCGGCTGCCTCCCTGAACGGCCCGTAAAATGCTGACGCATATTTTGCGGCATACGACATGATTGGAGTTTCAGAAAAGCCCTCTTCATCAAGCGCATTCCTGATAGACTGAATCCTTCCGTCCATCATGTCTGAGGGTGCAACCATGTCTGCACCTGCCCGTGCATGAGAAACAGCCTGTCTCGACAAGAATGTCAGGGTGGGATCATTCTGTACCTTTCCTTCCTTTACTATGCCGCAGTGACCGTGGCTCGTATATTCACACATGCAGACATCGGTAATCAGGAACAGTTCAGGTACTTTGTCTTTGATGGCCTTGAGCGCATTCTGGACAACACCGTGTTCATCATATGCACCCGAACCGACTTCGTCTTTATGGCGGGGGATGCCGAAGAGAATGACAGCAGGTATGCCGAGGGAATACACCTCTTTCGCATGCCTGGTCACCCTGTCAATAGATTCCTGAAAACATCCCGGCATTGAGGATATTGTCTTTTTCACCCCTTTGCCAAAGGTTACGAAAAGAGGATATATGAGATTGTCTGGAGAGAACAATGTTTCCCTCACCATCTTTCTCATGGTCTCGTTGTTTCTCAGCCTTCTATACCGATGAGAGGGAAACATGCATGTACTAACGCTTAGTGTCCACAGCTACTGCAACCCGGACCGCATGAAGGATTCATACCGGTAAAGATGAACCCCTCGACATCTTCGTCTTTATAGTAATCAAGCTGTAAGCCTGAAAGGGTTTCCGACAACTCTTTATCAACGAAAACCTTCAGCCCGTTTTTTGCGATGACATCATCGTTCGGCATGCTTTCTTCCTGGGGGTTCAATCCATACGTAGGACCGCAGTGTCCGCTCCCTGCGATGTATATTCTTAAGCCCCAGTTTCCCTTGCCCTCAGCAGCCAGCGCTTTTAATGCCATATCCGCAGCCTTGTCTGTTATCGTCAGCAAAATACACCTCCAAAAATTTTTATATTTGTAGAATAAAAAATTATCACCCAAAAAAGCAAATGCATGTCGAGGGCACGGAGAAAATTGCCATGTTTGACAGAACGTAATCGAGATAATCAATGCTGCACGGTCTCCGGCTCTATGTGCACGATGATATCTACGATTGCAGGGAACTCTTTTTTTAACTTTTTTTCAACCCGAACTGCTATTCCGTGCGCCTGTTCTGCTGACAGGTCTTTATCAACCAAGACGTGGAGGTCCAGATAGACAGTATTAACCGGTCCCCGTGTCCGAATCTCGTGGCAACCCTTTACCCCCTCGACACCGTTCACCACATATTCAATCGCGGAAGAGTCTATACATACCGAATCGACAAGGACATCTGATGCATCTTTCAAAATCCTGTATCCGATCCGGGCGATGAAGAAAGTAATGATAATCCCGACAATAGTATCAGCATAGTGATACCCGGCCCTTGTGAGCAAGAGACTGACTATGACGGCAACTGAAGCATAGATATCGCTCCTTGTATGCATTGAGTCTGCCACTAAGAATTCGCTTCCGAGTTGTTTCCCTTTCCTCGATTCATAAATCATCACAAAAATATTCACTCCCATCGTCAAGAGCATGACAGTAAAACTGATATTGGTAACAACTGTCCTGTGATCTTCTGTAAAGGAAAAATAGACCTTCCTGAGTATCTGAAAACAGGTAGCAAAAATCATGACGGCAATGATAACCGTGAAGAGTGTTTCAAATTTCTTGTGACCATACGGATGTCTCTCATCAGGGGGATGGGATGCTATCCAGATGCCGACAAGCCCAACAACGTTTGATATCCCGTCAAAGAACGAATGGAATCCGTCTGATGACATGGCAATTGAATTTGTATATGAGCCGTAGAGAATTTTTGCAAGGGCAACAACGGAATTGAGAATTAAGGTAAAGATAAGGACTCTTCTGACTTCTCCCGTATAATTTCTTCTTCCTACAGTAGTGCTTCCCATCTTTTCTTAAAAGATTGAAATGTACCTTCCAGAATAGATTTTCGCATATCTCTAAAAAAATGAAAATAGAAATATAGGTTGTGTATCGTATTCAAACGCATGGAGAGTATCTCCTTTGAAAGAAAGATATGTCTCAGGTATCCCCGTGAGTAATGCTGACACGTATAGCACGAACAATCAGGATCAAGCGGCCTCCTGTCTGCTTTGAATTCTTCGCGCTTGATGCTCATCCTGCCTGTACTGGTAAACAGCGTACCATTCCGTGCGTTTCTTGTAGGCATGACACAATCAAAAAGGTCAAACCCTGCTTCAACGCCTCTGATGACATCCTTGAGCTCACCGATACCCATGAGATATCTCGGCTTGTCAAGAGGAAGAAGGGGTGCAGTGACATATATCATTTCATGCATATCTTCCCTGGGTTCACCCACGCTCAGCCCGCCTGCTGCATAGCCGTCAAACCCGATATCGATAAGCTCTCCTGCACTTCTCTTGCGGAGATCAGTATACAGGCTCCCCTGAACAATACCGAATAAAGATTGATCTAACTCATGATTTACAATGCCTGATGAATGATCCGGGGGGAGGTGTCTTTCATCGTGCATTGTCCTGTGATGTTCCTTACACTGCTTTGCCCACCGGGTCGTTCTCATGAGGGATTCCCGTGCATATTCATATGAACAGGGATATGGCGGGCAGTCATCGAGTACCATCGCAATATCGGAACCAAGCGATGACTGTATAACCATTGCCTCTCTCGGCCCGATAAAATGCATGGATCCATCGAGATGGGATTTAAATTGAACACCGTTCTCCTCAATCTTTCTCAGTGCTGAGAGACTGAAAACCTGAAACCCGCCGCTATCAGAAAGTATGGGGCGATTCCAGTTCATGAACCGGTGGATACCGCCGAGTGATGCTATCACCTCATGGCCTGGCCTCAGATAAAGGTGATAGGTATTACAGAGTATTATCTCAGCTCCCGCATCCACAAGTTCCTCTGGAGCCATGGCCTTAACGGCCCCGCACGTACCGACGGGGAGAAAAGCAGGGGTGTTCACCTGCCCTCTCAACGTTCCCAACAGAGAGGCACGTGCATCACCATCGGTCTTTATAAGATTATAGTGCACGGTACTGTTATGGCTTTTTCAAAATGAACTGCAAACATGATACGAGTGTTCACAAGTATACCACGGGAAGACAGGCACAAGGAATTGATTATGTTATGCGGATTTTATATTCTTTGATTTTTGACCGCAGCGTATTTCTATTGATACCGAGAATCTTAGAAGCCTTCAGCTGGTTTCCTTCAGTCTCATTCAGGACAATTGTAAAAAGAGATTTTTCTACCTCTCCAAGCACCATTTCATAGAGATAACAGTTATCAAGTTTTTTCATAGCTTTTAAATAGTTTCTCAGTTTCTCTTCCAGAAATTCTTTTATGGAGCATGCTCCGATGTTATCAAGAAGGAGATCTTTTTTCCTGAGAATAGGACCGTTTGAAAGCACGGTTGCTTTCTTTATCGTATTTTCTAACTCACGTACATTTCCCGGCCAGTCGTATTTCAGGAGAAACGTTCGTGCATCTTTAGAAAACTCTTTCTGTCCTGTCTCGAATTTTTCTGCTGATTCATTCAGTAGATACTGTGCAAGGGGGAGGATATCTTCTTTTCTTTCTCTCAGGGAAGGGACGCCCACCTGTATAACCCTTACTACATCGTAGAGATCCTTTAGAATTTTTTCCTTTGCTTGAGCATCTTTGAGGTTCCTTTTTGTCGCAGCAATAATCCTTACGTCAGATGTGTAGAATTTATCACTGTTGACTGGTCTAAACTCCTTTTCGTGGATAAAACGGAGGAGAGCTTCCTGTATCTTTATGTCCAATGCTGATATCTCATCGATGAACAGTGTCCCTTTGTGCGCAGCTTCAATCTTGCCGGCCTTTTTTTCAGTAGTTCCTTTGGAGGCACCTTTTCTATAGCCAAATAATTCTGTTGCGATCGAATCCTGAGGGACGGAGGTGAAGTCCGCTATGATAAAAGGCCCCTTTGAACGTGCGCTATGAACATGGATAGCATGTGCAATGAGTTCCTTATATGTTCCTTGCTCACCTGATATGAGGACAGGGAGGTCTTTGGAGGCTACTCTCTTCACCTCCTTATGGACCTTCGTCATTTGAGGACTTCTTCCCATCAACTGGGGAGGACGACTGTAATTATCCTTATCCAAAGAAAATACAACTCCATGCAATTTTTTATACGCGATGAGAAGGGATACACTTTTTCAGACAAAAACGTGTCTTAAAACTATAGAAGAATGTATCATAAGATGTCCGGTTTTTTCAATAAGGAATATGATCCGGGTTAGAAAATGAACCTCCCCGCAGCAGATGACGCCGGGGTACCGAAAAATTAACAAAAAAGGGCAGGAAGAACCTGCCCTTTTTATCATTTGTGTTGATTACATTACATGAGTTTTGCGCCGAATGGATCCACAAACAGGAGAATGAGCGCTACAACGAGGGCGTAGATGGTAAGAGACTCCATCAAGGCGAGACCGATGATAAGAGAGGTTGTGATTTTACCGGAGGCGCCCGGATTCCGTGCGATACCTTCGCAAGCCCTTGCTGTACCAAGACCCTGACCGATTCCGCAGCCGAGGGCACCAATACCTACTCCTAATCCGGCAGCAAGCGCGGCGAGTGCATAATAGAAGATGTTCGAGCTTTTTGCTCCCGCTTCTACTGCTTCTTCAGTAGCGAAGACAACGGATGCTGACAACAGCACAACTGCGAAGATGAGTAGCATTGCAACAGTTGATTTCTTCATGATCTTAACTCCTCCTTTCCAAAATATTGAAATTAATGTGCCTCTTCAACGGCACCGGCAAGATACAGTGTAGATAAAAGCGTAAAAACAAAAGCCTGTACAACACTAACAATAAGACCGAGTCCTAAAACGAGACACGGGATCAGTAAAGGAGCAAGGATAGCAAGAACAAGCAGTAAGATATGCTTTGCTACCATGTTCCCGAATAGCCGGACGGTAAGGGTTAAGGGTCTGGCAAAATGACCAATTAACTCGACAACGAACATGAGGATCATGAGAGCGATTGCTGCAGGGGAACGAATGGGGCCAAGGAAATGGTTAATGTATTTAACACCATGAACTCTTATGCCGTAAACGTGGGTTGCAATAAACACGGGAATTGCCATACCGGCATTCGTATTGACATTCGCTGTAGCAGCAGTAAATCCCGGGATGAGGCCCATGAGGTTACAGACAAGGATATAGATGAATAGCGTGCATATGAAGGGGAAGAGCTGCTTTCCCCACTTATGGCCTATATTGTTATCTACCAGACTGATTATCGCCTGAACAACGACCTCCAGAAAGTTCTGAAATCCTTTCGGCACCAGGCGTAAAGAACCTCTTACGGCTAACGCCATGGCTATCAGGATTACCGATGAGAGAATACCATAGCTGACAAAATGCGGTACGACTTCGGGGCTGACAATTGCATCCATCAAAAGAACTTCATGCATACCTTCCATGGGAACCTCCTCAGGAGAAAAATCGCAAGTATATTACATCAGTGTTATATAAATGTCAAGGGATAAAAAACAGGGTAAAAACGTGCTGTAAACTAGTCGTAATTGAGGTCTCTTGGGCTTTCTCTGAGCTCCCATATAGAGGTAGGAGGTGCAAATTGTCTTGGCTCGGTTCCCTCCTTGAAATAGACGGTAATGCCGGATGTTTCATCCTGGGTTAAAAGCCCGGTGACGGGGTCTACAGTGCACCTCACTATACCCTCAGGTGCAGTGAATTCCTCAGGTTCCGGTTCATCCTTCAAGACATCTTTCATAAATGCCACCCAGATAGGCGATGCTGCACGTGCGCCGGTCTCTTGAGGTCCGAGTGGCCTCATATCATCAAAACCGACCCAGGCAACAGCGACCAAATCAGGGGTATAGCCAATAAACCATGCATCCCTGTATTCGTTTGTCGTCCCTGTCTTTGCGGCAACAGGCCTGTTGAGTGATTTAGCCCTCCATCCGGTACCATTTTTTACAACCTCTTCCATCATGAATGTTATAAGAAAGGCAGTCTGGGGACTGATCACTTCTACAGCTTCGGGTTCGTTGCTCTCGAGAATCCTCCCCCGGGAATCGGTGATATATTTGATTGCGACAGGCTTTACTTTCATGCCATCATTGGCAAATACGCTGTAACAAAGCGCAAGCTCTAACGGGGTCAACGAGAGCGAACCAAGTGCGAGTGTCAGGTCATGAGGCATCTCGCCGTGAATGCCTATTTTTCTGGCAAATTCTAAAACATTATTGATTCCGACTTCTTCAACTAACTTGACGGTGACAACATTTCTTGAATAGGTTAACGCTTCCCGCAAGCTTGTCGGGCCATAAAATTTGTGGTCGTAATTTTCGGGCGTCCATTTGCCCTTCGGCCCTCCATAGTAGGTTATGGGTTCATCAACGATGACACTTGCAGGTGTATATCCATTCTCGAGAGCTGCCGCGTAGATAATGGGTTTAAAAGCAGAACCCGGTTGTCTCTTTGCGTAGAGAGCCCTGTTGTATTCACTCTTTATAAAATCGTAGCCACCGACAAGAGTTCTGATAAACCCCGTCTCTGGTTCAAGGGCAACGATTGCTCCCTGTACCTCAGGATCCTGCTCAAGGGCAAAGCGGACATCATTGTTGTGGACGCTTTTTATACGCACCTTGATGATATCTCCGGGTTTCAGTATCTGCGTCAAAGCAAAATTTTTCAGAACCTTCCGCTTCCCTGTCTTTGAATCGATTGTGGTCGAAGCCCACTGAGCATCCTTTAAGGACAGTTTCCCGATAATCCCTCTTGATTTAATAACAGCTTCGTTTTTACCAACCTCCAGTACAAGACCTAGTACGATTTCATTTGTTTCTGATACAACCGAGCTGGCGGGTTCACTTTTCTCCTTTTCTCTCTCGAAGTCAACGTCCTGTTTATGGTCTACCGGTCCACGCCATCCTCTTCTTTTGTCGAGCCCTTGAAGTCCCTCCTGAAGTGCCTTTGCAGCTGACATTTGTGACTTTTTGTTCAGTGTCGTATAGACGTTTAAACCTTCCCGGTACACCGTTTCTTCGCCGAATTTTTCTTCGAGATATTTTCTTGTATACTCAAGAAAATAGTTGTTGATCTCTATGTCTCTTCTCTTGCTGGAGAGATAGAAAGGCTGTTCGAGGGCACTTTCCTTCTCTGACCTTTTAATAAAGCCTTCCTCTTCCATGCGCGAAAGAACAATCCGTTGTCTCTCACGGGCCCTCGTTATGTTGTTATGGGGAGAATACGCTGAAGGCGCCCTAATAAGACCGGCAATGATAGCTGCTTCAGAAAGGGTGAGATCCTTTACTGATTTTCCAAAATATATCCTCGACGCCATTTCGATGCCATACGCACCATGACCGAAATATACCTTATTAAAATAGAGTTCCAAAATTTCTTTTTTATCAAGGTTTTTTTCAATCTTTATAGCAAGTGCTGCTTCTCTGAGTTTTCTCTTTAACGTTTTTTCAGGGGTAAGAAACATCACCTTGGCGAGTTGCTGCGTAATGGTGCTCCCGCCTTCCTTGAGCTCGCCATAGAGAACATCCTTCACAAAAGCCCTGCCGATGGCGAGGTAATCAATGCCCTTGTGCCTCCAGAACCGCCCGTCTTCAACCGCTATCACTGCATTGATTACATGTTCAGGGATATTCTGTACCGGCACGAATATGCCCTTCTCTATTTTCAACTCACCGATAAGGGAATCTTCATCATCATATACCTTTGTTCCGGCAAGAGGCCTGTATTCGCTTACTTCTTTGATAGAGGGAATGCCTCTGTTAATCGCAAGATATCCGCCGGCAGTGATTCCAACGACAATCGAAAAAACAGCGATGATAAGTATGTATTTTAACCGCATATGAAAATTATACCCTTGACTGAAAAGATGTGTCAAAGGCTTATACTGTTTTGTTGACTTGCAATGAGGCATAAGGTTAATATGTGTTTATGCATCAACATTCAGACTATGTCCCCCTCCATCTGCACAGCGAATACAGCCTTCTTGACGGGGCAATCCGGTTTAAGGAGCTTGTTGAACAGGCAACTGCCTATAAGATGCCAGCGGTCGCACTCACGGATCACGGCAACCTTTTCGGTGCTATAGACTTTTACCGTAACATGACAAAAGCAGGAATAAAACCGGTTATCGGCTGCGAGGTATATGTAGCACCACAAAACCGTTTTGAAAAGAAGCCTGCCAAAGAAGCAGAAGAGACAACCTATCATCTTATACTGCTCGCCAAAGACAACAGGGGATACCGGAACCTTGTTTCTCTTGTGACAAAGGCTTATACCGAAGGGTTTTACTACAAACCGAGAATTGATAAGGAATTGCTCAATGAATACGGCGAAGGCTTAATCGGACTTACATCGTGTCTGAAAGGAGAAGTGCCGTATTACTTACAGCGGGGAATGTTCGATAAGGCACGGGAGAAAGCACGGGAATATAGACATATCCTCGGCCCGGATAATTTTTATATTGAACTCCAGCACAACGATCTGTCTGAACAGGAAGAAGTTAACCGGCGACTCATCGAACTTGCACGGGAACAGCAGATAGGAGTTGTTGCCACGAATGATTGTCATTATATGAGAAAGGAAGACGCAAAGGCACATGACATACTCCTGTGTATCCAGACAGGTAAAACAGTAAAAGATAAAGACCGCCTTCACTTAAACTCAGATGGCTTTTATTTCAAATCTCCTGACGAGATGAAACATGCATTCAAAGAGATACCGGAAGCAATTCTCAACACAAGAGCCGTTGCCGAGCGCTGCAACGTTGAATTTGTGCTCGGAGCCAACCTGCTCCCGATCTATAACATCGAAACAGGCCAGACACCGGATGCAATGCTTGAGAAACTCGCACATGAAGGCCTCATCAAGCTCTTAGGGCCGGATCCTCAGCCCATCTACAAAGAAAGGCTTAAGAAAGAGCTTGACATGATTAAGAAAATGCGCTATTCATCCTATTTTCTTATTGTGTGGGATTTTATTAGTTATGCAAAAAAGCAAGGGATTCCCGTAGGGCCGGGGAGGGGCTCAGCAGCAGGCAGTTTAGTATCATACTGCCTTGGTATTACTGATATTGATCCTGTTCAATTCAACCTTCTTTTTGAGCGATTCCTCAACCCGGAACGGGTCAGCATGCCTGATATAGACGTTGATTTCTGCAAAGACAGGCGATCAGAGGTCATCTCCTATGTTGCGGAAAAATACGGACAGGACCATGTTGCCCAGATAATAACGTTCGGAACAATGGCTGCGAAGGCAGCGATACGTGACGTCGGCAGGGCTCTCGACTTCCCTTATGGCGAGGTAGACAGGATCGCAAAGTTAGTGCCCAACACGGTGAATATAACGATCGAAGATACGCTCAAGGCAGAACCACAACTGAAAAACCTTTACGACACAAATCCAAGGATAAAAGATTTGCTCAACACGGCGATGAGGCTCGAGGGACTCTGCAGGCATGCATCAACACACGCTGCGGGCGTTGTCATCTCTCCACGCCCGCTCACAGACTACACCCCGCTGTATAAGAATCCCTCGGACGGAAGCATCATAACCCAGTTTGATATGGGCTCGATAGAAAAGATCGGCCTCTTGAAATTCGACTTTTTAGGACTCAAGACCCTTACCATTATAGAGAAGACCCTGCAATACATAAGAAACAGCGGCAGGGAGCTGTCGCTCAAGGATATTTCTCTTGAAGACAAAAAGACTTACGAGCTCTTAAGTTCGGGAACCACTACGGGAATATTTCAGCTTGAAAGTCCCGGGATGAGGGATCTTCTCGTAAAGATTTCTCCAAACAGGTTTGAAGACTTAATTGCAATCGTTGCCCTCCACAGGCCGGGTCCTATGGGAAGCGGCATGATAGATGATTTCATCAAGAGGAAGAAAGGGAAAATACCGGTAAAATACGAACTCCCGCAGCTCAAGGAGATCCTGGACAACACATACGGTGTTATTCTCTACCAGGAGCAAGTCATGAGAATAGCAAATGAGCTCGCCAATTTCACCATGGGACAGGCAGATATTCTCAGAAAGGCTATGGGTAAAAAACGGCCGGAAGAGATGGACAAACTGAAGAAGGTATTCATTGAAGGAGCCCGGGCAAACAACATCACGGAGAAGAAGGCCTCCCGGATTTTCGATCTGATGGCATTTTTTGCAGAATACGGATTCAACAAGTCGCATTCCGCAGCATACGCATACCTTGCCTACCAGACAGCCTATCTGAAATCCCACTATCCCGTAGAATTCATGGCTGCTACGCTCAGTGCAGATATGGACAACACAGATAAGATTTTAAAGTACCTGGCGGGGTGCCGTGAGATGGGTATAACCATTCTCCCGCCAGACATCAATCAATCCGGAAGAGAATTCCTGGTGATCGGAAACTCAATCCGCTTTGGACTCGAAGCAGTAAAAGGGGTCGGCTCATCAACAATAGACTCCTTAATCGAACTACGGGAAAAGGACGGCCCGTTTACCTCTGTATCAAACTTCCTTGAGCGGGTTGATCATAGAAAAGTTAACAAAAAGGCAGCCGAGAACCTTATAAAGGCAGGTGCTTTTGACTCGATCGGCACAACGAGAGCACAGGCACAGTCTTTATTACATGAGTTTCTTAATGGGAATTCAAAGTTTTATTCTGCACGGGCCTATGGCCAGCAGAGTATTTTTGACACCGTTGACAAAGGACCCATTGAAGAGACAGAGTACCCGCAAGAAGACCTGTTACGGTATGAGAAAGAGGCGCTCGGTTTCTATATAACAGGACATCCCCTCACAAAATACCATGCACAGCTCGATAAGCTTGGGACAAAACAATCGTCCGAGTTCGAAGAGACCCCCGATGGCAGGGAGATCCTTTTAGGTGGTATACTGCGAACTATCAAAAAGATTCAGACAAAATCAACAGCAGAAATAATGGCGTATTGCACACTTGAAGATCCCGGCGGTAACAGTGAAGTCATAGTTTTTCCTGAACTCTACAGGAAACGTCTTTCCCTTCTCCAGAAAGATACTCTTCTTATGGTAAAGGGTACCATCGATAAAACCGAAAAGGGCATAAAAATCATTGCTACCGACATAACGAGTCTCGATGAACTTGAAAACACGAGAGACCACATGGCAGAGATATGCCTACGACAACCGCTTCCGGAACGTGTCAGTCTCCAAAAACTCCGGTCTCTTGTCCTGTCGAACGGTGAAGGTGCATATCCACTCTTTCTGCGAATATTTCTTAAAGATGCCGAAACACTCATTGCCACAGGGATAAAGATATCCCCTGATGAGACGACGATAAAAAAGATAGAAGAAATTGCCGGCAAGGGAGCTTTCATTATTCAATGATTCGATATTACCTTGAATTTGAGAAACCTATCGAAGAGCTCGAGCTTAAAATCGAGGAACTGAAACGAGTATCTGATGGCAAGGATATCGACATATCAAGTGAGGTAAAGAAACTCGAAAAGAAAGTAAGAGAACTCAGGTCAGAGATATTCTCCACCCTTTCGCCCTGGCAGAAAACACAAATAGCACGGCACCCCGACAGACCGTATACGCTCGACTACATCAACCTTATTGCAAGTGACTTTGTTGAATTGCACGGTGACAGAAGATTCTCGGATGACCCTGCTATCATTGCCGGTCTGGCAAAGATACAGAATCTGCCAGTCATCATTGCCGGACACCAGAAAGGACGGGGAACAAAAGAAAGGATATTCCGTAATTTCGGGCAACCGCATCCGGAAGGCTACAGAAAGGCGCTCCGTATGATGAAACTCGCTGAGAAATTCAAGAGACCGGTGATAACCTTTATTGACACACCAGGTGCCTACCCGGGTATCGGTGCGGAGGAGAGGGGCCAGGCAGAGGCGATTGCCGTCAACCTTATGGAAATGTCTTCTCTGAAAACACCCGTCATCTCCATAGTCATTGGCGAAGGCGGGAGCGGAGGAGCCCTTGCCCTGAGCGTCGCCGACCGACTGTTTATGCTTGAACACTCAATTTATTCTGTCATCTCCCCGGAAGGTTGTGCAGCAATCCTCTGGAAGAAGAACGGAGATCTCAATGCTGCCGACTTTGAAAGAGCAGCTGAAACGCTCAGACTCACCGCACAAGACCTCTTACAGTTCAAGATTATTGACGGGATCATTCCGGAGCCTCTCGGAGGAGCTCACAGGGATCCTGAAGCGGCAGCAAAAAAGATTTCCGAATTTATCATGACTGCCATCGAGGAGCTCAGGCAAAAGACGCCGGGAAAACTTATCGAGGAGCGGTACAAAAGGTACCGGAAAATAGGCAGTTTTAAATCAGAACCGGTATAGCCCTTCAGTACTTGTGCACTATCTTAGGAATAAACCCGTAACTCTCTAAAAAGAGCCTGAGACATCGTTCATCCCAGAATACGAGGCTCATTTTTCCTTCAGGTACTGGTATAAATACAAAATTATTCTCGAGTTCTGCAGGCACCATGAACACACCGTTTTGCTCTATGACCTCTATTTCCCTTACTTCATTTATGGCAGGTGAATACGGCATCAAAGCCTCCCTTCAGCCCTTGGCTTATTCCTTACTAAAATCATAAGCAATAATAATGCCCGGCTTTCTAAAAATATATAATGAACTACCCCGAAGCTGAGCTTCGAGGAATTCTCTGATTAAATAATGTCTTTAAATCAATTAGTTACATACTTCTTTCAGAACAACTTTTTGGAAGGTTTCCTCCGTAATATCATACTATGTAACAAATATCCCAAATTATTACAATAATTACAGCAGACATAACTCCCGTGCAAAAAATAAGTATTCGTACAACGGCTGACCGGTTTATACATCTACAGGAGTAATTCTGTTAAGATAAAAAAAATCATACTCCGGAGTTTCACATGATAAAAACATTACTCATAGCATTTTTACTTTGTTGCACCCTCCTGTCAAATTGCCAGAAAAAAGAAGAGCCATCTGTTCAAACACCGATTCCGTCAGCTCCTCTACAGGCACAGAATGAAATACGATTCCTTCAGGATGCTGCCAAAGAGGATCCGGACAATGTTGTACTATGGATTAATCTTGGCAATCTCCTCATGGATAGCGCACGGTATCCTGAAGCAATAGACGCTTACGAGAAGGCACTTGAACTCGCCCCGGAGAATGCGGATGTCAGGGTTGACATGGGAACGTGTTACAGGCGCGTTGGAAGGTCGGACAGGGCAGCTGAGGAATTCAGAAAGGCGATTGCCATAGACGCACGTCACGCCTTTGCTCATAGAAATCTCGGTGTTGTCCTTGCATTCGACTTGCAGGACAAAAAACAGGCGATTAAAGAGTTCGAGGAATATATCAGACTATCTCCGGATACGCCTGATTCCCGGCAGATAAGGGATCTGGTAAGTTACCTCAAATCAGAACCGGTCATGTAGCCATGCTCGACAAACTCTCGAGGGTTCCGTCAAAACCGGGTGTCTATCTTTTCAAAGATTTGCAGCAACGCGTTCTCTATGTCGGCAAGGCGAAAAACCTGAAAAACCGTCTGAGGAGTTATCTGCAAAAATCATCGCGGCTGGATGACCGTAAAACAGCAATGATGCGTGTTGTCAGAGATCTTACATATATCGTAACGGGCAACGAGCTCGAAGCACTCATGCTTGAAGCAAACTTTATCAAGCAGTATAAACCAAAATTCAATGTCATCCTGCGGGACGATAAGAATTATCCGTATCTGAAACTGACCGTACATGAGGAGTGGCCACGTCTTGGAGTCGTAAGAAAGACCGAAAAGAATGGCGCATTGTATTACGGCCCTTATGTGCCGGCAGGTTCTATGTGGGAGATCCTTGCCTTTATCAGAAGGAACTTTCAGATCAGGGACTGTCGTTACTCAATGGACAAACCAAGACGGCCCTGCATCCGGTACCAGATGGGAAAATGCCTTGCTCCCTGTGCAGGACGTGCCAGCAGGGAAGCGTATATGAAGCTCGTTGAGGAGATAAAACTCTTCTTGGGCGGGAAGAAGAATGACCTTGTAAATCGTCTCGAACACAAGATGGAACGGCTCTCCGATGACATGAAGTTCGAGGAGGCTGCCAAGGTACGAGACAGGATTAAGGCACTTGGAAAGGCATGGAAATCACAGAAGATTATAGCACCTGAACTCGGTGATATGGATGTAATCGGGTTTTATAAAGAAAAAAGCACCGCATCATTCGAAATCCTTTTCATAAGAAACGGGATGATGATCGGCTCAAAAGACCTCTTCATGAAGAATAGTGAGACTGTTTCGGACAGCGAACTGATGTACATGTTCCTTTTGCAATTCTATTCAAAAGACATCATTCCCCCTTCCCGGATCCTTTTATCCGTTTTTCCCCTGGAGTCTCGGTCACTCACGCAATGGCTCGGTCAAAGGAGTGGATATTCGGTAAAAATTATGTCGCCGAAGACCGGGAGGAAAAAGGAGCTTGTGCACATGGCGTCTGAGAATGCATTTTTTGCATACAGAAACAAGAAAGAACCCGAACCGGATTCCCTCCTGCGTGACCTCAAGGAAAAACTTCATCTCAAAGAACCTCCTGATGATATCGGTGCGTTTGATGTCTCTACAATCTCAGGGAAGGAATCGGTTGGCGCATTTGTCTACTGGTCACAGGGAGCCTTCCGGAAAGACAAATACAGACGTCTCAAGATTAAAACCGTACGGGGGATTGATGATTACTCGATGATGAAAGAAATTGTTGAACGGACCATAAAGAACCTCAATGGCAATCTGCCGGATCTAGTTATTATCGACGGGGGGAAAGGACAACTCAATAGAGCACAAAAGGTTATCGATACGAACAGGGCATTAACCAAAAAACAACCATCCCTTATCGCGATAGCGAAAGACCCCGACAGGGCATTCTGCATAACATCCGATACACCCATACGCCTTGATGACAAAAGCAAATCTTCTCTCCTCCTGAAAAGATTACGGGATGAAGCACACCGATTTGCGATCGGATATCACAAAAAATTACGAGATAAAGGCATGTTAGAATCACCCCTCGAAGCGATACCCGGGATAGGGAAGAAGAGGCGGTTTGAACTTTTAAGGGTTTTTGGTAGTATAGATGGTATACGAAATGCTTCTCGGGATGAGATAGCACGGTTAAAAGGCTTCAATAAAACGAGTGCTGAAAATCTTTTAAAGAGTCTACGGAGGTCGCCATGATTCAGATGATTTTATTAATGCTCGTACTATTACTTCCCATTACAACCGAAGCAGCCTATAAGATATATTTCAAGGATGGCACGGTTATATCAGGCGTAGAATATTATGAAAAGAAAGGGAACGATGTCGACCTCTTTTTCGAACATGGATCGATGCTCGTACCGGAGAAAGACATTCTTAAAATAGAAGGGAAAGAATCAGCAGGAACCTTCATCCCTCAGGAAGATACAAAGGAAACAACAGACGATACTTCAGTTACTTCAACACGTGAGGCATCTGATAGAACTGATACTATTGCAAGACTAAAGGCATTACAGGATGACGTCGATGCCTTAAATGAAGAAATCAGGGCGGTGAATATTAAAGAGGCTCAATTAGTAACAACGATTAATCAAAAAAGAAATGAAACAACAGTGTGGAATAAATATCAAGTGATGCAGCTGGAAAACGAACTCAAGCCTCTTTCGGATGAATTGCACGCCATTCAGCAAAAGAAAATAGAGCTTCTCGAAAGAAAGGGGAGCTTAGAGGCTGAGATCAGTGAACTGCGGAGGTAAGAAAGCATGCTCACTCTGCTCAACTGTACTTTATTCGGCGAAACCGAATGTATAAACTTTTATGAAAGACTTCCTGCAAGAGTTCATGGGACATGCATTCACGCTGCTCCTTGCGTTTAAGAAGGTATTTTGATTAAACAAAAAAAAGACAGTCCGTGTATCTATATTTCAGGATCACTGGCGTATGACAGGATCATGGACTTTCCGGGAAAACTGTCAGACCACATATTGCCGGATAAAATACATATCCTCAATGTATGTTTCACGGTCAACGGCATGGTCGAAAAATTTGGCGGAACAGCAGGAAATATAGCCTACTCGCTGAGCCTTCTCAATGAGCGGCCTCTCATCCTTGCAACGATCGGAAAAGACTTTGGTGCGTATTTCGACTGGCTGAAGAAAAATGCTATTTCAGAAGAGGGGATAAAGATCATTCATGAAGAATTTACTGCCGGTGCTTACATCATAACTGACAAAGCCGATAACCAGATAACAGGGTTCAATCCAGGTGCAATGAAATACCCGTCAAGATATTCGTTTGACAATGCAGAATCACAAAGCTCAATCGGCATGATTTCTCCAGGAAACCTTCAGGACATGATCGAATATGCAAAATCGTACAAGGTAAAAAGAATTCCTTACATATGTGACCCCGGGCAGTCGCTCACGCAATGGGACAGCGATGCACTGCGAGCGTGGCTTGACGGTTCGATGCTCCTCATCTCCAATGACTACGAACTTGAGATGATAATGAATATGACCGGCTTGGACAAGAAAGGACTATTAAAACTGACAGGGACTCTCATAACAACCATTGGTGAAAAAGGTTCTCTTATAAGTAACTCGCAATCTGATCAACATATCCCTCCGGCAAAAGTTGATAGCGTTGTGGACCCTACAGGCGCAGGTGACGGATACAGGGCAGGGCTGTTGAAAGGAATAGTTACGGGCAAAGACCTGGAAACCGCCGCAAAAATGGGGGCGGTTGTAGCAGCATATGCGGTAGAAAAATACGGGACACAGGAGCATCAATATACATATGAAGAATTTGCTGGGCGTTACAGTGACAACTTTGGTGAACTGTGAACAATGAGCACGGAGGGCATACTCCTTTTGCGCTTCGACCGAGCCGTGCTCCTACGAGGGATTAATAACTTATTACACAAAATTAGCTCCTCTACCATGTCTGTCTTCTGAACTCCCTGCGCGTCGAGCAATATTCAGAGGTCCCTATGATCAATGAGGAGGCGTTAAAATCCTATCTTCTGAAAGAATACCGCGGCGTGGATGAGGTATTTATCCGGAAACTTGGCTCGGGTGTCCAGGGTTCTGGCTTCCTTGTAGAAATGAAAACGAGGGATGGAATCAAATCCTATGTGGTAAAGGCCCTTCTTCCCGAGCATTTCGGGCACGACTATCCTTCGGACAGGGCAGCTGTGTTCCTCCTCGACCTCGATGAATACAAAACACTACCCCTGCATGTCAAAGCCGTTGATGTCCTTTCCGAGATGGAGGACGGTTCGATAAAGTCCATCGGCGGTGGAAAAGAATACTATCTGATCATGGAACGGGTAACAGGCAGGCATTATTTTCATGACCTTTCTGCCTTCTCTCAGAAAAGCAAGCTTGAAAAAGCGGACATCGAGAAGATTAAGGCAATGACCTCATATCTTGCTGAAATCCACTCTCTCAAAAAAAATTCCAGAACGTTGTACTGGAGGAAATTGAGAGATACAGTCGGACATGGAGAATGTCTCATGGGTATCTTCGATACGTATCCTGACGGGACACTACCATATGACGAAATAACAGCAATTATAAAAAAATCAGTTGACTGGATTTACAGATTGAAACCGAAGTACAACAGGCTATCGCAGATACACGGAGATTTCCATCCGGGGAATATCTGGTTCACCCACCCCTCACCTACACTTGTCAAGGGAGGGACCGGGGGGGGAGACTTTATCCTTCTCGACAGGAGCAGGGGACCATGGGGTGAACCGGCAGATGATATAACAGCGCTCACCATAAATTATATATTCTTTTCTGTTAAGCAATATGAAGATATACGGGCTCCCTACCTGGAAGCTTTAAACCTGTTTTTTAAAGAATATATTACTTTAACTAATGATAAGGAACTCTGCGCTATCGTTGCGCCCTTTTTTGCCTTTCGGGGCGTCGTCGTCGCAAATCCCGCCTTCTATCCTGAACTGACCTTAAAACAGAGAAGGCTTCTCTTCAATTTTGTCAATAATGTCCTCGATTCTGAAAGGTTTGAGCTTGAGCGTGTTCATGATTACTTGAAGTGATGCCTTATCAGATACCACACATGTACTATTCTTTTTTATGTAACTTTATTTGAGTAATGCCTTGAATGTTATGAGGATTTATGCGCATATCTTCAATATTTGGCACTAATAAAGGCTTAGCACCTTACTTCCTGTACGAAATAATCCTTAACCCGAAAAATGCAATTGATTATTGAACCGGAAACAAGTATATTTTCATGCAAAAAGGAGAGAGTACATCTAACAGCACATCTCGATTTGGAAAGGTTTTTCAGCATATATGCCCGATAGTAATTGCAGTTTTCGGGTTAACGCTTCCTGTTACTTAAACCGGATATATTTCTCCCAGTATGTCAGAAGCTCACCTGTTGCCTTAAGGTCACCGACACAGTATTTCGCTATATCATAGTATCTTCCTGCTTTGAAGAGATCTTTCACCTCGTATCCGGTAATCCCGCCTTGTTTCGGGCTCTTTATGCCGAATGTCCTGCACCACATATCGAGGCTGAATCTCCTTCTGAAGGCGCCGAAGAACGTGAGCTGGTCAAGCAAATCAATATGTATATCGGAATATCTGTTCGGCATCAGGTCTTTCTCCGGTTTTATCTTATGGACAGCAGAGCGTATAAGAATAAAAGGGCAGTCAAAACCTCTCCCGTTGAACGTAATGATCTGCTTGTAATCTCTGGCGGTATTCCAGAATTTCTTGAGTATCTCCTCTTCTGTACCGACCTCGTATCGAATGCCTTCTTCTTCAAAGGGAAGCAGGGTATCACCCGCATTCTGAAAAAAAACAAAACCCTTCTGTGTATCAGGATCCAGTAATCCAATGGCAACTATCTCAGCTGTCAGGGGATAAAAAGAGAGGCTGTCCTTGACTTCTTCCTTTGCGACTTCTGTGTCGGCATACCGCAAAAGGTATTCCCGGATTGACTTTTCGAGTTTTTCAAAATCCTTTCCAACCGTTTCTATATCAAAAATGACTCTTGACATTATTTAATAATTTCATATGATAAAAATTCCGAAGAATAATTGATAATGTGTACTGAAAATCTTTTTATCCAGAAAAATGCATGCACCGGAGGCACGGCTGCCTTACGCTGCCTTTGGTATTTCTTTAAAAACCTTCCAGGTCTTCAGGAGGTCTATAGCCCTTTGCAGCTGTGTGTCATTCTCCTCGTCTATCTTCATCGGGATCATCTCACCGGACTCCATTTCTTCAATCACGCCTTCATCATTATCAAGATGCCCCTCAAGGTCTTTCTCTCTAATGATGGGGCGCCCCTGCTCTCCTTCCTTTAATACCTGTTTTACAACGATATCAGGTGCAATACCGGTTGTCTGTATTGACGTCCCCTTGGGGGTGTAATACATTGCTGTCGTCAGCCTGAGGGCGGAGCCGTCACTGAGGGGAACAACCGATTGTACAGAACCCTTACCAAACGTCTGGGTACCGATAACAACTGCTCTATGCCAGTCTTTCAATGCACCAGCAACGATTTCCGACGCACTTGCACTTCCCTCGTTAACCAATACGATCATCGGATACTCTTCTTCTGATTCACCATCACCATTACTACTGTATTCGATCTTCTTCTCTTCCCTGTCTTCTATATATACGACAAGCTTATCCGCTGGGAGGAAAAAACTTGTTACGTCAACGGCACTGTTCAGGAGTCCTCCTGGATTATTCCTCAGATCCAGTATAAGAGAATTCAGAGACTGTTGCTGCAGATTCTCTAGAACACTGGAAAGGTCCGATGCCGTCTGCTCCTGGAACTGGGTTATCTTGATATACCCGATCCCATCATCAAGCAGTTTCGATTTTACGCTCTTTATCTTGATTATCTCCCGGACAATTGTAAAATCCTTGGTCTCTTTCCATCCCTCCCTGACTATGGTGATTTTAACAGACGTTGATGGAATCCCTCTCATCTTGCTCACTGCGTCATGGAGACTCATATCTTTTGTAAGCTCACCATTTATCTTTAAAATTTTGTCTCCTGCCTTAATGCCGGCCCTGAACGCCGGCGTGTCCTCCAAAGGCGCTATGACCGTGAGCATACCATCCTTTATTCCTATCTGAATGCCCAGTCCGCCAAACTCTCCTTTTGTATCTACCTGCATTTCTTTATACAGGTCAGGAGTCATGAAGGCAGAATGAGGATCAAGGGAATTCAGCATACCTTTAATCGAACTGTACACGAGATCCTTCTGATCAACGTCCTCGACGTAATTTTTCTTCACGAGGGTCAAGGCTTCAGCATATATCTTCAGTTCTTCATATCCTTCTACTTCTGCGCCGACACTCTGCAGCGTCCATCTTCCGACCAGTATGCCGAACGACGCAACGGCACATATGAGTATCAATGTCACGATAAGCTTTTTCGCTTTCATTTCCTTATTCATCTTTATGTCCCTCCAATTTTATCTCTTTTCAGCCATTGTAATGGATCGAGAGGTTTGCCTTTATATCGCAATTCAAAATAAAGACTCGGCGCGTTCAGGACGCCGGAATCTCCAATACGTCCTATGACCTGTTTTTCTTTTATTATATCCCCAACGTTCGTAAAAATCTCGGAAAGGCTTCCGTAGAGCGTATGGTATCCTTCTCCATGGTTTATAATGACAAGTTTTCCATATCCCTTGAACCATTCCGCAAAAACAACCTTCCCATGGCATACTGCCTTTGCAGAGGTATCCCGGGGTGACTGGATGTATGTACCGCTCCTGAAAATAGGAATGTTAAATTTTGGATCCCGTTGAGAACCGTACGGAATCACAATTTTTCCTTCAAGAGGCCAGGGGAGTTTCCCTTTGAGCCTTGAAAATCCTTTGGCGGTAAATGTCTCCCGTTCTTCTGCTTCCCGAATAACCTTGAGAATCCTTTCTGATGCAGTTTTTAACTCCTCCAGCATCTTTGCATAAGAAGATTTCTCCTGTTTTATCGATACGAGGAGCATTTCTTTTTCCTTCTTGTTTTCTTCGAGTGCATCTTCTTCCGCCCTTACCTGCGCTCTCTGTTTCATGAGCCGCGCCCTTAATGCCATGAGCTGCTTCTCTCTTATACGGAGTTGTTCGAGATTCTCTTTTAAGATATTCAATATCCTGTTTTCATACATGGTAACATGCTGGAGTGCCTTCCCGCTCCTCATGAGCTTTGCTATATCGTCGGAACTTAAAAATAACATAACCATATCCGGTGCCTGTCCGTGCTTATGCAGAACCCGTAACTTTCTCTTGATCCAATCTCTGTATTTTTCTATAGTCTTTTTATTCTCTGAAATTTCAGACTCAACTCTTGCAACATCCTTCTCGGTATTTTTTAATTCTGCCCTGTATTTTCTCAGCCTGGTTTCGACGATGGTAAGCTCTCTGTTGATTCTTTCAAGGTCAGTGAGAATCGAAGATTCACGTTTTTTAACCCTGTCAAGTTTTTTCTTCTGTTCTTTGATCTTTTTCTGAATGTCCCTGTACTCGTCTTTCGGCGTGGCAGCAGCAAGGGGAGAGACGACACACAATGAAAGAATGATACATATGATCTGACATATAATTAACCTGAAAAATGCATGTATCGGAGGCATGGTTGACTGAAAAGTCTTTTGCAGCAACTCCTTGTTTATGCTCTTATGCAATTCTTGAGTTGCATAAAAATATGCGGGAACTTTTGAGAATTGCATAAGAGTATATGATAAAGTCATGTTGAAATCAAAAGACTTTGAAGGCGACTGTGCCTCCGGTTTAACGGTCAATTGCATTTTTCGTGTTAATGGTAAAAGGCGATTACTCATCAGACAGGTCTCACTCCTTGCGATAAGCCACCTGGTTAATATTTGATCCTCCCGATAGCTAAAAAAGATCCCGTCAATCCAATAAGAAGCCCTATAACAGGAAGGAGAAAGCTCATATGAATGGGGAAGACGATTGTTTTAAAGAGAGGAATTGCAAAACTGAGCTTCAAGATAATCAAATAATACAGGGATAGGATCCCGGCAAGACTCAGGACCCCACTGCTCAATCCTACCACTGCTCCTTCGATCATGAACGGTGCGCGGATAAATCCTTTTGTAGCGCCGAGTAGTTTATAGGTCTCTATCTCCCTGTTTTTCCTATAGAATAATATTTTGACCGTGCTGTAACAGACAAAGATCATTCCTACAGACATTATCATGACAAACAATAACCCTATATTCTTGATACCAACTTTCAGCGAATGAATAGATGAAAGGAATTTCTCGCCATACTCTATCTCCTCTATACCCTGAAGCTTTTTAAACTTTACTGTAAGCTCCTTGGCGGTTTCAGGACCGACTGCCTCACTCTTCAACTTCACCTCTACTGAGTCATATAAAGGATTTTCCCCTAACCCATCGAGTACGTATGCAATATCTTTAAACGTGCTCTTCAGTTCATTGAGTGCTCTGTCTTTTGAAATGTACGTTACCGATTTCACAGCATCGTCTTCCTTGATATCATATAAGATGCCTTTTCTTTGTTCCTGTGAGAGATCATCCTTGAGATAGACCATCATTGAAAATTTCTCTGGAAGCTTTCTTGTTGCCAGATCAATATTATAGACGGACAGAACGATAACGGTTGTCAAGAGGAGTCCCGCTGCAATGGTGAGGACAGAGACGAGATTGATCCATTTCTCCCGTAACATACTCTGCACTGCCAGTCTGAAGGGATACGGTAAAGCCATTTACCCGATTTCCTCCCCGACAAAATCACCGTTCTGTAATTTTAACACCCTTCTCCCAGTCTGCCTGATGAGTTCTCTGTTGTGCGTTGCAATTAAAATAGTTGCACCCCGTGCATTGATATCTTTAAAAGTACTCATTATCCCCCTGGATGTTTCAGGGTCAACATTTCCTGTTGGTTCATCTGCAAGGATGATCGATGGCTCTGAAACAATAGCCCGTGCAATGGCAATTCTCTGTTGCTCTCCTCCTGAAAGCATGTCAGGGTAACTATCCGACCTATGTCTCAGGTTCACAATCTTGAGTGCATCGAATACCCGGGCCTTCAGGTCCCTGTCGTTGAGTCCCCTTATCCTCAGGGAGAGTGCAACGTTTTCAAAAACCTTCATGTTGCCGAGCAATCGAAAATCCTGAAAGACAACTCCGATGCTCCTCCTCAAGAGCGGTATCTTTGACTCCTTTATCCTTTCAACAGTAAAACCCGCTATTGCGATAGTCCCTTCATCAGGCTTTTCTGCGAGATAGATGAGCTTCAGGAGCGTCGTCTTTCCGGATCCACTTGGGCCGGTTATGAAAACCATTTCACCTTTCTGGACAGAAAACGTTATCTTTCTTAACGCGGTGTGGGTTTCGTAGTGTTTTGAAACGTCCTGGAACTGTATCATGTTTCCTTGAAAGAGCACGTTGTGAGGAGTATGTCCGTAGCTGTCTTCGTGACGGTATATTTCCTGACGTTCACTTTCTTAACATTCTTTTTACCATGATATGTCTTTTTCAGTCAATGCCGTAACGATTTCCGTATCGTTTTCACGATATGTTGAGCGGTGAGCCCGTGCAGATTTAATAGTCCATCGGGGGTTCCAGAACAGCCGAAATTGTCCCTGATGCCTATCCTTTTTACATGCATGGGGCATGTCTCAGAAAGGTATTCAGTCACGGCACTGCCGAGCCCGCCAATAATTGAATGTTCTTCTGCAGTAACAATCAGCCTGCATGCCTTGGCTGCTCTGAGGAGCGTTTTTGTGTCAAGTGGTTTTACCGTGGACATATTGACTACACCTGCATCTATCCCGTAACGCTTAAGGATACCCGCTGCTTCAAGCGCCATGGATACCATGATACCCATGGCTATTATGTTAACATCCTTTCCGATATGGAAGGGAAAAGCCCTCCCGAGTTTAAAAACATACGTATCAGGCATTATGATCGGAACATTCGCCCTTCCTAACCGAACATAGACAGGACCAGAGTAATCTGAAAGAGTATGGATAACTTGTCTTGTTTCGTGAGCATCCGCCGGTACGACGACAACCATGTGGGGGAGTACTCTCATAAGAGCAACATCTTCGATTGACTGGTGAGAAGCTCCATCCTCACCAACGGTAATCCCGCTATGGGTAGCAACGAGCTTCACATTAAGGTGTGAGTAGCAGACGGTCTGTCTTATCTGTTCCCAGGCTCTTCCCGTCTCAAAAACTGCAAATGTCGAAGCAAACGGCCATTTTCCAGTAAGTGCCAACCCGCTTGCTGTTCCGATTAAATCCTGTTCTGAAACACCTACATTATAAAACCGGTCAGGGAATGCCTTTGCAAACTTTCCGGTCTTCGTAGAGCCGGAAAGATCGGCATCGAGTACAACAACATCCTTTTTATTTTTCCCGATTTCAAGGAGAGCTTCCCCATATGCATTTCTCGTAGCTGCCAGTTTCTTTTCGGCTGAGAGCTGTTTCTTGATAGAGCTTTTTGTCTTCCCTGCTTTACCCATAATGCTCCAGCTCCTTTAAAGCATTCGTCAGTTCTTCCTGTGTTGGTGCAAGCCCGTGATATTCAACCTTCCCTTCAAAGAAAGATACCCCTTTCCCTTTTACCGTGCGTGCAACGACCATGGTGGGCTTCCCTTTTACGGACACTGCCTCATCGAAAGCCCCAATGATAGCCTCCATGTTATGGCCGTCAATATCAATGACATACCATCCGAATGCCTCCCATTTCTCAACGATCGGTTCGACAGCCATCACGTCACTGCAGTATCCGTCTATCTGAAGGCCGTTGTTATCGATAATTGCACAGAGGTTATCAAGCCTGTAATGTGAAGCTGTCATAGCTGCCTCCCAGATCTGTCCTTCCTGAATCTCACCGTCTCCCATGAGACAGTAGACGCGTGAAGGTATAGTATCCAGTTTCAATCCCATCGCGATCCCATTTGCAATAGATAATCCCTGCCCCAGCGAACCTGTTGATATCTCGACTCCCGGGAGCTTCCTGGAACATGGATGGCCTTGCAGCGGACTCCCGATTTTGCGCAACGTTGAGAGCATTGATTTTTCAAAATATCCTGAAATCGCAAGTGCTGCATACAGAACAGGTGCAGCATGACCTTTTGAAAGAATAAATCTGTCCCGTTCTCTCCATTTTGGTTCCTGCGGCTTGTGTCGCATCTTGTAAAAATAAAGTGCTGCAACAATATCAGCTGCCGAGAGGGATCCTCCGGTATGACCAGAACCAGCTTCAGTGAGCATCTTGAGGATTTCTATCCTGATTTCTCTTGCCTTCGTTTTCAGAAAAACCATATCTCGAGACGTCCGTGCACGTTTCATATGTTCATTCCCTTTTGATAATGTAGTTCAGCAATATGTCATCCAGGCTTTCGCTTATCTGGTTTTTATGAACAGGAGTTGCCCCGTTTGGTTCATGCAGTTCATGTTCACCCCCTTCTGCAACAGATTCTCCTGTAACTCTTCCGGATAAAAGCTCTTTTATCATCGTCTTGTGCTGCTGTTTCATGAGTTCTTTGATCTTCTCTTTATAGTCAGGATTATCCATGATATGCGCGTAGCTGGTTTTTTTTGATGTCAGTATGGCTCCCTTAACATAAAGAAGTGTGACAATGACAGGATTCTTTAAGCCGCTGTCCTCAGTCTGTATATGGTAGGTTTTGCCCTTATAGGTAACATTTGTGTTGTAACCGGAAAGCATCACATAATAATTATATATAGCAACACCGGAAAAAGAAAAGGGTGGGTCTCGTCTCCCTTTCTTTTGAGAGGGAGAGTCTGTACGATCTTTAACAGCAGGGGGGCTTGATTTTCACTGAGAGACCGTTTAATCTGTACCCACTATGTCCGGTATTGCGCTCTGGATAACTGGGCTCCCGGGAAGCGGGAAAAGCACGCTCGCCGATGCACTGAAAAAAGCTCTTCCGTATTTCACTGTCCTCAGGATGGATGACCTGAGAAAAATCGTTACACCGAATCCAACTTATTCAGATACTGAAAGAGACATCGTATACCGTTCACTTGTCTATCTTTCAAAAACACTCACTGAACGTGGGGATGACGTTATCATCGATGCTACAGGGAACCTCAGGAAATGGCGAGACCTGGCAAGACAGCTCATTCCCAGATATCTTGAAGTATACCTCAGATGCCCCGTCGATCTCTGTATCCAGAGAGAGACATCACGGTCAGAGACCCATGCTGCTCCCAAGGGAATATACAAAAAAGGCAGTGCCGGGTGGCCTGTACCCGGCACTGTTGTTCCCTATGAGGAACCGTTACATCCGGAAATTGTCATTGATACGGAGAGCACCACGATAGAACATGCCGTCGGAAAAATCACGGCTGGGATTGAACAACTGAGAGCTTAAAATGGTCCGGATATGCCTTTCAGGTCAAACATGACTACTGCGGTAAAATCCCCGGGTCTTTTATAAAATTCAAGATAGGCTCCCCAGCATTTTCGGTCATACCTCATGTTTACTGCAAATTCCCGAACTTCTCTCTCGTCGGCATCATACCAGATTCTTCCTCCGAGACGTACTGCTCTAAAAGGGTTTATCTCAATCCCCCCCACATAAGTAGAAATATCATCACGCCTGTTGTATCTCTGTCCCATTGAGAGTGTGGCCTGATAAACCCTGACGAAGAGGTCTGAATTGACACTTTCAAGTTCCCCTTCATGCACATCATACCTCGCATCAAAGCGAAGTGAAAGAGGCCTTTTTATGCCAACCTCGAGCTTCAGGGGAAGGAACGGCCTGTCATCAAGATGTATGTCGTATGCCTGTGAAATCCTCATAACCATAAAATCACCTTCCTCATCGATAAACCTGTTTAAAAGGGAAAGTTCTATTTCGGATGTCTTTGTAAACAATTCAGTTGAATCCAAAAGCGGGGCTTCATCACTGTCTGTTATGAGTTGATAACTGACCGACGGTTCCAGAATATGTGTGAATGACGCGTATTTTTTAAACAGCCTCGTACTGGCAACGATACCATATTCCAGATTTTCTCTATGGATAAAATCATCCTCACCCCCGTGCAAATAATATGCTGACCCCCGCACGCCAAGGTTCTGCTTAACGATAACATCCCTTCCGAACATGTAACGTATTTTTGGATAGATATCGAATCTCTGCCCAAACACTCCCTCATCCCTCCAGAAATTTGAGAATACTGCCGTCGCAGAAACCCAGAAATCTCCCAGACTTGTCGGGTGGATGACAAGGCCGGCTTCAGGTAATTTCTGCGGCGGCTGGGCACTGCCCTCTTTTAAGTCAACCCAGTACTGTCCCAGGAGGTAAAGACGCGAATTCCAGAGGGGGAGCGATATCTCGCCTGTTGATTCAAGAAATCGGTTTGAGCGTGTCTCGAGCTCAAGCTCAAATTCTCTGAAAAAGGCCTTTTCATTGACATAATTTATATTGAGATACCCACCGGGACCGCTCGCGCTCCTTTGCTCATGTGAAACCTTCATTTCAAAAAAATCCTTTTTAAGGCTCGTGTCCCGGATATGATAAAGCCATACCGTACCCGTAATATCTTCAGGTTTGATGTATCTGTATTCTATCCCTTCCCCGATACCTCTTTTTGAATAATAATCCAAGATAAAGGTTGCATCACGGTCATCTGAGATCGCCCAAAAGAACGGCGCCCGCAAAGAGGCTCCCCTCGTTTTGCTATATTCAAGAGAAGGGATGAGAAAGCCTGTCTGCCTTTCAGAGAGCAACGATGCCTTCATATAGGGGATATACAGCACGGGAACCTTATTAATATGGAAAGAAACATCCCTCGCCTTTATTTCTTTGCCAACGTTCAGATTGATGTCTTTCCCTTTGAAGCACCATGCAGGCACCGGTCCATCGCATGTTGTGAAACGTGCCTCGGGGCTCACGTAATATGTGTCTCCCCTTTTTTCTATTTCTCGGCCGGCGACGCGGTAATTATCTTCTGTAAAGAGAATTTCTGCATCATAGAGTTTTCCTGTTTTGGAGTTAATGTTTAACTCTGCCCTGCTCGCCTGAATCGAAACAGTGGGATCGGTGTACTTCACAGAACCTGTGGCAGTTACATCGCCTGTTTTCTCAATGTATATCACCTCATCGGCTTCGATAGTCGTCTCCTCTCTCTGAATATTCACATTCCCTGTAGCAACGTATTTCGACGTCTTTTTACTGTATTCGAGGCTGTCAGATGTTATGATTGTCTCTTCTGCAAGGCAGGGGGAATCAGTAAGGAAACACCATATGGAAAGAATAACTAAAAAAATATGATATGTTGTTAATCGTGCCCTTACCCCCCGTCTGCCCCCCTTTGTTAAGGGGGGGAGGGGGTGGTGGTTTTGAATTATAACGGTCATCTTCACTCCCGCAGCCTCGAAAGGACACCCGTTCCCCTGATAACTTCCTTTGCTTCTCCTATCGTATAGAAAGACCCAGTGATTACAATGAGCGGGATATGATTCCGGTCCACCTGAGTATCATCGTGTCCTGGATTTAATTGACCGCTTGTCAATTCACCAGCCGCAATTGTCTTGGCCGCATCAAGAGCATCCTTCAGTGTTTGTGCAATCCGTACATGGGAACACCCCATAGAGGCTGCAATCCCGGCAAGCCTTTCAGGGGCTGCTGCCCTGCTATATGCAGGAGCAGTAAGGATGACTTCCGACGCAAGTGGCAAGAGTGGTTCCATGATGCCCCTGAGGTCTTTGTCCCCCATAATGCCGAGAACAAGAATTATGCTGCCAAAACGTTTTAAGAAATTCTTGTGCAAGACCTTTGAAAGCGCATGGGCCGCGGCCGGATTATGTGCGCCATCAATCACGATAGGCGGGGTTTCCTGAATCATCTCGAGTCTCCCGGGCCACTTTATTGCAGCAAGACCGTCTCGTATCACTGTTATGACACGGTCTGTTTGATTCCGACCTCTCCCGTACTGAAGCCGGTTGAGCACTATCATTGCCGCCTGTATTGCAACAGAGGCATTATGCATCTGGTAATCTCCGGCAAGCGGAAGCACTATCTCGCGAATCTCGAACGAGTCTGCGGTGTGATAATCAAAGCAAATTTCTGATGTTGTCTCCCTTTTCAGGCAAGACCAGAATTCCTCTCCATAGGTATAGAGCTTTGCATTGTTTTCACGAGCACTGTTCCTGATAACTTCCATTGCTTCACGCTCCTGCGACGATATAACGACCGGCGCGCCGGGCTTGATAATGCCTGCCTTCTCCCTGGCTATTTCCTGTACCGTATCCCCAAGAAATTCCTTATGATCGTAACTGACAGTCGTGATAACGGTAACGAGGGGAGTAATAATATTGGTCGCATCAAATCTCCCTCCCATCCCAACCTCGAAGACAGCAAGATCCACCTGCTTCCTTTTGAAATAGAGCACTGCCATCATGACGACAACCTCAAAGAAGGTCGGAGAAAAATCTTTACTGCGTTCTACGCTGTCTCTCACGACCTCGGCGAGTTCCATAACATCACGCTCGGCTATTTCCTCGCCATTCACCGTGATCCTTTCAGTAAAACTGACAAGATGAGGTGATGTGAAAAGTCCGACTCTGAAACCTGCGTTTTTTAAGATTGATGCGATAAGAGCTGCTGTCGATCCTTTCCCGTTCGTACCACCAACATGGATCGAACTATATGAGGTATGGGGGTGATGGAATGCATTGGTGAGTCTTCGAATATTATCAAGCCCGAATTTGATCCCGTATTGCTGCAGACTGTAGAGATACTGAATCGTCCCTGAATAGCTCATAAGAGAAGTTCAAAGAGCTTAGCAAGCATGTCCTTTAACTGTTGCCTTCCTACAACGATGTCTATGAGTCCGTGCCTGAGGAGAAAATCAGCCCTTTGAAAATCCACGGGAAGTGGCTGTTTAATCGTCTGCTCTATTACCCGCGCCCCTGCGAAGCCTATGAGACTTTTCGGTTCCGCAATAATAATATCTCCTATTGAGGCAAAACTTGCGGTTACCCCTCCAAACGTTGGATCACACAAAACTGATATAAAGAGAATCCCGCCCTCTTTCATCCTGCCAATAGCTGCCGAGACCTTTGCCATCTGCATGAGCGAAAAGATCCCTTCTTGCATTCGAGCACCACCTGATGAGGAAACAATTACAAGAGGTTGCTTCTTTTCACATGACCTCTCTGCGGCCCTTGTTACCTTTTCACCAACAACAGAACCCATACTCCCGCCCATGAATGAAAAATCCATGATGACGAGACTTAACGGATATCCCTTTACCAAGGCGTCGCCCGAAATAACCGCCTCTCGCAGACCGGTCATGCTCTGTTTCTCTTTCAACCGGTCTTTATAGGAAATCTTGTCTTTAAAGTTCAGTGGGTCGACAGGTATGAGTGTTTCGTCTGTTTCAACGAAGCTTCCGTCATCAACAAGCAGAGTCAGCCGCTCACGGGCACTTATCCTGAAATGATAATCGCATTTGGGACATACTTTGAGATTCCTGTCTATTTCTTTTTTATAGACGATTTCCTTGCAGCCTTCGCATTTCACCCAGAGGCCTTCGGGTATTTTCCCCTTCTTATCTGTCTTTACGTCTTTTGTTTTCTTAAACCAAGCCATATCGGTCCCGTCTATATACTATATGTTTTGCCATCCTTTAAAAAAGCAGTCTGCTTCAAAGGAAGACCCTTAATCTCGTGTCTGATCTGCCTGAGATACAATGGTTTTGGATGGGTAATAAATATCTTCTCCGGAGGGTGCGCCATTTTCCTGACCTCTTTCAGGAGAAGTTCCGGCGTAAGATGTCCCGTTTTCATGGCCATATGCTTCATGTTATCCGGGAAAGAAACTTCTATAATAGCACAGTCTATGTGCTGCGCGGCTTTCCAGAGTGCCTCTGTTGGGCCTGTATCCCCGGAATAAAGAAGGCGCTTTCCTTCGGGATCTTCAATAATATATCCAACGGCCGGGACAGAATGGTTGACTTTATAAGCAGTGATTGTATAGCCATGGATTTTGAGAGGCCTTCCCGGCACAATAGCCTTCAATAAGAGAACAGGCCGAGACGCAGCCGATATGATGGTAAAATCCGGCCATATCCTGTTATTGAGCAGATTTTTCTTTAATGCAGTGAGAACGCTTTGCATGCTTATTATGGTAACGCTATGTGCCTTATTTTTTATAACGAGGTTATCTGCAAGAAAAGGTATTCCCTTGATGTGATCAAGATGCGCATGGGTTATCAATATAGTTCGGATTTTCCATTGGGAAGGTTCATCCAATATCGCACCTATGGTACCTGCATCGAGGAGCATTTCCTCATCAATGAGGTACGCCGGTAGATTGTGACCGGGAAACTCACCACCTGAACTGCCTATAACCTTCAGTTTCACTCTGCCGCCTCTTTATCGCTTATACAGTCGATAAATATATGCACGATGTCCCTGTCGAATTGAATTCCGGCATGTCTTCTTAATTCTTCAAACGCTTCCCTACTGCTCAGTGCCTTCCGGTAAGGCCTGTCAGTAGTCATCGCGTCAAATGCGTCTGCCACGGCTATAATCTTGGCAAGAGCAGGGATATCCTTATCTTTTAGTTTGTCCGGGTATCCAGAACCATCGATTCTCTCATGATGACTTCGCACAGATGGAATGATATCTTTCAGCTGTTTTACGTGACTGAGTATTTCAGCCCCGTATTTTGGATGCAAATGCATCAGTTCTACCTCCTCGGGATTGAGTTTGTTATTTTTTAAAAGGATGTTATCACTCACTCCGATTTTGCCCACATCATGGAGTATTGCAGCAAGTTTAAGATTCTCTAGTTCCTTTTTCGAAAGCCCTACTGCCTGGCCAATTGTATAGCTATACTGGAGCACCCGCCTTGTATGTCCACCGGTATAAGGATCTCTTTTTTCGATAGTCTCTGCGAGTGCCTCTGCCGTAGCATAGAATGTATCCATGAGTTCCTGGTAGAGATTTGCATTCTCAATTGCTATCGCTACCTGGTTTGCAAGTGCCGTAAGTGCCATCTTGTCCTCTTCATCAAAAAATCCGTGCCTTTTGTTGAGTGCTTCGAGTACCCCCAGAATCCTGTCCTTTGATTTTACCGGTACACAGAGAATACTCTTTGTCGCAAAGGCACTGTGTTTATCGGCAGCTTTGAAAAATCTCCCGTCAGCTTGCACATCATGGACTATGAGCGCTTCTCCCTTTTCTGCTACCCATCCCGCTATTCCCTCGCCCCTATTTAATCGAACTTCTTTTACGTGCTCACCTTTATCTCCGAGGGCGACCTCAAAGAACAATCCCCCTGTTTCCTGGTCGATAAGGATAAGGCTGCCAGCCTCTACATCAAGGAGTTTCACTGCTGCTTCAATGGCGCGCTTTCTTATCTCACCAGTATCAAGTGTTGAATTGATAAGCGTTGAAAGCTCTATGAGCGTATTCAACTGTTCAAGTCTTTTTATAACATTGTTCATCGTATTGCTTCCCTGAGACGGGTAAGATACTGTTTCAATGCATCAGGAGAATTTTGAAGCCTTTTTACAATGGCGCTCCCAACGATAACCCCGTCAGAAATCCGCGCCACTGCGGATGCCTCTTCAGGTGTCGAGACCCCGAAACCAACTGCTATCGGTTTGTCAGTATACATTCTGATTTTTGATATCAAGACTTCCATTGATCCATCAAGCAAAAGATCTGATCCTGTTATGCCGGTTATCGAAACATAGTATATAAACCCTGTTGATGCCTTCAGCACTTTCTTTATCCTGTCATCATTCGAAGTGGGAGCAAGGAGAAAGATTGTGTTGAGGTGCCCCTTCCGAGCATGACTTATGAATTTATCCGCTTCATCTGGCGGGAGATCAGGGATAATAATACCATCGACTCCAGCGTCCCGGGCATCAGACACAAAGAGATTCAAACCATATTTAAATACCGGATTGTAATATGTCATGAGAACAACGGGTATCTTGATTTCATGACTGAACCTCTTGAGGTATGCAATGACTTTCCGGAGCGTAACACCGTTCTGCAAAGCCCTTTCAGCGGCTCTCTGTATTGCAGGGCCGTCAGCCAGCGGATCTGAAAACGGGACTCCCATCTCGACGATATCTGCTCCGCATGCCTCAAACAAACGTACAAATTCTCCCGTTTTCTCAAGATCAGGGTCTCCTGCCATAACATAGGGGATAAATGCCTTTTTCCCCTCCTTCCGTAACCTCTTAAATGTTTCCCCAATCGTCAGCTTCACAGCTCTAATCCCTTTATTCTGGCAACATGCTGCACGTCCTTGTCACCCCGTCCGGACAGGTTAACGATGACAATCTGTTCACGGGACAGGCCCGGTGAGAGCTTCACAACCTCAGCAATGGCGTGCGCTGACTCCAGTGCAGGGGTGATGCCTTCGATCCTTGACAGGAGTTCAAAGGCAGAGAGGGCCTCTTCATCAGTTGCATACGTATAGCGGATACGTCCCGAATCCCGCAAATAGGGGTGTTCAGGACCTATCGAGGCATAATCAAGACCGGCAGATACCGAATGCGTGCCGAGTACATTGCCATCAACGTCCTGCAAGAGATAACTCTTGCAACCCTGGAAGACACCGAGGGAGCCTCCGGCAAACCGTGCTGCGTGCTGCCCGGTGTCTATACCTTTTCCACCCGCTTCTACACCAATCATCTGTGCGTCACTGTCAAGGAATGCATGGAAGAGCCCTATGGAATTACTGCCTCCGCCGACACATGCTACAAGATAATCGGGAAGTTTCTTTTCAGCGTCCATGATCTGCTTCTTTGCCTCCCTGCCTATCACTGCCTGGAAAGTTCTGACCATGACAGGGAAGGGATGGGGTCCGAATACGGTGCCCAGCACATAGTGCGTCGTGCGGACGTTTGTTGTCCAGTCACGCAGTGCCTCATTAATTGCGTCCTTCAGTGTCCTCGATCCGGTCGCCACCTCTGTGACCTTTGCGCCGAGAAGTTTCATCCTGAACACGTTCAATGCCTGTCTCTCCATGTCCTCGGTGCCCATATATATTTCGCACTCAAGTCCCACCAGCGCTGCTCCCGTTGCAGTCGCCACTCCATGCTGTCCCGCACCTGTTTCTGCAATCAGCCTCTTCTTTCCCATTTTCTTTGCAAGGAGAGCCTGGCCAACAGCATTATTGATCTTGTGAGCACCCGTATGTGCAAGATCTTCCCGTTTCAGATATATTTTTGCTCCTCCGAGAGATTCTGTAAGACGGCTGGCAAAATAAAGCGGCGTAGGCCTTCCAATATATGTCTTCTGGAGAATCCTGAGTTCTCCCTGAAAAACTTTGTCCTTCTTAGCAGAAAAAAATGCCTTCTCAAGCTCTTTGAGAGCTGGCATGAGGGTTTCAGGGACAAAACGTCCGCCATAATGACCAAAATAACCCTTTCTGTCAGGTACTTTACTAATAGCATCCTCCTCTTTTTAAAAAGCTATTATATCCCATATCCTGTAAATATTACATAGTTGCCCCCCGGCACATATCAGATAACATCCTCTTGAGATCATATAAGGTCTATACGTGTATGAACAAATTTTTCTTGACTCAAGAAAAAAAATTCATTACTGTATGAGTCAATAAATATAACTCTATGGATTACCACAAGCTCCATAATGTGATACTATCTATTCTCTTCCTGCTTGTTCTCCTTATATCTTCAGCTGCTTATGCAGAAGAAAATGCCATCTTTGAACTCTCCGTCACAAAGGGAATACTTGCTCTAAACCAGCAGCTCTACGAGGAGGCGGTTGCGCATTTTCGTGCTGCGGTTCAGGAAAAACCTGACGATCCCTCAGCAAACCTCTATCTCGGCATAGCCCTCAACAATTCAGGTAAAGAACGGGAAGGTGAGAAATATTTAAAGAAAGCACTCGGGCTTGACCCCCTGTCTCCGAGAACAAACCTCGAACTTGGTATTCTTTATTTTAAGAGGGGTCTCTATGACGAGGCGGGGGATTACTTTGAAACCGTTCGAACTGTCTCAAAAGGTACGGATTTATCAGACATTGCTGAAGATTATATACGAAAAATAAAAGAGGGAAAAGTTACTGTGAAGGAGTGGTCACTGACCTTTACGGCCGGTGGGCAATATGATAGCAATGTTATTCTTGACTCAGGCTCCGGCCCGCTTCCGGAAGGGATTTCGCAAAAATCGGACTGGAGAGGCTTGCTATTCATTAAAGGTAAATTTACACCCCGTATCACTGACCAGATAACACTCGGCCCGGCCTATTCATTTTACCAGAGCCTCCATGCAGAGCTTAACGACTTTAATGTCCAGCAACATCTTCCCGGATTTTTGCTCGATATTGCCCTGAGCAAAAATATAATACTCAAAGCCTCCTATAATTATGAATATACAACGGTCGGGAACGAAGAATATATTTCCGCACATAGCATCTCTCCCAGCATTGTTGTTGCAGAGGGAAGGGGTTTCTTTACCAGACTCAGATATCAATACCAGGATAAAGATTTCAAGGATTCGGATCTGTTCGTGAACAACTCGGAACGGGACGGGTTAAACAACCTCGCAGGGATAACACAGTATATTCCCTTAACCCGTGTGGCCATACTGGGTGTGGGGTATACCTACGATTACGACTCTACTGTTGCAAAGTACTGGACGTATCGTGGGAATGCGGGTCATCTCGATTTGAGATTCGACTTTGGGGAAGGCTGGAATATTGATCTCTACGGGCAGTATTATCATAAAGACTACAAGGCAGATTATCCCGGATATTCTACAGCAAGAGAAGATAAGATGATGACATTTTCTACAAACCTGACAAAGAAATTTACCTCGAAATTCGATATAACAGCTGGCTGGATGTATGTGAAAAATGACTCTAATATCGATATCTTTGAATATAAAAGGAATATTACAACACTTACGTTAAGGGTATCATTATGAGGACAATTGCACTTCTTTTCACTGTCATGCTGATGCTTGTCCCCACTGTTGTTTATGCTGATGAGGTTGGCACCATTGTCGCCATCAAAGGCACCGTACTCATTCACAGGGATACAGAGACACGAAGCGCACTTCTCAAAGACAAGGTACTGCTCCGGGATACAATAGAGACGAAAGAGGCATCAAGGGTTAAGATGATCTTCGGTGATGACAGCATTTTAACACTTGCCGAAAACTCGAGGGCTTCTATTAAGGAATTTTTACATCCTGAAGAAAGCAAGAAAGGCAAGTCGATCTTTAACCTTATGGACGGTAAGCTGAGGTCTCTTGTCGGAAAAAACGAATTTGAGATCCATACACCAACGATGATAGCAGCTGCACGGGGTACATATTTCATAACATGGACAGGGATTGAAGATGGGATGCCCGTGAGCGGCGCTGCTGTTCTTGAGGGGTTTGTTGATGTGTTTAATATCGACCCTGCAATTATTGGAATAGTCAGTCTGCAACAAGGAACCATGAGCAAAACTGCTCAAAAACGTACACCGTCTCCTTCTGTTCCGACTCCGCCTGCGCTCCTTGACGAGCTCATGAAAGCTACAGAATTACAGGCTGCCCCAATAATAGAAGAAAAACCTATACCTGAGGTCACGAAGCCTGTAACGGAACAGGCTCTTCCCCCTCTCATAGGCGAAGAAAGAGAGACTCCCATGACACCGCCGATTGATAATCAGCCTCCTCCTACGACGACACCCGTTCTTATCCGCATACCGATTCCGGAGGGATTATAATGAAAAAGGTAATTTTATTCCTTACAATCACTTCCCTCCTGTTAATAACCTTCAGTTGCGGGGGCGGGAGAAGCAGTCAGGGGGTATCGCCTGTAACGGTATCAGCAACGTTCTTAAAAAGCGATACTTCCAAATCTTTACTACGAGCTTCCACATTGACTCTTATCCGCTACACGGTCTCGGGCTCCGGAATGGATGCAATGACCGGCGCAGTGCCTGTGACAGGAAATCTTGTGGAGTTTGTACTCGATGTACCAAACGGACCACAGAGGCACTTCTTCATCGAGGCACTAGATGCTGAGGAAAACGTGCGGTATTCGGGCGAGGCATATCAGGACCTTGACGGGAGACCCGTTACCATTGTCATTGAACTTGTAGAAAAGACATTAGACGTGTCAGGAGACTGGCTCTTCTACCGAACCGCACTGGGTGAGTTGCAAGAAAAAGGGCCTTTTTGCTGGAGAATAACGCAAGCAGGGGAAGTCCTCTCGGTCGTTGGTTATGAACCAGGAGTAAGACAGGGAAGCGGGAGCGGCACCCTGAGGGGGAATGATATTGACTTGACTTTGTCCTATATGGCTTGTGACAACCAAGCTACTTTAACAATAAAGGCAACAACTGACGGAAATACCATGAGCGGTTCATTCACACTGACCGGTGGATGCCAGGTCATTCCGGTCACCGGATCGTGGAGGGCTGAAAGGGGTGAATGTTCCCTTCAAAAGGCAGAAGTTTCTGTCCGGATAGCTTATTTTGAAGGGACCTATTCTCTCGACTTTTTTGCTGATCAGGTATCCGACGTTCAGATCACATCAGGAACAGTATCCGGACCACAGGTTGCAACTCTCAATTTAGACTACACCTGTTCTGTTGGGTCCTGCTGGTGGTTTGCTATTGCATCTTTCGGGCAGATAAGTCCGACGGCCGGAGACACTTACTCGTTTACAATACAATACAGTGACGGGTCATCTGAGGTTCTGAGTGACTCCGTATATGATTTGGGGGTTGGGGTTCCTGCGCCTGTTTCCCCGCAAAAAGGAGAGACCGTTTCAACAACCACCCCGACATTCTCCTGGCAGGCACCAACGTGGGGGTGTGCCTCGTGGTATCACCTCATAGTCCGTAATAGCTCCGGCAATGAGATCTGGTGGCCAGCCATACCCGGAGATACGACCTCAGCTGTCTATAACTTTAACGGACAAGCAACACAACCTCTGACCCCCGGCGAGCGTTACAGCTGGATAGTAAATGCCTTCGATGATTGCGAGCATCAAAATGCGGGCCATGACAACTTTGCGGGAGCGGATGGCGGGATGTTTACTGTTTCGTCCGTCGCTGGAGATGCTGCAACCTACAACACAGTTGACTATTTTCCTCTCGGTCTTGGAGATACATGGACGTATCTTGAGGACAACGGTGGATACACAACTGAAACCGTATCCGGGACTGAATCAATAGATAGTGTCATAGCTCAAAAGCTGGAACTCGTGGGAGAAGGAGATTATGTGCTCTTGACAGTAGACAATAACGGACTGAGACTGTATAAAGAATATGAAACAGAGGATGGCATGTGGGAACTCTATACCTATGACCCCCCAATTACCTACCTGCCGGCGCACTTCTCTATTGGAACTGTTCAAACCTTTACTTCGACCTTTTCCTATATAGACAGTGAAGGCTTTTCAGATACCGGAACCATTTCCGGTACCGTGACTGTTGAAGGGTTCGAGAATGTCACAGTCCCCGCAGGGTCTTTTGAAGGCTGCCTGAGAATAAGAACATCTACGAATTTTTCTTTTTCGGATGGTTTCTTTTCAGAGACAACCGAATCAACTATGTGGTTTGCAAAGGGAGTAGGGACTGTCAAAGACATAGGATCCGGCATCGGCTATGTTTATGGAGAACAAGTTGATACTGATACGTGGAATGATGTGCTCGTCAGCGCTACTGTAGGTGGTATGAGCTATCCATCCCCTTAAGGCATCTTCCTTCCACCCTTACCAACCTCCCTCAATACGCTTATCGATTACCATCCGTCACAGAATTCCGGGAGAGGGTCAGAGCACATCGTTGGATGATTAGAAATGCAGTTATTCGATTCATTCGTTTCTTGTATCAAATTATTGGGGTCCACGATTATTCTGTAATAAACCGGGTCAAAAACATATGCGTGTGAAACAGGCTGGGTCGAGCCACCTGACACACTGACCATTTCACTATCGCAGTTATCAGATTCACCATTTGTATAATCAAACCAGACTTCAACGTTTTCTGCATCGTCGGTTCCGTAATTAGCAACATCGCAGAAGATCAAACTCGTATCCATTCCATCGTTTATTGGTTCGAGGTCTATGTCGAGCTGGTCAATCACAGTTACCGAAGACACGTTTGGTCCCGAATCACAGTAACTGGACGAAGAGAGATTTACAATGGTATCAGCAGTTATTGAATTATCAATTGCATCTATTGTATACGTATTCGTCCAGCTCATGCCAGGGTCAGGAATCACCGCCGGTTGACTTGATGTCACATTAAAAGGCGGAACGCCTGTAAGGGAAAGTGTCGTTGTTTCTGTCCCTGCCGTGCATGTATTGTTATTTTCACATATCGAATTACTTGCCAAAGTAGCGGTAAAAGCAGGAATCGTCAAATTAACCGTTGCGTCTACGGATTCTGAATCCGAGTCAGTAACGGTAAGGGTTACCAGTGTCGTACTACAGTCCTGATCCGGGTCGACAGTAAATGTACCGCCTGAAACCAGGACTTCACCAGGGTCTGCAATGACATCCGTGTTGCTGGAAGTAACAGTGAAAGGCGGGTTAATGCCCTCTACAGTAAATATCACATTATCAGAACCCAAAGGATCCGGGTTAGGCAGCGCAACTACCGTTACAGTTGAAGGGGAAACGGAAAGTGATGGAGGAGGAGCAGGGGTCGTGTCGCAGCGCTCGATAGTATTCGTTTCAGTATTGCCAGCTTCATCCCTCGCCCTGACAACAAAGCAGTACATTGTCTCAGGGCTGAGGCCTGTCAGGGTATAGTCTGTTGCACCGGGAGATGTCGTGGCAGTCGGCGTTGCAAAATTCTGTCCGCCTGAAGCCGTTGCCATATAGATGAGATATACGATATCCGATGACGGCGTGACATCGTCAGTAGCCTCACTCCACTGGAGGTTAATTTCTGTTGATGAAAGTGCTGTTGCCGATTCCAGTCCTCCGAATGTCGGAGGGTTTGTATCCGGCGGGGGCAATGTTGTTCCCGATGCCTCCGCGATAGTAGTACTCTTATTGCCAACTTCGTCCATTGCCAAAACGACAAAGTAGTAAGTTGTATTTGGATTTAGTCCCGATACCATATATGACGTCACGCCGGGAGATGTGGTGAAGCTCGGCATCGAGAAATTCTGTCCTCCTGAACTCGTGGCCATGTATATGAGATACTGTATCTTGTCCTGAGGCGTTACATTATCGGTAGCCGGCAACCATGAAAGGACCATCGATGTCTGTGTAATTGAGGTGATATCATTTATCCCTGCAAACGTAGGCGGAAACGGGTCTGCTGATACCATAACAATAGGAACGGAAACGGGTGTCCCGTCGAGGTTTACGTAAGTCTCACCCCTGTACAATACACCGCCTGTATCATTAAGCGCCTCAACGACAATATGCCTGTTCGGTCCGTTAGGTACTTCTATCGTCACAGAAATCGATGTGAGGCCTGCGGTAGGGATGACTTGTTGAATCGTGGCCATATCAGGTGCAGAGATAGTAATTCTTATCGAAACAACATGAGCTGGTATTGATGACGCGCTCACAAGGCCTTGCTCGGAAAAAGATGGCGTTTCGCGTACCTCGCCGAGGTTTATTGTCAATGCTGTCCTGCCAGAGGTATCTGATGATGAACCTCCCACTCCACAGTTCGTGTTTATGGTCAGTAATCCAAGCAGTACTATTAGCAATATTTTCTTCATAATTAACCCCTATTATTATGGGAAAATTATATCTATTTCGACCGGAGTCGTTGCCGGTGTCGGCGGCTGCTGGTCTATTGGCGGAGATTGCGGTGGCAGCATGCCAGCCGGCTCAATCAGTATCCCCTCCGGACCAACCCATATTTCAGCAGGTCCTCGGATAGTCACCTCATGATCACTATCCGTGGCGTTCTGCAGTCTCTCTATCTCCTCAATCGGAGCCGGTGTCGGCATAGGTAGAACCGGCTCCCCTTCAATGATCATTACCATCATGCCCTCCGTAAGCGTCTCACTCCCCCTGACACCCGGATCTGTACTCGTTATCGTTGCCTCCCCTTCAAGAACAATGATAATCGTGTATCTCCTCCCATCCTCAGTCATGCCTGTCTCAGTAAGAATGACGGTCCCTCGTGCTGCTGCAACTGCAGTTGGCGTATGGATTTCAAACCGGGTTTTTCCCACTATGGAACGCATCCTTCCTTCAACGAGACTAAACACAGAACGGCCCATCTTGTGTCTGCTGTAAACAACTTCCTTTATAACAACGCGGGATTTCTCCCCGATGGTCAAAACACTGTCGTCAATGAAAAGCATCTTGGCCCTCGATGCCTCCCTTGTTGACACCGTATCGTTCATGAGAAGACCATCCTTCACCCCTGCCTCAAAAGACTTATCATCTCTATCAATAAAGGCTTTCCCCCTGATTGCAACGATTGTCCCTACATCATCCTCTGCTAAAGCAGTCCCAGCCGGAACAATGAACGATGACGCTATAAGTAATACCATTGCTGTTAAAAACATATGTTTCATTTAAAACCTCACGTTGACAAAAAGACTCGGCATAGTACGGGCATAGTCGAAGAATTCAATATTTGAGTCATTGTCCGTGTAATACAGTCCGACTGAGATACTGAACCTGTCTGATAAAAACTTCGTACCTGAAAAAGTGCCTGTCCAGATCTTATCATGTCGTACCGTGCCCGTTCCCGGATATATGCCCCGGTAATCTTTATCATAATAGTCGCCGTAGAAATTTACATATATCCTGTAAGGCAGGGTAAATTTTAGCTCCGCTAATCCTTTGTTCCCCCTGTAACTCCAATAGTCCACCTGAGCGTTATCCACATCGTATGCATAACCAACCCGTAAAATGGCAGCATCGGAAAGCGGGACACTTTGTATTACTTTGAAAAGGTTATTGAAGCCCTTTCGAAGTGAATTTTCCTGAAAAAGTTCTGAATCTTTATACTCTGCGTCCCTGTAGATGTAATGAAATTCCGTTGAGAAACCACCTCCCTCTACAATGACCAGTACGGGGGACAGGTTGTGTGCATAATCATATGTATTTCCTCCTACCAGTACGTACTCAAACAGGTATTCTCCCCTGAGAATCAAGTTCGGTGATGCATGGTATGCAAGAGAGAGATCGAACTGGTTACTCGTCACATTGAAATCACCGAGTTTATTATAAAAACTCTGATAGAAGCTGTAAGCAGCCGAACCCTGAAGTTTTCTCTGTGTGAATAAATTGTACGTCCCTTTCAGAAAGAATACCGCTGCCCAGTCTGATCTCCTTGTAATTCCTTCAGGAAGCGGGTTATCGCCTGAGCCAAGGACAACGTTGCTGTCATACAAGCCACCGACGGACCAGTCAACAGACCACCGTTTCTCTATACGTTCCTCCTTAATGAACTTGAGATATTCCAGGGCCTTCGCTGCATATACAGAGTCTGAAGCAAGCTGTATGGTATTGTCAAAATATTCCCTTGCTTCATCAATGGTTCCCTTCTGGTAATAATAAATACCGAGTTCAAGGTTTGTCCTCGGATTGTGTGGGTTCAGCAAGAGCGCCTTCTTGAGCACCCCTTCCGCTTCTCTGTCCCCTGAACGGCTCAGCGCTATACCAAGATAAAGTGTCGCGCGTTCGTCTTCCGGTTTTGTTTTCAGGATATCTCGAAGGATCTGCACTGCCCCTTCAAAGTCTTCCCCCTCTATCTTACTAACAGCTTTGGCTAAAGCGATTTCGTATGCTGAATCTATTGTTTGAGCGTGTAAGGAGAAAACAAACAGGATGAGGATGATAGATGCAAAACAGGAAATTAAGAGAGCTCTGGATAAAGAGCAGGGAGAAATAAACCTTTGTATCATACTTTTTACCCCCTTGTGCATCATAAATTACATGAACATCTCAGATCATGTCAAGAAAAATCTTTTAAAAACCCGTTGTTTGACAACATGTAAACGATGCTTTTATACTTAAATCTATGTTGAAGGTTGCGGTTATTGATGGCCAGGGAGGTGGCATCGGAAGCCTCATCGTGAAAAGGCTCAAGGACGAATTCGGAGACATGATTGAGATCCTGGCACTCGGCACGAATGCTGCTGCAACATCAGCCATGATGAAATCAAAGTCAAACAAGGGTGCTACAGGAGAAAACGCAATCTCCTGGAATGCAGACAGGGTTGATATGATCATCGGCTCCCTGAGTATTGTTATTCCGAACGCAATGCTCGGAGAATTAACCCATAAGATGGCAGAGGTCATTGTATCGTCACATGCGAAGAAAATTCTTCTCCCCCTCAATCAGGAAGGAATCGATGTTGTCGGTGTCGTAAAAGAGCCTCTTCCCCATATGGTTGAAAAAATTATTGCTATCGTGAGCAAAGAGATAGGAAAGGAGACATGATATGTGTGAAGCAAATGCCTATATTTATGAGAACGGGAAAGAAGAACTTTACCTCGAAAATGTTGATATCATGAAACCCGAGGAAGGAAAAATCTTCCTCAGAAATCTCTTTGGTGAACAAAGGGTATTTGACGGAAATATAAGAGAGGTATCACTTGTAAAGCATAAGATAGTCCTCGAAAAGAAATGAGGCCATCAGTTGTATCGAGGTAATGTACAGGCAGTAAAGTTCATGATGACAGGTTTCAGTTCACAGAATATATTACAGCAGCATGACGAGTATGGAACGGCAATCAAATGTTTTTCCATTGAGATTTGCGAGAGCCTTTTCATATGCTTTTCTGATCTTTTTCATCCTGATTCCAAGGAGCATCCCGAGTTCAAAGCATAATTTATAAAGAGAGTCCGCTTCCAACGGGATAATCTTTATGTTCTGAATCTTTTCTTTGTATTTTTCATATGTCTCTGACACCAATCCTTTATCCGCTTTATTGTTATCCCCTGCATTCCGTAAAATGGGCATAATCGTGAGAGTATGAGGTGCAAGATAAACCGTCTCAGAACTGATAATAGATCTCTTCCCTATCTTCTCAAAAAAAGTCTTGAAAAATTTTGATTCGATCCCTTCATCAGTCATATTGTTCAGGACTATAGTGACGACGTCTTTCTTTTTGGACCGTATGTATACGCCGATTCTCCCGGTCTTTTCTTCAAATTGCGTTCTCAGAGCGCTCTTTAAATCTTTCAGATAACGTTTGCTCGGCGCCTTTATCTTGTGCAGTGATCTCTTTCCATAAAGGCTCACAGCGCTATAGAAAAGATCCCCTTTCATGAGATTTTTCAGTATCGTTCCCCACGAATAAAATCCGGCCATGGCTTTAAGGGTTTCCGTATGAAGCTCAATCGGGGTCATGAGTTTTGGTTCAAAAACAGCATGGTGGGCATCGTATTTGGCCCAGTCAGTGTGCAGCAAACGGCCCTGCTGTCTGAGGTCTTCAAAAACCGGGGTCCCCGGGAGGGGGGTAAGCATGAGAAATTGTACAGAATGTATACCAAGGCGCTTGGCGAATCTTTTGGTGCTCCTGATGGTCTCGATATCATCGGCATCGCCACCAAAAACAAACATCCCGTGGATATTGATCGAGGCCTTCTTGAAGGCCTCGATACAATTGACGATATCATCCACTCCCTGCTTTTTGTTATAGAGAGCAAGGGTCTGCGGATTGATAGACTCAAAACCAACAAACACCCCGAAACACCCTGTTCGAGCCATGAGATCAATGAGTTCAGAATCCCTTGCAATCTCCGTGCGCACTTGCGCGGACCATTCTATATGGATATCTTCTTCAATCATTCTTTTGAGAAGAGTTTTAGTCTGTTTCTTGTTTGCTGCAAAGTTATCATCTATGAAAAAGACATGATGCACTTCCTTTGAAGCAACAGCCTTAATCTCCCTGATAATCCTATCGACAGATTTAAAACGGTATTTTCTCCCGAACATCTGGATAACGGAACAGAACCTGCAGCCGTACGGACACCCCCTCGATGTCGCAAGAGGGATCGTATTTTTTCTTTTCCAGTTATGGACAAGGCTCAAATCAGGGATTGGCGCAGCTTCCAGATCCTTCAGGAGCGGCCGTTCAGGATTGTGGATAATGGCATCGCCTTCTCTGTAAGAGAGCCCGAGAATGTCACGGAGAGGCTTCCCGGATTCAAGGTGACTAATGAGTTCAACAATAGTATCCTCACCCTCTCCCCTGACAACATAGTCTGCATATTCCAGGCTTTCCTCTGGTAGGAATGTTGAGTGCGGGCCTCCCATGACAATGGGGATTCCTCCGGAGCGGAACCTGCTTGCCAGTTTAAACGCCCTTGGTGCTGTTGATGTAATTGAGGAAATGCCGATAAGATCCGCCTTTTCCAACTCCTTCCAGTCAGGCTCTGATATGTCCTCAATGAAGGTTTTTGCATTATATCCCTTCTCCTTCAGTATCGTGGATAAGATAATCGTACCCAACCTGGGAAGCGCAACCCGACTGTAAATGTGGGCACCAGGTGACTTGGCCTCTATGAAATATATGTTCTTAATAAATCCCTCCTTGCGCGACCTCAGTAAATTGACATAGTACTATAACATAAACGCGTATCAAAAATTATTTTAATTTTTATTGCCGTCCAAAATAACCTGCGGGCAAGGAGGCCGGCGCTCAACAAACGCCGTAACGACACTTAGTGTACGTTTTTATAAATATGGTCACATACGTTATAGAGAATAGATTCTTCGGCTACGCCTCAGAATGACAACATACGTCACTCTGAACGGAGTGAAGAGTCTTAATGCCATACCAATTAATACGTTAGCGAATTTGTGAACCAATGTACTGAGAAAAGAAACCCGCTGTTTCCCTTAACCTGCCGATGACGTCCTAACCTGAATGAGAATGTATCTTTGGCTGGTATGATTATAATAGAGATGCATATTCGGAAATGATCCCTATCGTAATATTATTTCTTTAAAGCTTTCTTTTTTGCAGCGGGTTTCTTTTTCTTGGCGGTCTTCTTTTTTGATACCTTCTTGGTTCCTTTTTTCGCTGTCTTTTTCCGGGCCTTTTTGGCCGTTTTCTTAACAGAAGAAATCTGTGTTACCTCCATGCCGCAGCAATATATGGGGCTCAACCTGCTTTCACCGGTACTGGTAACAACGACCTCTGACCCGCATAACTCGCACTCATATGTAACGATTGTTGCGTTTACCATACTCGCGCCTCCTTATTTTAAATCTCTTATACCAAAATTATATTACTTTCAACCCCTTTGTCAAATCTGATCACCATGATATTTTTTATTAACCCGGAAACTGCATTTATCGGAGGCAATGTTGTCTGAAAAGTCTTTTGTCCCGACATAAGTCGGGATTGATATTAAAAGACTTTGAAGGCGACTGTGCCTCCGGTTCAACAATCAATTGCATTTTTCTGAAACCTCAAACCGCACAACCTGAGGAGAATCTAAAAATTCCCATCTTCCTTTCACACCGCAATGGAATGAAGCGAGCTCAATATGCAGCATTGCGATGCCGCAGTCTAACCGTTTTGAGATATTTAATGTATCTTTGAGACTATCCACAGATATTGTTATGCTATTTTGTGAGATTGAGAATCGCCACGGCTGGCGATTTACTGCTGAAGGAGCGACCCTGGCTGCCTCAAGAGCTGTACTAACCCACGAAGGCCTTGTCATCTCTTTTCCACCCATGACGAGCTTATCAACAGGCCTCCTTTTATGTGTCCTGCCGAAACCCGTCATGATCTTTTCTTCCAGTGACCATCTTTCACGGGTATATCCGGCAGGTGTCAGTGCAAGAACCTTTTCATGCTTCTCAATGAGGGCAAGGCGGGATGCAGGTTCTGCGTGGAAAGACACTCCTACCCAGCACGTGCCAAGGTTCAGGGCTGTAGCCTCAAGGACAATCCCTTCTCCTGTATACCCGAGCTTTTCATGGACATTCGGATCCTCCATATTCCCGATAAAGGCAATAAATGCAGGCGCACCCCTGATCTTGCCATAATGAGACACTATTCCTTTGAAGACAGTATCTGCTGCATGGTTCACAAGAACAGCCCGTACCCCTGTAAACGGACGAAATGATTTGCAGACCGTATCCAGTCTCTCAAGCACATACTGGTCCAGTGGCCTCGAATCAAATTGACGTCTTGACCGTCTGTTCCAGATCATCTCATACCATCGGGAATAGGGAATATCCATCTACAGTGCACCCCTCCTTGTTCTATCGTAAGACATTATCATCCTGCCGAACAAACAGTAATTTCGCCACGTCTCTCTTCACATGGAAAGTAAGCTTATTCCCAGCAGTCTTGGTCAACCTCGTATTGGATTCTCAGCTCCATCTAAAGTATAATGCATTAAAAAGTTTCGTGCATTTAAGTTTACGCCAGAACATGTGGCACTCTTTAATAAACAATGAAAAGACCTCGTTGCCATTAACACGAAAAATGCAATTGATTGTTGAACCGGAGCACAGTCGTGCACCGAAGGATGAATCAAGATAACATTGTAAGGAATGAATGCATCCGGTGCGGAACATGCTGCCAGAAAGGGGGGCCGGCTCTTCATCATGAAGACAAAAGAATCCTCCGTTCCGGGCATATAGGACACAAGCACCTCGTCACGATCAGGAAAGGGGAGCTGGCACGCAATCCGGTTAATGATCTGCTCGAACCAGTCCACCAGGAACTGATTAAAGTACGCGGGAAAGGAGACGACTGGACCTGCTGCTTCTTTGATGAAAAAGAATCGTCATGTTCCGTATACGAGCGCCGTCTGCTGGAATGCCGCCTGCTGAAATGCTGGGACCCTTCTGATCTTCTCTTAGTACTTGGCAAAGATACGATTGTGCGCGCTGATATCATCAATCCTGATGATCCTATACTCGATGTCATAAAAACGCATGAGCAGGAATGTCCGTACGACGAGATAGAGAATTCTATTGACAGTATATTACGGGAAAAGCATAAATCAAAAAATCTCGAGAAGCTGACCCGGTTCGTCAACAAAGACCTTTCCATGCGCAGGTACGCTCTATCAGAATTGGGACTGAACAAAGATTTTGAGCTCTTTATCTTTGGCAGGCCGCTCTATAAAATCCTGAGCGCCCGCGGACTGCCGTTTCGTATGAAAACAGACGAGCAATCTCAAAATCCCCCCTCGCCCCCCCTTTAGTAAAGGGGGGATAGGGGGATTTGTTATCTTCAATCGATAAACCATGGGATAGGTTCACTTATAAACAACGGCCAACTCTCTGAACCTGAACTGAAGGTCTTGTATTATATTTTCCGTTCAGGGCCTGCCTTCACAAAAAAACTTGAAGATGACTTTCTCATTATAGAAGACGGATATTTTCATGAGAAGCATCACCTGCGAATGGATAAACTGAGAAAGACCCTCAAGACCCTTTTAAAAAAGGAGTTCCCGAGGAGTCATAAGGTCCGGCTCTATGTTATGGGAAGGTTCAATGAAGAATGAGGCGGGAGCTATAAACAGAAAAATACTACAATTTTTTATTACTCCGGTTCGAACAGGATTGCATCAGCCATGACGTAGCCATCTGCATTATCACTCAATTCCACGTTTTGCTTTGGAGATGACAGTTGCCACTTTACTGCATCAGCAATAATATACTCGTTCAGTTCAGCGTCATCAGATATCTCGACATTTCCAGATGTTCCCGCATCGAAATAGTATATCCCCAGGTATGTCCATCCGCCTTCACCCTGTTCCTGGTCTACTCGCACCGTATCAGTTAAGGTGCCCCCGGCGCCATCACTATAAGTAACTCTATACGGGACATTCTTGGCACGGTTGCTGTGCGATGTCCACCAGGCATAGACATCGTAGTCTCCTGCCTGGGGCAGATCCGGTGTAAATGTTGCCGTATTACTTCCTGTCCCTGTTGATTGAATATAGCGTATATCTGTGCCGTAGTATTCACCATATCCACTTGCACTCCATGTGCCGGCAAACACAGCGTCTACATTATCAACAACAACCGACGTATGTCCTGCCTGTGCATCAAAATCATATGTTCCTAGATAAACAAACTGCCCGCCGTTCACCCGTTGATCGACCGTTACCGTTTCAGAGACACTACTGTAATTTATCGTATATGGGGCATTCGAAGCACGGTTACTGTGTGACGTCCACCAGGCATAGACATTATAGTTTCCGGACTGCGTTATAACAGGTGTAAACGTTGCTGTATCAGAGCCGGTACCTGAAGCATGATACTTTGTATTTCTGTTATAAATATCTCCATACGTTGAGGATGACCAATACCCTTTAAAATCTGCACCCCAGTTATCCACAACCGTCCACCCTGGATTGGCAACCATTAAATCTACATCTCGTGTCCCTGTGCGGCTCTGAGAATCGGTACCGGTAACGGTTAGTGTTTTCAACCCCGTATCTACTGTTATGGGTACGGTAGTCTCATAACTGTATATTTTATCCCCTGCCAAAACATCACCATTAGTTCCATTATCGTACATGGTCTGCGTTGCACTTCCATCTATCGGGGTAAGGTCAATGGTTACACTGTTTATCGTATCGTCCGGGCTGTAGACATATGCAGTGAACAGGACTGTGTCTGTTCCGTTATTATCAACAGAAGATGGTTCTACCTGAAGCATGAGTACCCGGGGACCAACGTGCGTGGGGGTCCTGACATATGAAACTGCAGAGTGGCATGCCCTGCATACACCGTTCATATTCGTCTGTGATCCGCCGTAGCTGAACCTGCCTCCTACACTCTGTTCCAGACTTGCGTTTGTATCAACCCGAGGACCAGGTTGTATATGGTAGCAATGGTCGCTATCATATGCACCTGCTATCCCCGAAACACATGTCCAGTCACCAAGGCAATCACCCACATACGAAAAACTAGCATCACCGTTATTGATGATAACATCAGGGTTCCCATCGGAATCACTGTCCCATCCGATTGCATCTGCCATGACATAGCCGTCAGCACCTTCATTGGAAAGCACTACATTTCCCGATGTCCCTGCACTAAAATCATACGTGCCGAGCAAATTCCACTGGCTTCCGTTTGTACGCTGGTTTACGGCAACCTCATCCGACCCGCCATTGTAATACACTGTATACTGAGCATTCGTCGCTCTGTTTGTGCCCTCTACCCACCACGCATATACGTCATAGGTTCCTCCTGTGAGATTGGGTGTCCAGGTCGCTGTAGCATACGGAGGCGTGTAAGGCACGAGATAGGAAAAATTCAACGAGGGCGCTTTATCGGTAGAGCCATAGCTGCTTATAAGTTCACCGTGCCTGATCATTGCCTTCGTGGGTGAACCATGCACGTTGTGGCAGGCTATACAGGTTTCAGATGAGTCGTTCCTTTCCGAACCATATGTCGAGTGACCGCTGTCCCAGTCAGAGTCAAAGTGATATGTGGAAATCCCTAAATGAATATTGTGTGAGTTCCCGGGGCTACCGTCATCGTTCCAGAAGTTTGTCGCATCCGGAGCGCCTGTCTGACTCAGCACCTCATACTTATTGTGGCAGTTGAAGCAAAGGGCAAAGTCACGCCAATTGTTGAGAGGATTTACGCCAGCTCCCCGGAGGGGCCTGGGGATAACCATGCAGGCCTGCCCGTCTATATCTTTCAAACGGTAACTGTCGCAATAGGGATTGACCGCCTCGTAGGTACTTTCATCAGCCTCATAGGTTCTGTGCTCATGGTCAATATGTCTTTTGTCTGCATCGTGACAGTTGAGGCAGTTGATTTTATGGCCGGTTACATAAAAACCGTATGTTGTATTGTCACCAATAACATTGGGGGCATACGTTCCCGGGCCATCAAGCTTTATTGCATCAGCTATTACATTATTATCAGCATCATCACTCAGCACTATGGAGCCGTTTGTCCCCGCTGCAAATGGCCAGATTCCAAGATAATTCCACTGATCATAATCATATCGCTGGTCTACCCGGACTGTTTCAGACCCTCCATCATAATTGATCGTGTAAGGAGCATTACTCGCCCTGTTCGTTCGAGACTGCCACCATGCATAGACTTTATAGTATCCTGTCTTTGGTACAGTAGGTGTCCATGTGGCCGTGCATGAACCGGTACCCGCTTCATGGTATCGGTATCCTGCCCCATAGTATCCCCCTTCCTGATACCTCCATGGCCAGCTACAAACATACGTCGCATCAGGATCGTCCATGATAATAGGAGTTGCCGTTTCAGCCATACTGTATGCCGGCTGGTCATCATGACACCCGGCACACCACTTCTCTTTTCCTGGTTTTAGTATCGGACTTGAATATACACCGCTTTCCCAGTTGGCCTTTGCACCATAGGTCGGATTGTTTACTCCGTCAAACGCCCCGTTCGGGCTGTGACAGTTGTCACAGACATCCGTCTCAGATAAATTGTATTTCCCGTCTCCGTCTCCGTCCGTCCCTGACTTGAAGAACGGGTAATTGTCCGTATCATGACAATCACTGCACGTGATATTCGGCCCCTTTAAATCGTCGCTGTCGTTCTCCGTATGGGTCGAATGACTTTGTGTTGTCCCATAGTAATCCCCTCCGTTCCACCCGTCGTCATGCCCGTGACAGTCATCACAGTCCTTACCCGGATCCCCATGATCATATTTGAACCCGTTTACGTGACCGTGACAGACATAACACCGGGCTGCGGGGTAATGGTAATTCCCCGTACCATCATTCTTGTGATACACCGTCTGCGTATGGCAGACCTCGCAGACACCGTCGTATACCGTGTCTCCGTCTGCATAGGACTTCGTCCCTTTCCTGTCAAAAAACTTTACCTGCCTGTTGTCCAGGCTGTCTTTTACGTACTGGCCATACATGATGGCAAACGTCGATGAGG
>ENA-OSEO01000484-OSEO01000484.1-sediment-metagenome-genome-assembly--contig:-NODE-484-length-99350-cov-5.967695_pt1 | contig 99350 bp, 84 predicted proteins | sample MGYA00237883_ERZ534232 | MGnify/ENA metagenome assembly ERZ534232
TCTGGATTTTAGGGAGAAGATAGCAGACTGTTTTGTCAGATCAGGACAATGCAACCTTAATTTTGTTTATAGGTCCGCTTCTCCCCTTAGATCAGACTTAGCAAAATATATATCATGGGCAATATAGAAGTCGGTAATAACAACAGTATTATGATCTGAATTAATAAGTGTGCGCAACAATTGTGCAGAATGCATTAATAAAAAATGCAATGTAGTTTCTAAAGAAAAGATGGATTTGTTGCTGGCAAAGTCATTTAAGAAATGTTTAGAACAAAAAGATTCATATATAGCAACTAAATCAGGATTGATTGCCTTTATGCCATTTACTGTCGAGGTCTTACCACTACCTACCGGCCCTGTTATTGCTATATACTTCACTAGCACAACCTTATGGGTCAATAGTTGCATGATTTAAATAACGATGGCATAGCCTTGCGTTTATTAAACCAATATTGGCTTAAAAAAGCCTTGGTTGACCCATGGCTAGGGATCTATGAATGTAGTATTCAACTGCTATTAAAATTAGGGGTCAAGCAAATATTGCTCTGGCCTCCATCATCCTCGATATCGTGACAATGGCCTTAAATCCATTTTTAAGATTCTGATCGCATTCACCAGATCTTAATTTATTATAAACACAATAACTCTGATTATCTCTTAAATTATGGCATATTCAAGTCATGTTGTCAATCAGCATGAATACGTCTTTTTTTGAAATTTGCAATTATCTGAATCATAATTATTAAGGTCATACTAATGAGAAGTCGTTTGGGGCGTTATGGTTCATCCTTAATTTCTTCAACCGCGGATTTATGGTCGGTCTTATACGCGGAATCAAGGCGTGTGCTTCGTGCGGAAAAAAAGTAGGAATTCTATAAGTCTTTAGTAGTAACCGCTTGAGGGGACACGGTTGCTATCCGGGGGCCGCTCCGATGTTTTCGATAATCCCGCGTTGTTTGCGCCATTCGCCGCGCTGAAGTTGACGAACGCATATGCCGGAGAGCTGCTTTTAATATCGGTGAGTGGGAGAAGCCGCGGAGCCATACTTGTTTGGGAGTATGGGCTGGTGGCGCACAAAACTGGAGTTAATGAAATGAAGTAAGTGTAATTGCTTGAATGATTTTTTATGCTGGCCTTTAATAAGTGAAAGGCTTCAAAAAGCAGCTTTGGTAGATGCATTGTTTTGCTAAGCGCAACCTGGAAACAAGGGTAAAAATAAACGATAAAACTAATCATTATAATCACTTTAGAAAACTGAGGGGCTTTCCTGTTTATATAAGCCGGTCTTCGTCCCAGCCTCGGGCGATCAGTTCTATGTGTTCGGTTTGAAAGCGGCCCAGTCCGAATTTGACATCAGCGGCCAGGATATGACGCGGTTGGGGGCTGATGGGCGATTCCTTGCCGAAGAACAGATTGCGTTTGGCCTGGATAATGCGCGAGCCGGTGGCGTCGGCGGCGACCGGATCGGCGCTGACGATCAAGCCTTTATATTGCCACACATAACGTTCACTGAAGTTGTGCGGACCCACCCCGTGGAAAAGCGGGGTCAGCATAACCAGTATGTTCAGCCGAGTCCGGCCGGACACGTGAGGGAGCTTCCAGATGGCCCCCAGGTTTTCGCAGGCGTTGTCGTGGTACTTCCATGGTTCGGGAACAAACATAATGTAATTCTTTAAGAGCGTCCCCAACCCCGCCCAATGATGGGCGCGCATGGGACGGGAGTTGATAAGCGCCGTGCAGTTTTGAAAAACCGGGTTCCGCAGCGCGCCCCGGTCGTCGACGGCGATATTGTCGGGTTTCACGCCCGCTTGGATCAGTCGGGCGCGAATGGCGTCTTCAAGTTCCCGGGGCGTTCTGAGCGCGTTCCAGTGATTGCTTTTGATTCCCACCACCTCGTCCGGTCCGGCGATTCGCTTCCACGCCTCTTCAGCGCTTGTGGAGCTGTGTAGGGCCATAACCGCCTCGTCGAGCATTTCCGCCAGAGTTTGGCCGTTGAGATTTCCCGAATCGTTCAGGACGTCCTGGTTTCGTATGAGGACAACCCGGCTCTTTTCCACGCTTTCCGCCGACGCGGACCCGGGAAGGACGGCCCCCATCAAGCCGCCGAGCGCGACGCATGAGCCGGCGCGAAGAAAATTGCGGCGGGTCAGAACCGGTTTTTGCTCGTCCATGACGGCGCCTCCTCCAGTTAATTGTTGAGTTCCCCTTGACTTCATGAAAGGCATGGGCGCCGGGAGCTTTTACTTCCGGGAAAGCTTGTTTTGAACCATCGCCAGGAGCGCTTCGGCGTACGATTGGCCGCCGGCGTTGAGGACAATGGTCAGAATCGCGCCGTCGCGCGCCACGGCGGCCCACGTCCCGTCTTCAATCCGCGTTATGGATGATTCACCCGTATCGCGCAGGTAGGCCTTTCGGAAACTTTCCTCCGCCTGCGCCGCGAGACCGGATTTCGGGTATTCGATCAGCAGAAGCATACCTTCCCGGCCGCCTTCCCTGTAGGCGGCCAGTGTGGCGTTGGTCTGAGTCGTCAGCCGCAAAATGTTTTCGGTGGACAGGAAATAGTGAAAATTAAGTATGGAATCGGTATGAAAAAATCGAATGGAATCCTGATCCAGACCTTGACGGGGCAGCAGCGCGACGATTTTGGGAACATGGGGCGGAGCGCTGATAAGCCCCGCCACCTGGTTCGCCAGAGCCGTTATGACTTCGCGCGCGGCCTCTGACGAACTGTCCTGCGAATAGAGCGACACAAAGAAACGGCCTTTCCAGAAAGAAAGCCATTCGGGCCGGGATACGCCGCCATGCCCGATGTCCACGGGCGTTCCCCCTCGGTCGTGCGTGAATACGCCGAAAGCGTCATCCGGAGAGCCCATATCGAAAATATCGAGCGTGATCTCGGAGGCGCCGGGCTTGGTAAAGCCGAGCGCAAGGCAGGCGCGCATATTATACGCGTTGTACACTTCTCCAGCGCCGTCTATGTAGCTGAAAATGGTGTTCCGGTCATACAGGGAGCCGTCGGAACGGGCGCTGTAACCGCCCACGTTTCGAGGCAGACCGCTTCGCAAATACTCAAGCGTGGTCTCGGCGCTGGTCGATGAAGCCATTATGACGGTACAACCGATTATTGCGAGAAAATGCGCGGCGAGCCTAAGTGCCCGCTTTGGTATCTTAAAACGCATGGGTCTGGCCGTGTTTCGATGGACAAATGGGTGAAACCTCAAATCCTCCTTTGATTGTAATGGAGTGGCGCTGAAAAGCAAAGGAATAATGCCATACTGACCGGGAGCGTCCAGAAGCGAGAGCGCTCAAAAGATTGAATTTCGGAGTATATACGCCCATAAGATATAATGACTATAGTGGTCCAGAAAACAAATCGCTCCGCCTATCGGCGGGTCCGGCGAGAGGAATCTGTCATTATGTTTGAAGCGGTTCAGGCGGCCAGGGAACGGTTGAGAGGTCAGGCGCATGTGACTCCGGTCATGACATCGACTACGTTGAACGATCTGACCGGCGCGCGGGTATTCCTGAAAATGGAGAGCTTTCAACGGACGGGATCGTTCAAGTTCAGAGGCGCCTTTAACGCGCTTTCCCAGCTTTCGGATGAGCAAAAGGCGCGGGGCGTGCTGACCTATTCATCGGGAAATCACGCGCAGGCGGTGGCGCAGGTCGGCAGGATTCTGGGAATTGAAATTGTCGTGGTGATGCCCAATAACGCGCCGTCCACCAAGCGGGCCGCCACAGAGGCGTATGGCGCCACGGTTATCGAGCACGATCCGCGGGTAACCAGCCGGGAGGACGTCGCGCGGGACCTCCAGGAGAAGCGCGGCTACACCGTGATTCCGCCATACGATCATAAACACATCGTGGCGGGGCAGGGTACCGCAGCCTATGAGCTTTTTGAAGAAACAAAGAGTCTCGACGCGCTCCTTGTTCCCTGCGGGGGCGGCGGGCTGCTGAGCGGTTCGGCCATCGCGGCGCGGGGGCTTTGTCCGGACTGCCGGGTAATCGGTATCGAACCGGAGCTGGCCGATGACGCCACCCGGTCGTTTCATACGGGCGTGCTCCATCGGGTGAATAATCCTCCCACCATCGCCGATGGAACCAGAACGCCGTCCCTGGGAGTTATAACGTTTCCCCTGGTGCTGGAGTATGTGGCGGACATGAAGACCGTTTCCGAGGAAGCGATCGTCGAAGCGGTCCGATTCCTGTTTTACCGGATGAAAGTGGTGGTGGAGCCGTCCGGCGCGCTGGGAGTCGCCGCGTTGCTGAGCGGCGCCGTCAAAGCGGAGGGAAGGGTCGGGGTAATGGTCAGCGGTGGCAATATGGACTCGAATACCGCAATCGCGATTTTGGGGGCGGCGTGAGAGAATGCGTCACGCGATCACACGGCTCGTTGGAGATGAATTCCGGGCTCCGCGCTAATCCGAGAGCTGTACAATTTCCCGCTCGCGGTAATACGCGATAATGGAACGCAGCAATTGGCCGACAGGAGTGGGGTGGATTCCTCTTTTTATGTTGATCGCGCCGATACGGTACATGATCGCGCACTGCCGGAAAAGCTTTTTATAGGCCGAAAAGAGGGAATTGTGTGGATCGTAAATGTCGGTCGATTCGGAGGTCACGCCGTTGGCTTCGATAATGGTGAAGCCGGCGCCCGCTTTTAAATCTTCCTCGTCATGATAACGGACATCGAAACGCCCGAAATAAAAGCCTTTAAACTGTCGGGCGATGCCGTCTATGGTCTTTTCCAGTTGAGGGGTTATGAGCCGCTCCCCGTCTTCAAATCGCGTTCCCTGGCAGTGGTTCCCCGCAAGCGCGAGCGTCAGCCGTTCTCCCTTTTCCAAAACCCTGTCCAGCTTGTCCGCGTGACGCGCGAAGAAAACCCTGGCCTGCATCCGGTAACGGGGATGGGCCCAGATTAATTCTTTTAGCGTTGAATGGCCGTCACCGACCAATATGTTGAACTTTTTGTCGGTGATGGAAAAGATTTTCCCCACGCTTTGGCCCGGAATACGGTAATAGAACACGCCCGCTTCGTAGGGGCCGGGATGATAGTACTGCAGAAGGGTTGTTGACGAGATTCTTGCAAAATAGTCACTTACGTCCTGTTCGGATCGCGCCACCTTAAAACCCGCTCCCCGCTGGGAAGCGTCCGGTTTGAGGACAACGGGAAAAGACCACTGTTGTTCCTCCATAAACCGTTTCACGTCTCCGGTCATGGATTGAGGGTCGGAAGGTTGGATCACGTGTGTCGGGACCACCCATTCCGGCGGAAGATTGGACAATATCTGATACTTGGATTCGCCTACCACGCCTCCGTCAGGCACGCCGGGATTGGCGGCGGTGAAAACGGTGACGCCCCCGTGTTTCAGGGAAAGCCACGCCAGCCAGGGAACCAGCGGCGGATAGAAAGCCCACATGGGCCAGAATTCCCATCTCCACAGTTTTGAAACCCGCACAATGATTCTGGCCCGGCCTTCCTCGGTCCAGACCAGCATAAGCGTTCGTATAAAGAGGAATATCACCACCAGTGCGGCCAGCATGGCGAACCAGCCGCCGCCCAGAAGACGTTCGAACGGACTCGTCACGGCCATACCGGCGAAAACCGAGGCCGTTATCATCAACGGAGTCCACAACAGGCAGGCGATGAAGGTCCATACTATGAAGAGGAGCGGTCTTTTCCCCAGCATTCCGTAGCTGGTGTAGACCGCGAACCTGGTCCCGGGAAGAAAGCGGCTGGCCAGGATAGCTTTGGCGGCGTGCCGGTCGAACCACACCCCCATGCGTTCGATGAATTTGGCTGAAAAGCGCTTTTGCGCCGGCCGCCAGCGCAACAGTCTTGTTCCGGCGTACCGTCCCAGCGCCCAAAGTCCCACATCCCCCAGGAAAATTCCCACAAAGCAGGAAAACACCCCGAAAACCGGCTCGACCTGCCCCTTTATGATGAGCATGCTGACCGTGACGCAGGTCAGGTCCTCCAGGATGAAGGTCGCGAGCACTATGCCCAGAAACAGCAGCCAATGTCCGGTCTGTGGGTCACTGATAAGCGCGAGCAGTTGTTCCATAGCGAGTGTGGACAGATCCGGCTAGTGCACTATCAGCCTGAGAACCTCTTCCCTGAGTCGCACGAATTCGGAACATGACTTTACCGACCTGCTGTCGTTGTCCGCGCGCTCCTTGCTGAAGAGAGAGGGAATGATGGAAATGATTTTGCCCGGCTGGGGCGACATGACCACAATCGAGGTCGCCAGATAGACGGCTTCCTCGACGCTGTGCGTGATAAAAATGATAGTCTTGTTGGTCTGGCGCCAAATTCGAAGCAATTCTTCCTGAAGATGGTCGCGAGTCAGCGCGTCCAGCGCCCCAAAAGGCTCATCCATGAGCAGCATTTTGGGGTTATTGGCCAGGGCCCGCGCGATGGCGACGCGCTGCTGCATGCCGCCGGACAGTTCGTAGGGCGGTCTGCCGCGAAACTCCCATAACTTCACCATCTTCAGGTAGTATTCGGCTAACCTTTTTCGTTCCTGCTTGTGAAGCCCCTGCATTTTGGGGCCGAACTGAACATTCTGGTACACGTTGAGCCAGGGATAGAGTCCGGGTCTTTGGAAGACCATGCCTCGATTCAGACTCGGTCCCTTGATCGGAACGCCTTCCATGAGCGCTTCGCCCTCGGTGGGGAAAATGAAGCCCGCGACCAGTCGCAGCAACGTCGTTTTCCCGCATCCTGACGGGCCGACCACGCAGATAAACTCACCCGACCCGACGTTCAGATTGATATCCTGCAGCACGTCAATAGGATCTCTGACAGAGTTAAACCGTACGGCGACATTTTTAAGTTGTAAAAAGGCGTTCCGCTCGTCCATGGATCTTATTTTAGAGCTTCCTCAAGGTATGTCGTGTTAACGGCCTCCACGAATACCGGCAGATCGGGTGAAGACTTTATCAGTTTTTGGCCCGCGAGGAAATCCGCGGAATCCTTAAGCACCTTGGCCAGCGCGCCGGGTTTTGCCGCCGTTCCCAAATAAGACGGCGTCAATTGCTGTTGGCCGGTGAGCAGGATCAGGCTTTTCATCTGGCGGAGCGCTTCTTCCGGTTTTATGCTGAACTGCTTGGCTACCGCGGCTGCGGCCTGCTCAGGATGCTCATTATAAAAAACGATCCCTCGGTTCAGGTTCCGCAGATACTTTTTTACAAGCTCGGGATACTTTTTTGCAAAAGCTTTTCTCACCACACATAGATCGCCGGTAAGGTAACCTTTTTCAGCCAGAACCCTGCTGGACAGGATTCTCTTTCCACCAAGCTCGATCATCTTGTCCAGGGTAGGCTCCCAAACAAAACCCGCGTCAATGTCCCCCCGCTGCCACGCGGCCAGCATATCCGAGGGCTGCATATCCAGAATGGTCACCTTGGATTGGTCGACGTTGAAAACCTTGAGCGCCACCAGCAGGTGATAGTGAGTTGTCGAGCCGAAAGGCACGGCGACTTTTTTGCCGGCCAGATCTTCGACTTTTTCCACACCGGATTTCTTCCGGGCCACCAGGGCCTCATTGTCCCCAATGATGTCGTGTATCCAAATCACCTCATAGGGAATGCCCAGCGCGATTCCCGCGGCGACGGGGCTGCTGCCCGCAAGGCCGATATCGATGCTTCCCGCCAGCATGGCCGTATTGGCGTCACGCCCGGACTCGATCTGGACCCACTTGATAGGCGCGCCGAGAGTTTCTTCCTGCCATTTCAAATCCTTGGCGATAATTTCGGCGTTGGGGATGGCTTGAAATCCGATGACTACCTGTTCCGGAGCTTTCTCGGCTCGCGCAGTTCCAAAAAGCATACCGCTCGCCAGCGTAATGGTAAGAGCCAGAACTAGAAAGAATGAAGTATTACAAGCGGTTCGCCTCATGTGAGTCTCCTTTCGATTTCATTTTGATAGTGTTCAGGTCAGATCAAGAAGTATTGCGGGATTACCACTGCGCCAGGGGCGTCCATGCGCCCTTGCGCGGCTTAAAACCAATCGCCTTTTACACTTTGCCTTTCCAGGGGACCACCTTCATTTCGATCAAGCGGATGATGCGATCGAGAAGGATGCCCGTGATACCCATGATGATAATGCCCATGAAGATGACGTCGCTTCTGAGGAATTTGCTGGCGTCAAGAACCATCCAGCCCACTCCGGATGTCGCGGCCACGATTTCGGCCGCCACCAGCGTGGTATAGGTAAAGCCTATGCTCACCCGCATGCCGGTGAATATGTCCGGCAGGCAGGACGGAAAAATGACGTGCCGGAACACTTGCCAGGGATTGGCGCCGAGCGATTTGGCGCCCTCGATGCGTTCGGGGCTGACGCCTTTCACCCCCGCCATGGCGCTGATCGACAAAGGTGGAAACGCGGCCAGGTAGAGCAGCGCAATTTTGGATTCGTTGCCGATTCCCAGCCAGATAACCAGGATGGTGTAGTAGGCCAGAGGCGGCAAGGGCCGGTAAAATTCAATGATCGGATCCAGGATGGCGCGGACCCGCCTGCTCGCGCCCATGAGCAACCCCAACGGGATCGCCGTCGCGCACGCCAGGGTGAAACCAACCAAAACCCTGGTCAAACTGATCATCAAGTGAGAGAGAAGGGTCTGTCCGCGATAGCCGTTCACCGCCACCTCTATGAACGCGTTCCAAACCGAACTGGGCGAAGGCACGAAAAGCTCGGGCCATATACGGAGTCGGGCGATCATGTACCACACGAATAAAACCGAGGCGATGGTCAGGAGGGTAAGAAGCGGCGCGGCGGGAAAATGAAAACGTTTTCCCGGCTTCATTCCTCTTTCGACCTTAACCGCTTCCGGTTCCGAAGATTTCAGGGGGTGCAGTACGTTCGGCGCTTTTGGCGGAACCTTTTTTAAGGGAGAGGCCGCGGAATCATCCGTTTTTTTGATTGCAGGATGGCTCATAGACGGTCGGCTATCAAATGTGTGGCGATTTTCCCGAACCTCATCGTTCACGCCGGTTGGCGGAGGTTAAAAAGTTGTTGAATCTCAATACCCCCAACTGCGTAGAATAGCAAGTTTTGACTGCGTGTAATTTCTGATTGAACTGTAACACGAGTCCGGTTCTTGCGCCATAAAAACCGGACTATACGGACAATGGCCGTCCGCGTTCATCCATATCCACGCGTTCCCGGGGTCGGCCTTATTCAAAGCTCGCGAGAGGAGGAAAGCGGAGTAAATCTAGTCCCGCGCGCACGCCCGTCCTTTTAAATGAAAGAAAAACTTAAGCCCTTTCTTCACCGTATCGGAGAAAACCTTTTGCGAAATGACATCGCCCGCTACCTTTTTATTTATCTCACTCAGGGTGGGGTAGGGGTGAATCGCGCCGGCGAGGGTTGTGAGCTTGACGCCGCCGTTCATGAGAGCGACCCATTCATTGATCAACTCTCCCCCGTGAAGACCGAATATCTGGACCCCGATGGGCTTTTCGCGCTTATCCAACAGCATTTTTATCTTCCCCGACCGTTCGCCCTCGGCAAGGCTCCGGTCGTTATCCGCAAACTCCTCTTCCCATAATTCGTACTCGATTCCGGCCTCCTGGGCCGCTTTCTCATTCACGCCGATTGAAGCTAATTCCGGTTCGGTATAGGCGCACCAGGGAAGATACGTGTAATCGGCTTTTCTCGGCAGATGGAAGATCGCGTTGGCCACGACGATTCCGCCTTCGTAGCCCGCCGCGTGGGTAAAAAGGGGCGCTCCGCTGGCGTCGCCCGCGGCGTAAATATGTTTCTGGTTGGAGCGCATACGTTCATCGACGGTAACGCCTTTGGGGGTGTATTCCACTCCCGCCGCCTCAAGGTTGAGGCCGCCCACATTGGCGTTGCGGCCCATGGCCACCAGTATTCGCTCTCCCGATAAGCTCCTTGCCGCGCCGTCGCCGTCGATGAAGTTTAGTTCGCGTCGGGCTCCCAGATCCCGAACGCTCTCTATTTTTGCGTTCAGAAAGAAGCTTACCCCTTCCTCCTCCAGCGCGCGCATGACCAGATCGGCCATATCCTTGTCTTCTTTGGTTAAAATCTGATCGCTGCGCTGAATCACGGTTACTTTTGTCCCCAGCCTGTTAAAAGCCTGCGCCATCTCGATGGCGATGGGACCGGCGCCCAGCACAATCATGGACTCCGGAAGCTTCGGCAGGGAGAACAGATCTTTGTTGGTGAGATAGGGGGTTGAGTCCAATCCTTTTATGGGCGGGGCGCTCGGCGCCGAGCCTGTGGCCACCACCCAGTTCTTGGCGTTAAAACTCCGGCCGTCCACCATCACGGTATGGTCGTCCCGGAATTCAGGCTCCCCGAATATGACCTGCGCGCCCAGACCGCAGAAACGCTCTTCCGAATCATGAACCTGGATAGTATCGATAACTGACTGTATATGCCGGGCGACATCGCGAAAATCCACCGGCCGGGGTTCCATGGGCGGCAGTCCGTATTTGGGGCCGCTTTTCATGGCTTGATAGATCCGGGCGGTATTTATGAGCGTCTTGCTGGGCACGCACCCGAAATGAAGGCAATCCCCGCCCAGACGTTTTTCCTTTTCTATGAGCGCCGTTTTCGCCCCCAATTGCGCGGCGCCTGAGGCGACTGTCAGTCCCGCCGCTCCCGCGCCCAGGATACCAATGTCATAGTCGTAACTCGCCATTGTCTCACTCCCCGTTTCGTATCAGCGTTTTTTTGCCCGTTCTCGCTCTGTACCACCCCAGTATTTTTTTCACTGTTATGGGAAACAGGCCCAGTATGACGAAAGAAATGATGAGCCCCGGAGATAGTATTCCCGCGGCCGAATCGATCTGTCCCAACGCTCTCCCCGCGTTCACAAATACAATGGTGCCGGGAAGCATACCGAGTTGACTCACCCAATAAAAGGTCAGCAGCGGCAGCTTGGTCAGGCCGAACACCAGGTTGATTACAAAAAACGGGAATATGGGTACCAGCCTGAGGGTAAACAGATAGAACGCGCCTTCGCGCTCCACCCCCTCGTTGATTGTTTTAAGCTTGTCCCCAAACTTGTTCTGCACCCAGCTTTGCAGAACAAAACGCGAAAAGAAACAGGCGGCCGTGGCGCCGATGGAACTGGCGAACGACACTACGATGGTCCCGGTTACCAGTCCGAAGAGCATGCCGCCAGCCAGGGTAAGCACCACGGCGCCGGGCAGTGAGAACGCCGTCACCAGCACATAGATGATAAAGTAGCCGCCCAGCATCAGGGCCGGATTTTCATGATACCATGTTTGAAACGTTTGCCGGGACGATTTGACATAATCGAGGGAAAAGTACTGGCCGAGGTTGAAACGCCAAAAAAGCAGCGCCACAACCAGAATCAGACCCACGATGATCAATTTCTTTATGGTTCCCTTGTTCATACGGTCGCTCCAGCGGCATTTGCAGCGAGGTGAAACGCGGTTAAGATTATTCGGAATCGCCGAGAGTAGCCGTTATTGTAAAATGTAATTGTTCACAAATGCATTCATTTTTTATAATTTTTTGTGAATCGCCGGTATCGGTTTTATTGTCGCGGTCGGAAAAGATGACCACGCAAGGTTTGTCTACTATGAAAAGAGAATCAAAGGAGAGGGCCAAATGAGGCTTGTGAAGAGTTTTTGGCTGAAGCGGATGGATGGTCGCCTGTCATAGCTGGGACAGTAGCCAAACGACCGAGCCCATAAGAGAATCAGAGTGGTTTCGGGCCATGGGGAAGCGCGTCTTTGATTAGGGATATTCCGCGCCTTTCAGGCGGTTGGTCCGGGCCGTTTGGGGAGGCCCGTATCCGTTATTCCATCATGTCCGTGAAGTGACGGGCTTCTTTTACAAAGTCCGGGATTGAGTCTATGACCGTCGCGCCTTTTTGGTTGACGCGGGAGATCAGCCATCGCGCGCGGACCTTTTTAAACGCGGTGAGCATAGCCTCCCGGATAGCTTCCGCTTGGGAGTAATCGTCAGTCACGGCCACCACCGACGGCCCGGAGCCGGCGATAGTGCAGCCAGAGGCGCCCGCCTGCAAGGCGGCCTGTTTCACTTCGTCAAAATGAGGAATAAACTTGCTTCTCGCCGCTTCCAACAGAGGATTTGAACGCATAATAGCGCCCACTCGCCGGATGTCGTCCGCTTGCCACGCCACGACCAGGTCCGCGGCTTTGATCGACTGTTCTCGTACCATATCCAGCAGGTCGGCGGGGTCAAACTGTTCCGGCCTGCCGTACCGGTTCCGGATGTGGCCTATGAGCGCCTGTCGCGATTCCTTGGTGCCGATGCTGACAATGGGCTGCGCGATTACCGACACCAGAGAAGAACCGCCGGCAATCGCTTGATAGCGAACCTCGCCACCCGGCAGAGGATTATAGGGACGTATGGTCAGAAGCTGTAATCCGCCGAAAAAAGAGGGAGCCACGTTATCGGCGTGAGCCGACCCGCACGCCGCCGCTTCTCCCATAATCAGAGAGGCGATCAGTTGTTGGGGCGCCAGCGCGGCTCCGGTTATGGACAGGACCGCATGAGCCGCGGCGACTCCGCTGCACGCCGACGATCCCAGACCCGTCCCGGTATCCATATATTTATGCAGCCGAAGCTTCAGACCGTAATCCAGGTTATTGCGGATCTTCATCCAGATGTCGTTGGCGGCCACATACGCCGCGTTGGACTGATAAGGGACCTCGCTCAACGCTTCCGCGTGCGGTCCCGCGAGGCCGTCCCATAGAATATTTTCCTGTGGGCCGTCCACCTTGGACACTTCGGCGAAATCCCCGGCGTGGTTCAGGGCGTATCCCATGATATCGAAGCAGGGACCGACGTTGGCGATAGTGGCGGGCGCGAAACTGATTATGCTGTCCATGATGGTTACACCGGAAGGTCCGCTGTTAGCCTTTCTCCGGATTAAGAAATTCGGGCCGGGCGTATTCGGGGTTTGGATAGGTGTAGAATCCTTTTCCGGTTTTCACGCCCAACTCTCCCCGGTCGATCATGTCTTTGAGCGCCTGGGGGGGCTTGTCCCGCTCGTCGCCGGAATCCTTGTAGTAAACCATTTCTATATCATAGATCACATCGAGCCCCACGTTGTCCATCATGCCAAAGGGGCCGCATTTTGTGCCCGCAAAACCCGCGACAAAGGTCATCCACGCGCGGTCGACGTCATGGAAGTCCACGTAGCCGTTGGCCCACATCCACAATACTTCCCGTTTCACAGCCCGCCAGACCCGGTTGAAACAGAATCCCAGCAACTCCTTTTTAACCGTCAGCGGCAGGCATCCCATGGATCGCACCCAAGCCACTCCCTTTTCAAAAACATCGGGCGTGGTGCGTGAGCCGCCCATTACGTCGGCCATGTTGTGGCCCATGAGAATGAAATAGAAGTGCACGTTCAGACACTTTTCAGGTCGGCCCGAACTTTCCTCCATTTTGGATACGGGCATGGACGAGCTGTTGGTGGCCAGGATGGCTTCGGGCGGGGCCAGCCTGCCCAGTTCGGAAAATACCTTTTGCTTCAGTTCGACGTTTTCGGGAACCACTTCGATCACGAATTCGGCCTCCCTGACCGCTTCGGCGAGATCGTCCACCACCACGATATTCTTGTAAAGCGATTCAAGGCGTTCCCACGGTATGTTGGGCTCGACGCCTTTTGACTGGAAATCGGACCGCAGCTTTTGCAGCGTTTGTCCGAAGGCTTCCTTGCGAACGTCATAGACCGTGACCGTGTAACCCGAATGGGCCGCCAACAGCGCAATTTGAGCGCCCAAAGTGCCGGCGCCGATGACCGAAATCCTTTGAAACGGTTTTTCCATGCGGTTCTCTCTCCTCTCCAAGGGCGACAAGTAATGGTGGTTGAGGCCTCGGGTCCCAAAAGCGTATGTACTTTGCGTAGTAAGTTCTGCTATGAAGAAGGGGTATGAAATCGCGATCCAGCGTGTCGGAAACCCGTTTCAGGGTAGTACGTAACGGCTGGAGATTCAATAAAAATTTTCCGGCCGCTCGCGCCCATGGCGCCCGTCGCCGTGGCAATACGTGATGACAAAACGCCTGTTTACGTTTGCAATTTTTCCGGATCTTTACGCCATTACGAAATTACCGTACGACGCGCCCGAGCCGGACTGGGCCCAGAAAGGCCTTTTCGTATCGCTGACCAGAACTCCGCATGAGCTCTCCATAGTCTGCGCGCAAGATCAGGTCCCTTCGGAATACAATAGGGAAACCGGATGGCGGGTTCTGCGCATTATGGGTCCGCTCGATTTCACTATGGTCGGCGTAATCGCTGAAATCGCGGCGGCTTTGTCAGAGAGCGGAATCGCTATTTTCGTTATTTCGACTTTTGAAACCGACTATATTCTGATTCGCGATTCGGACCTCGTCGGCGCGGTCCAAACGTTGCGCCGTGAAGGTCACGGGGTGGAAGCGCTCTAGCGCCTCGGCTTTCTCCGAGCTTGACAAGAGAGAACGCAAATCGGTATTTAAATCTAAGTATTATTGAGTGTATCCTTACATCATTACCATTTATTTGGTTAGGGAGGAATTAGAAGATGAAAAAGGTTTTGTGTTGTTCTCTGATACTCGTTGCGGCGTTGTTTTTCGTAAACACCGCTTCCGCCAAAGTCACCATTAAGGTGGCCAACGCCGGGCCCGACGTTCCCGATAACAGAACCGTAAAAGCCGTCGAGATTTTTAAGAACATGGTTGAAAAGGGTACCAACGGTGAGGTCGAAGTAAAAGCGTATCACGCTTCCAAGCTGGGAAACGAACGTGAAGCGCTCGAAGGCGTGCGCATGGGCACCATCGAAATGGCCACGTTGTCTTCCGGTCCGGTCCCCGGTTTTTTTGAACCCGCGGTCGTGTTCGACATCCCTTATCTGTTCTCCAGCGCTCCGGCGGCGTGGGTGGTGTTCGACGGTCCTTTCGGGCAGGAATTCAGCAAGGCGTTTCTGGATAAAACCGGGGTGAGAATCCTGGCCATATCCGAGAATGGCTACCGCCATTTCACCAACAATGTCCGTGAAATAAAAGAGCCCAAAGACATGAAAGGGCTCAAGATCCGTACCATGGAAAACCCCGCGCATATCGAAATGGTCAAGGCGCTGGGCGCCGACCCCACCCCGATCGCCTTTGGTGAACTTTACATGGCGCTTCAGCAGAAGGTGGTAGATGGCATGGAATGCCCGGTCGTGCTGATATACGACATGAAGTTCTATGAGGTTCAGAAGTACATGATTCTGGATGGGCACCTGTACAACCCCATCTTCGTATTTATGAATGACAAGTTTTTCGAAAACAAACTGACTCCCGAGCAGCAGAAAGTTGTAGCTGAAGCGGCAAAAGTTCTGGCCCATACGCATAACGGGTTTTCGCAGAAGGCCAATATCGAGGGCATAGCCAAACTCAAAGACAAGGGCATGCAGGTTTACCAGCCCACGGCCCAAGAAATCGTGATGTTCCGTGAAATAGCCCAGCCCGCGGGGTTGGAGTTCGTGAAGAATAAAGCCGGCGAAGAATGGACAGCCAAAATCCTCAAGGCCGCCGAGGAAGCGGAAAAGAAAGTTGGCGACAAGGCCGACCAGGTTGTCCAGGACACCATAAAGATGGCCGACGAGGAATATAAGAAAATAAAGTAAGCGCTAGTTCGCGGAAGCCCTTGGGTTTACGCGGCGAATTCAGGACATCGTTCCCTTAACCGGTACGCGTCAAAGGGGAGATGGCCGGAGGCATGTTCTCGAGCCACATCTCCCCTTTTCTATGCCGGATTGTACCTTAGTCCAAAAGGCTCGCGTTGTGCGACCTGCGAAATGCCATGAAAAAACTGTCATATTTCACCAACCGGCTGGCCAGCGCTTTGAGCGCCGTCTCGTGCTGGCTCATGATCGTTCTGGGCGTGGCCATGTGTATCGTGGTGCTGCTCCAGGTATTTTTCAGATTTGTTATTTACGTGCCGTTCCCTTGGTCGGAAGAGCTTGCGCGCTATCTTATGATCTGGCTGGGAATGGTGGGGTCGTTTGTCGCTCTCAGAAAGGGACGACATATCGGGGTTACCATTCTGATCGAGCGGCTTCCCGAAAAAATCTTTGCGATACTGGCGCCTGTTCTCCAGGCGATCATGATCGCGTTTTTGTTGACGCTGGCCGTGGAAGGCATGTCGCTGGCCCTGTTCAACGCCGCCCAGAAATCTCCCGCAATGCAGATCCCCATGTTCTATCCTTACCTTGCGGTGCCCGTCGGGACCGCGCTCATGATAATCGAGCTGTGCGCGGGTATTCTGGATGGATTTTTTCCCACTGACGCCGGGATAGAGCGAAGAAGCGCGGCGCCCGTGACTTGATAATGAGAGGTAAGAGACCGCAATAATGCTTATAGTAATGGCGCTGGTATTTTTGGCTTCTTTAGCGCTCGGCTTTCCCGTGGCGATTTGTCTGGGGATGACCTCCATAGTGGCGCTTATCGCCGCCGATGTTCCATTGAGTCTGATGGCTCAAAGGATGTTCACCGGTATAGATTCTTTCCCGCTCATGGCCGTCCCCTTTTTCGTTCTGGCCGGTGAGTTGATGAACCGGGGCGGAACCACGTGGAGGCTGATCAACTTCGCCAATGTGCTGGTGGGAAGAATACGGGGCGGATTGGCTCACTCCAACATCGTGGCCTCCATGTTTTTTGGCGGCATTTCCGGCTCCGCTGTGGCCGACGCCTCCGCCATGGGCACGGTGCTGGTTCCCGGTATGGTTCAGGCCGGGTATGACAAAGGATTCTCCGCGGCGGTGACCGCGGCTTCAAGCACGGTGGGCCCCATTATTCCACCCTCCATCTTCATGGTGATCATGGGCGTGACCACCGGCCTGTCCATCGGCGGCTTGTTTGCGGCGGGCATAATTCCGGGGTTGCTCCTGGGGTTTTCCATGATGGGGCTTTCCTACTACATGGCCATCAAACGCAATTATCCCCGGGTTGAAGAGCCATTCACCTTGCATAATCTGTACGTTAATTTCAAAGCCGCGGGTCCGGCACTCCTGGCGCCCCTCATTATTCTGGGCGGGATTCTGGGCGGTATCTTCACTCCCACGGAAGCGGCGGCCGTGGCGGTTTTATACGCCTTGTTCCTTGGTATCTTCGTGTATAAGGAACTCACGCTGAAACAACTCGGCGCTGTTTTTGTCGACAGCGCCGTTACCACCGCGGTGCTGCTTCTGATTATCGGCATGGCCAATATTTTCGCCTGGGTGCTCACGGCCGAGCAGGTTCCCCAACGCATCGCCGATTCCATGCTGAGCCTCAGCGACAACCCTTATGTCATTCTGATGCTCATTAATATCTTTCTCATTTTCATCGGTATGTTCCTCGAGGGAGGAGCGGCCATCATCATTCTTGCGCCCACGCTGTTGTCCGTGGCCACTGGGGTCGGCATCGATCCCCTGCATTTTGGTTTTGTCATGGTGCTCAACATCGTCGTTGGGCTCCTGACCCCTCCTTTGGGGGTCTGTTTGTTTGTGGTAAGCGGCGTGACCGGCCTGCCTTTGTCGACCGTTACCCGCTCGATTATGCCTTTTCTTGCGCTTGAATTCGCCGCGCTGCTGTTGGTGACCTATGTTCCATGGATCATCCTGGTTATACCCAGAGCGTTGGGATATGTTTGAGCGTTGGTACAGGAGAATACGTATTACTGTATGGAAGATCGAATTTCGCATGTTGTGAAAAAACTTCGGGCGTCCGTTATCAGGGAAATGTCGGTGAGGGCGGCCCAATACGATAATGTGATTTCACTGGGAATCGGAGAGCCGGACTTTGACACTCCGGACGAAATCTGCCGCATGGCTCTGGATGACGCTGTCTGCGGAGCGACCCATTATACGCCTTCGCAGGGAGATCCCGAGCTGTTGGGCGCGCTGGAGGAATACTTAAAATCGTGGTTCGGATTTGAAGTCCGCGCCCGGGACATTGTAATCACCGGCGGCGGTATGGGCGCGTTAACCGCGTTCTTCCGCACCGTGCTGAATCCGGGCGACGAAGTGATTACGCCGGAGCCGCATTTTCCGGCGTACCGGCCTCATATTGAATGGGTGGGCGGAGTGGTCCGCCACGCGGCCACAACGTTCGACAACGGGTTTGTGATTACTCCCGAGGCCGTGGAAGCGGCCCTTACCGATAAAAGCAAAGTCCTGCTCCTTAATTCACCCAACAACCCTACCGGAGCGGTGATACCGGGGCCGGTTCTGGATGACCTGGCGGAACTGGCGCGGGAAAAGGACCTGTTGGTGGTCAGTGACGAGGTCTATGACCGGCTCCTGTTTGACGGATTGCGGCACGAATCGATTCTGACCCGCCCCGGCATGGCCGAACGTACCGTGGTGATCGGTTCGTTTTCCAAATCTTTCGCCATGACCGGCTGGCGCCTGGGATGGGCGTTCGGACCAAGCTGGCTCATGGGAGAGATGCTCAAGGTTGTGGCCTACAATACCTCGTGCGCGCCCTCGGTGTCTCAAAGGGCTGCGGTCGCGGCGTTGAAACACGGTCAGGAATCCGTTGACCGGATGGTGGAAGAATTCCGGCGCCGAAGGGATTTCGTTTATGACGCCTTCCGTTCCCTTCCAGGGGTTCGCGTGAATAAGCCAACCGGATCGTTCTACATGTTTCCCAACATAGAGGGGCTTACCGACGATACGGAAAAGTTCGCCCTGGAGCTGCTGGAACGGGAGCGGGTGGTGGTCGTGCCCGGCTCGGCGTTCGGCCCTTCGGGGACCGGCTGTATCCGGGTGGCTTTTACCGTCGATCAGGGCAAACTGGAAGAAGCCATGGCGCGTATCAAGCGTTTCGTGGCGCGCTGAAGCCCACCGCGCCATAATCAGCGAACAGTATTAAGGCGCGCCGGATCCATATCTCCGGCGCGCGTTCGGTATATTGCAAGGACAGCTCTACATGATTCAGGTATCGGATTATCTTGATAAAGTCATCGCGCTCAGACACGCCATACACGGCAGGCCCGCGCCGGCGGATGACGAAGCGGCTACTGTCGCTATGTTAACGGATTTCATCTCCGCCTATAAGCCGGACCTCGTTCTTTCGGGAATAGGCGGCGCCAGTATCGCGTTTGTGTTTGAAGGAACACAATCATGCCCGACCGTCATGTTCCGGTCCGAACTCGACGGCGTGCCGGTGGCCGAGGAGAACAAACTCTCGTACCGCTCCTCTCACCCCGGCTTTTCCCATTCCTGCGGTCATGACGGGCACATGGCCATAGCGGCGGGGCTGGCCCCCTGGCTGGCCGTCGAACGTTCCCGCAGGGGCAGGGTGATTCTTTTTTTTCAGGCCGCGGAGGAAACAGGGGAGGGCGCGAAACGCGCGCTTGCCGATGAACGTTTCACGACCGTCGCGCCGGATCTTGTGTTCGCGCTGCATAATCTTCCGGGGTTTCCGCTGGGACAGGTTATCGTTCGGGAGGGGCTGTTCAGTTGCGCCTCCACGGGCATGGTGGCCAGACTGCGGGGAGTCTCGGCGCATGCGGCGCATCCGGAGCAGGCGCGATGCCCCGCGCTTTCCCTCGCTGAAATTATCCGGAACCTGCTTGCGCTGCCGCAGAGTTTCGGCTTCTTCACCCTGGTCACCGTGATACACGCCCGGTTGGGCGAAATCGCCTTTGGGACCACACCCGGCTACGCGGAGGTCATGGCCACGTTCAGGGCGGACGGAGACGACCGTTTGCAGGCGCTGCTCGACAGAGCCACGGAAATAATTTCCGGGAGCGCCGCGGCTCATAAGCTCGACCATGATATCTCCTGGCGCGATCCCTTCGCCGCCAACGTGAACCATCCGCGGGCCGCCACCCTGGTGGAAGAGGCGGCAAAAACGCTCAACGCCGATCTGGTCAAGGCCGCTCAGCCCTTCCGCTGGTCGGACGACTTCGGACAGTTTTCCGCGCGTTTTCCCGGCGCCATGTTCGGGTTAGGCGCCGGTAGTGACCATATACCGCTCCATAATCCGCAGTATGACTTTCCGGACGAACTCATTGAAACCGGTATCGGGTTGTTCCTGGAAATCCTGAAGAAATCCTGCGGAATGTAAACGCGTATCAAACCACGGACAGGCCGTTTGCTTCAGCGCTGGCGATGATCGGAAAAAGGACGGGCAGGCGGATTCGCTTGAAGCTGTTCGGCGGGGAGGTATCTCCGTTCAAACCTGTTTGGCTGCGCCGCGCGCGTCCATGAGCCACAGGCCGAAGCCGGAGCGGAATCTGGTCACATAAAGCCGCACTGTTCCGCCGCCGCAGCCTGTAAGCTCCAGCGTGAACGCGCTCCTGGTCACGATAGTGCCATGGGTGGTCAGAAACGCGCCTTTCACTTCGCGAACGCCGGGACTCTTGACTATGCCTTCCAGGGACGCTCCCACCAGATCGTAGTGGCAGGCGTAGTCCAGACCCTCCCAGATGGCGGCTTCGATAGTGCGATACTCGGTGGGCATGCCCCAACCCGGTTAACGCGCGCGGCAAGCGCGAGGCTATAATTCAGCGTACAGGAGAAGTATAGCAAATGGATGATATAAAAACCACTGTCGCGGGCGCTCGGGGAAAGGAAAAGGATCGCCCTTGAAATGCGCGCGCGCTTCAGGTTTCTTGAAATTCTCTCAATTCACTGAAGCGCGCGGACCTGTTTGGGGGCTCTAGATAGACCCGGGAAGGACGTTATTTTGATCAGGAGGCTTTAGCCTGGCTTCCCTTGGCGCGTTGGCTGATTTTTCGGGAAATAAACCCGCCCAGCGCGACTTGCAGAATGACGACTATCCCCAACGCTATCCGGTAGCAACCTCCCACCGCGCCTCCCCCGTGATGAAGAGCATCCATAATCTCCATGAAAAGATTTTCTTCCTCTTCGGATTCATGGGAAGTGGTCGCGCTCATCTGTTTTTGGTCCGGAGGCGCCGCGGTATCTTTCGCGCCTTCGCTCGGATTGGCGGGATCGCTATCCGCGTGGCCGGGTGGAGTCACCAGGTCTCCGAAACTGATAAGCAGTCCGGTCCCGGCTTGGACCAGGAGAAAGATCGCCAGAATCATACCCACTTTTCGGTGCCATTTCCTCAAAACCACTTCTTTCATACGATAGCTCCCCTTTCAGAAGAGATACGGAAAAGCCGACGCCACACAACGGGCGCCGCCCTCATTTGTTTTGCTATCATCAACGGACGAGTTTATGTTTTAATTTTCTCATGGTTTCCTGTTTTTGGGGTAATGAATAATCTGTTAGTTTTAAAATAGTCCCAAATGCCGCGCCATCGTCGTCGCTCCTTTCGCGGCGCTTCAGGAAATCAGCGGAAAAGGATCGAGCGCCAATGGGCGCTTTGGGGATTGCGCCACAATAGTTTAAGGATCTTAGGATTACGGGGTGAAATTATGGACAGCAGAGAAACAAGGGAGTTCGCCGAACGGTTGATGCGGGAAGTGTGGGAACCGTTTGATTATACGAAACTTTCACAATTCTATCATGACCGTGTTGTGGGACATCACCGGTCTCAAACGATCCGGCTGGCGGACATCGAAAACCGTTTGCGTTGGGACCGGAAAAATTACGGCGATCCGGTTTATACCATCAAAAATCTGATCGCCGGGGAGGACGAGTTCGCCATCCGTTTTCTCTACACGGCGAAAGACGTCAAAACCGGAAACCCTATAGCGGTGGAAGTCATCTATTTTTATCATATAAACCATGAAAAGATAGATGAATTCTGGCTGTTGGCTTCCGTTGATTTCGACTACCTGGAAAAAGCCTGACCCCTGACGCGCAGAAAGCCGCCTCGACGGAGCCTCGTCGAGGGGCACGAGGTCGCCCGGGTGTTTGATGTCGGCGAACGAAACCAATCGCGTGTTGCGCGCGGAACGGCCGGCTCAAGACATGATTCGAACGGCCGGGCTAAATCCTGACTCTTCTTAACGCCACGCGCCGCCGGACTTTCCGGCGAATTCGCAGAGCCGACACGCAGGACTGGTAGTGTTCGAGGCAGGTATATTTAATGTTGGAATGAAGGATTTGGTAAATCGTTCCCAGGGTGGCGCGAGTGGTGTGGCTGATGAACGTGTCGGGAATAAGTTTGCCGTCCTCTTCGGTGAGGGTCGTCAAACCTTCGCCGATGTGGCTGAGCAGGTGGGCGTCGCTTCCGGCGCTCATATGCTTGTTGAAGCGTATGGCCGCGCACAGGGCCCGATAGTTTTGAGTCTGGCTCATCTGGCCGTTGATAACTTCCAGGGCGTCGCAGTAGTTTATCATCCTTGATGACAAGTCCCGGTTCCAGTTGATGTTTTTGAACCAGAGGCCAAAGGGGTGAGGCAGAACGACCAGCGACACGTCATACTTCCGTTTGATCTCTTCATCAAGGAAAGATTCCATGGACCGGCTCAGTCGAGTCATACGAGCGGTTTTGTAGCTCTCGACTTCCGTCAGGTAAAAGCGTTCCAGGTTTTCGGGTTTCTTGAAATAAAACAGCAGTTCCTTTCCCTCGCGGGTCCCCAGTTCCAGACCGCACAAGAAAGGCGCTTTAATATTCTGGGCCAGACTGTATCCGGCCAATGATCCCCGTATTTCGTTGTGGTCAGCTATCGCCAGTCCAATATGTTTAGCCTTTGCGGCCTCCAACGCTTCGGATACGTTAATACGTCCATCGGAATAGCACGTGTGCACGTGAAGATCATACAGCATGTGAGCAGATTCCTTGTTTCAGTTCCCGCCGCGTTCGCATGAATAAGCGCATTTTTCAAGGCGCGGCCCAGCCTTTGCTTAAAAGGCCTGAAAAATAGTGCGAGATTAAGGCGTTGGTAAAAAGGCGCGGGAGGGAACACTTGATTTTTTAAAGGGTTATAAGGAATGGCGTCCTCAGCGCATGGCGTAGTAGGAAGTAGCGCTCTATGATAGGAATTGTTTAAAATCATTTTAAAAAAGCGGTTTGCCTGGATCGCCTTTCGAACGATTGCGACGCGACTGATAAATTTTTCAGGATGAAACCGCACGGCGCCGCTCAGATGTACGGTCCCTTTAGCATAGTCTACAAAGAAGCGCAACGACTAATAACGCTCAGGAAGCCTCATTCCTTGACAAAGAAAAGCCTCCGCCGTTAATGTGCCTACTTGCGCGCGTTTAATGTTACTATAGCCATCCGCGCGACAATTTCGAGTGTCAAAGACGGATTAAATCGTGGGGCAGCCATTTTTTTTTTCGCAATCCATACGGTTCAATGGAAACTAAGACGCGGGCGCGCTCCGCATCGTTTAATTTTTCAGACGGCCGGAGCGGGCGAACAAAACAAGGCCGATCCCGCCATGAGCGGCGGCGGGGCGCGGCGGAGAAGTGATCCGAAAAGGAGAATCGGATGAAGATGCTGGTAACGGGCGGCTGTGGCTTCATAGGCGCCAATTTCATATATCACGAGTTGGAAAACCATGATGACGTTTCCATAGTCACTCTTGACAAACTCACCTACGCCGGAAACTTGGAGAACCTGGAACCCGCGTTTCAGCGGTATGGACAACGGCTGGAATTTGTGAAAGGGGACATAGCGGACGCGGAACTGGTCCGGGATGTCCTGAGCCGGCGGTTCGATGTGGTGGTCAATTTTGCGGCCGAGTCCCATGTGGATAGAAGCATTGAAGATTCTCTGGTCTTTTTGCAAACCAACGTGATCGGAACACAGCGGTTGCTCGAAGCAGCGCGGTCGTATGGCGGCTTATTCGTGCAGGTATCCACGGACGAAGTCTACGGGTCGCTGGGCAAGGAAGGCAAATTCTCCGAATCCTCGCCGCTTGCCCCCAATTCTCCCTACGCGGCCAGCAAGGCGTCGGCCGATCTGTTGGTCAGGGCTTACTCCAAAACGCACGGGCTGTCGTATCTGATCACCCGTTGCTCGAATAATTACGGCCCTTATCAATTCCCGGAAAAGCTTATTCCGCTCATCATAACCAACGCGCTGGAAGGAAAATCGCTTCCCATTTATGGCGACGGTCTTAACGTTCGTGATTGGATATTCGTGCGGGATCATTGTTCGGCCATTGACGAGCTGATACGCTCCGGCGCGCGCAACGATGTCTTCAACATTGGTGGAAGCTGCGAAAAGGCGAACCTGGATCTGGTGCGGGCGACGCTCCGCATTCTTGAACCACGAATGGGGAAACCGGAGGGAAGTTTGGACTCGCTGTTGAGCTTTGTCAAGGATCGACCCGGACACGACCGGCGCTACGCCATGGATCACCGATATTTGAGCGGCGTGACGGGTTGGGAGCCGCGGCGCTCCTTTGATGAAGCTCTGGAAATAACCGTGTCCTGGTATTTGGAAAATCGTGATTGGTGGACTCGGATCAAACAGGGCGACTATCAGTCATATTACGAGCGGATGTACGTCAACCGGTAGGCTTCCACCACAAATCGATTGTCCGGCGGGCCGGAACACGAAAGAGAGACGAGCGCTTTGAATTCATTGGTCAGTATCCCGGAAGACATTGAGGCTATTCTGTTTGTGTGTTACGGCAATATTTGCCGAAGCCCAATGGCGGAATATTTGTTCCAGAAGCTGGCGTTTGAAAATAAGGTTAAGAGGGTCCACGCCGCATCGGCGGGTTTGCACGCGATTCCCGGCAATCAGTCCCCGCCCGAAGCCGTGGAGGTGATGGCCGAATTGGGGATCGATATGAGCGTCCACCGGGCGCGGCCTGTTTTGCCGTCAATGGATTCGGAATATGGCCTGATTCTGGTTATGGATCGTTACAACTTGCAGGAATTCAACAACCTGTTTCCGCATTCGGCTCATAAAACGGGCTTGCTGCGTTCATTCGCCAAAAGGTCCGTGAAAAGAGATATCTCCGACCCCTACGGCGGCTCAAAAGAGGACTACCGGGATAGCCGCGACGCCATTTCGACGTCGCTTCAAGGTCTGGTGGAAAAACTCACCGCTACCGGATCGGATTAAAAGGTTTTCCGGTGGGCTGCGATCAGCGGCTTTGTCCTCCCTGTGTCATGCCTTTCATGTTGTTCATGTTAGGCATTTCCATTTTCTGGTAGCCTGAAGGGATGACGAACAATGAGGGGTCAACTTCGCTCTCTTCAATGTTGGTAAGTTCGAACGCGGCTTCCATGGCGCCGCCGGTGGAAATAAATTTTACCGGATAATCCAACTTTGTGGAAACCCATTGGGTAACGGTTCCCAGTGACCGGTCCTTGAATTCCACAAGGTACTTCTCACACTCATAGCCGTTCACGGTTTCTTTTCCCACAAGTTTTCGTTCGCCTATCTCGGCAATTTGCTCTTCGTCCATCGCGCCTCGCCCCAAAGCGCCGACACCGCCCATTTCCAGGTAGGCGTTGACCCCGGACATGATTACCCAGCTTTTGCCCTTATTCATATCCACTATGGTCGCGGTTCCCATGGTTTCCAATCGCATCTGTTTGTCCTTGACGTACAATTTTCCGGGAATCGATCGCCCATTGGCAGTCTGATTCACGTCGGCCGAAAATTCGGCCGCTTTTGCCGTGACGGGCCCCAAAAACAAGATTGCTAAGAGGACAAACGCGACGCTGGCGCCGCCAAAAAATCCGGTTTTCATGTCGATACCTCTTCTGCTGATATTCTCCGATCGGTTTGGATTCAACTGGTTGGTGAGGGCGGAACATTAACGAAAGTGACAAGCCATGTAATGACCAGGCGATTTTTCCTCGAAAAGCGGCTCCTGGGCGGCGCATATGTCTTGGGTGTAGGGGCATCGCGTATGAAATCGGCACCCCGAAGGCGGATTGACCGGACTGGGTATTTCGCCCTTCAGGGGTTCATAGGAACCGTGAGAGGCGCGTGCCTCGATTTTGGGCGCCGAAGCGAGCAACGCTTCCGTGTAGGGATGTTGAGGCGGCCGGAGAAAATCATCCTTTGGGCCGAGGTCCATGATTTTGCCCAGATACATTACGGCTATCCGGTCGCTCATATGATAAATAACCGAAAGATCGTGCGCGATGATGAGATAGGTGAGGTTGAACCTGTCCTGCAGGTCTATAAGCAGGTTTATGATCTGGCCCTGTATGGACACATCCAGAGCGGAAACGGGCTCATCCGCTACTATAAAACTGGGATTAAGAGCCAAAGCCCGCGCCACGCCTATTCTCTGACGCTGACCGCCGCTGAACTCATGAGGATAACGGTGATACATGCTTGGTTGAAGCCCGACTTCCCCCATAAGCTTTATAACGGCTTCGCGTATGTCCTTTCTGCTTCCCTCATGATGGACCATCAGGGGCTCGCCGATGAGCCACCCCACCGTCTTGCGTGGATTGAGCGATGAATAGGGGTCCTGAAAGATAAACTGCATTTCCCGGCGCATGGCGCGCAGTTCCTTGGGGTCCAACTGAAGCAGATCTACCCCGCGGAAATTAATGGACCCCGCCGTGGGCTCTTCCAGACGGAGCAGAAGCTTGCCCAGGGTGGATTTGCCGCAGCCGCTCTCACCCACCAGTCCCAGCGTCTCCCCCGCCGCCACATGCAGATCCACATTGTCGACGGCCCGCAGGACACGGCTTTGTCCGGCGAAAGGGCCTGATTTGACCTTGTAGTGTTTTACCAGCCCCTTGGCTTCAATCAGGAATTCCATGTTCGAAGTTTGCGTCGCGAGCGAGGTTTTCATTTGTTGTGCCCATAGCCGAACCAGAAACAGCGTACGAAATGGCCGGGTTCGATTTCTCTGAGTTCCGGTTCGCTCTTATCGCAAGGTTCAAAGACGTCCGGGCATCGGGTACGGAATTTACACCCCGATGGCAGCTCCGAAAGGCTGGGAACCACACCGGGTATGGTGTGCAGCCGTTCATTTTTGCCCAGAGTCGGAACCGATTTGAGCAGATTCACTGTATAAGGATGCAGGGGATTCTTGAAAAGTAAATCGACGGGAGACTCTTCCACCAGCCGCCCCGTGTACATGACCGCCACGCGGTCGGCCATTTCGGCCACCACTCCCAGGTCATGGGTTATGAGCAGGATCGACGTCTGAATCTTGCTCTTGAGGTCGTTCATGAGGCTGAGTATTTGCGCCTGAATGGTGACATCCAGAGCGGTGGTGGGCTCGTCGGCAATGAGCAACCGCGGATTGCAGGCCATGGCCATGGCGATCACGATCCGCTGACGCATGCCGCCGCTGAGTTGATGCGGATATTGCTTAACCACCCGATCCGGATCGGGAATGTTCACCAGTTTCAAAGCTTCCCGTACTTTGTCCCGAATGGCGCTTCCGGACAGATTCTGATGCGTCTTGAAGACTTCGGCCACCTGGTTGCCCACCGTGAACACGGGATTCAGCGAAGTCATGGGCTCCTGAAAAATCATGGAAATGTCTTTTCCCCGGACGGAGCGCATTTCGGAGGAGGAAAGGGAGAGCACGTCCCGGCCGTCAAAACGGATGGATCCGCCGGTGATTGTGGCCACGGGCTGAGGCAGCAGCCGGAGAATGGATAAAGCGGTCACGCTTTTGCCGCAGCCGCTTTCCCCCACCAGCCCCAAGGTTTCCCCCGGTTCTATGGAAAAACTGGCGCCCTCGACGGCGTTGAAGGAGCCCTCGTCGGTTCTGAACGTGACAACAAGATTCTCTATTTCTATAAGCGACATGAGAACTATGACCAAGTCCGAACGTGAAACGCGTTTGTCGAAGCCGCGCCTTGCGGCGGTAAACAGCGAGCGATTTTAAGCGTTATTCGTCACAAAACATTCCAGCCACTATGCCACACATCTCGCCGGGCATCAATGTGACTTTCTCGTCGTGGATATATTCCAAAACAAAAGCTCTGGCAAGCAGAGTGACGCGCGGTTTTTCATTCAAGGCTCCGTGGCCCTGAACAGCTTTGCATTTTGGCGGCCATCGCGCGAAATTAATTTGGTTCGCGGATATGTAAGAATATTTACAGAAGCGCCTTGACTATATTAATTGCGCTCCATATAACTTCGCGCATGAGTAATAAAAGACAGGCGGTGATTGGAATTGATATGGGTGGAACCAACGTGCGGATTGGGGTCGTGGAGTCCGACGCCACGATAATCCGTCGTACGCGGTCCGCCAGCAATCACGGAACAGGGCCGGATGATTTCACTGCGCGATTAACCGGCGCCATGAAGGATTTGACCGAGGACTGCGCCAGAAGCGGCGTGGAGATTGTGGCCGCGGGTCTGGGGGTCCCCGGGAATATTCTGACTCGCGACGGTATTGTGGCCGTATCCCCCAACTTGCCCGGATGGCGCAATTTTAACGCGCTCGAAGCTCTCTCGCGGAGCATGCCGTTTCCGGTTGTGATCGATAATGACGCCAATCTCATCGCCCTCGGTGAAAAGTGGTTTGGGGCAGGCAGACCGTACCAGGATTTCCTTTGTTTGACCCTGGGCACCGGGGTTGGCGGAGGGCTCATTTTAAACGGAAGCGTGTGGCATGGTAAGTGGGGAAGCGGCGGAGAGGTGGGACACATGACGCTGGACCCCGGCGGAGCGAAATGTTCATGCGGGAACAACGGATGCGTGGAAACCGAAGCTTCAGCGACCGCGATCAGGCGAAAGACCCTGGAGCGCTTGGAACGTGACGCGCCCTCGTCACTCACCGCCTATGCGCGTAAACCCGAAGCGTTAACCGCAGAGGTGGTGGCGGAGGCGGCGAGACAGGGAGACGAACTGGCAAAAGCCGTCTATAGGGGCGTGGGAGTCGCTCTCGGCAGAGCCATAGTAAATGTGATGAATCTCCTGGGCCTGGAAGCGTTTTTAATCGGTGGCGGCGTAAGCGGAGCGTTCGATCTGTTTCAGCCTTCGATTATGGAAGAGATAAGGAACACATCCACCTTGTTGCCCATGGCGAACTATAAGGTTTTGCGATCAGAACTTGGTGAAGACGCGGGCATACTGGGCGCGGCGCGAATGGCGTTTGACCGGGTCGCTTGACCGGCTTGGCTTGACGCGCGCAGGCCCCGTTTGCTACACAGAGACAGCACATTGGGAAGGAGTCATCATATGGCCCAGAAAGTTAATCGAAAAGAACTGCTGAAAGACACCGACGAGTTTCTCTCCTTGAGCGAGCGCGCCGTCAACTGGGTGCGCGACAATAAGAAGTGGTCTTACGTAATCGCCGGATCTTTCGTTTTTGTTCTTCTTGTGTTTATTGTCGGCCGCGCCGTGTATAATTCCAGTCAGAACACAAAGCGTCTGGCGTTTCAGCAAGCGGTAAACCTTGCGGAAAAAGATAGCGCCGCCGCCGACCAGGCCATAGATAGGCTCAATCAGTTCCTGAAAAAATATGGCGGCAGCGAACTGGCGCCGCTGGCGCGTCTCAGTTTGGCCTCGGTCTATTTCGATAAGGGCGAGTTCCAGCGCTCGGTCGAAGAATACCAAAAAGCGATAAAAGGGCTGACGGGAGTCAAGGAGTTCGAACCGATCGCGGCCATCGGTCTGGCCTCAGCGTACCAGGCCAGCGGCCAGGGAAAGCAGGCCATCGACACGCTGACCGCGCTTGAGAGCAAGCCGTCCAACTACCTGAAGGAGGAAACTCTCTATCAGTTGGCCCGTCTCTATTACGTGAACGGCGATAAGGAGAAAGCAAAAGAGACCGGAGCCCGGTTTCTCAAAGAGTTTCCCGGCTCGTCAAACGCCGAATTTTTAAAGACCTTGCTCGGCTTGGCGGAAAATCAGTCAGGCGTTTCATCGTAACCGGAATACCGGGCGCGCCGCCGCGAGCGGCGCCGCGTCAGTAATTTTTCACGTAAAGCCGCCTGCGCCGGGTGGCTTTTTATTTCCGTTCGTCGCTTTACAAGTTTTCATATGACGCCATGAGCGGGAGGCTCTCATTATAGAGGCCATCCCGTGAGAGCTGTTGTGAGCCGTAACCCCGTGCGCTAAATAGATGTTGACACACTCGGCTGATTCTTTGTATACAAAACAGCTAAAATGTAACTGTTATATAACTGCATTTTACTGCGGGCTCTACGGCGGGACGGCTTGGTACGCTTTCGCGCAAGGATTTCCTCTCGGACTCGTCTTCTATCTTGACGCCGGCCCACCAGCATGATTCATTGAACAAACGCGGCTGGCCAAATCCAAAGCAAATATTGATATTGATCGTGATAAAAGGAGGAGACGCTATGTCCCAGTTTTTCGATGAGAAAATGGAAACCATGCCGGAAGGGGAAATGAAAAAATTTCAGTTGGAGAAACTGAAAGAGACGTTGCAGTGGGTTTATGACAGGGTTCCGTTCTATAAAAGCGAATTCGACCGCATGGGGCTCAAGGCGTCCAGTCTGACCAAGCTCGAGGATTTGGCTAATTTCCCGTTCACCATAAAAAACGATTTGCGTGATAACTATCCATTCGGATTGTGCGCCGTGCCGATGGCGGATATAGTGCGCATCCACGCCTCCTCCGGAACCACGGGCAAGCCCATAACGGGCCCCTATACCATGGAAGATCTGGAGCAATGGACCGACTGTATGGCCAGGACCTTCTGGGCGGCGGGCGTTCGTCCCAACGACATATTCCAGAACGCCTATGGGTACGGTCTGTTCACCGGAGGGCTGGGGTTTCACCAAGGCGCCTTGCGATTGGGCTGCGCTATTGTTCCCACCTCCTCGGGACTGACGGAGCGTCAGGTTATGCTGATGCAGGATTTCGGGTCCACAGTCTTGGGAAGCACGCCCACGTACGCCCTGACTATTGCGGAGCGGGCGCAGCGCATGGGAATCGATGTTAGAAAGCTGCCCTTGCGGGTGGGATCGTTCGGCGCCGAACCGTGGTCCGTTGAAATGAGAAATGAGATTGAGGAGCGCATGGGCATTGCGGCTCATGAGGCGTACGGTCTCACCGAACTGATGGGCCCGGGTGTGGCTTTTACCTGTGAATATCGAAAACTGCATATGAACGAAGATCATGTATACGCGGAAATCATAGACCCGGAAACCGAGCAGCCTGTGCCGATGGGCGAAACCGGAGAAATGGTTTTGACGTCTCTCCAGCGCCGCGCCATGCCCATGATCAGGTACCGGACCAAGGATATCACGCGTCTCGTCCGGGAAAAATGCGAATGCGGCCGCACCCTCATCCAAATGGAGAAGGTAACGGGACGCGATGACGATATGCTCATCATCACCGGCGTGAATGTATTTCCTTCCCAGGTGGAAAGCGTCCTGATGGAGTTCAAGGAAATTGAACCGCACTACCTGATCCGGGTACGCAAGAAAGGGTATCTCGACGTCATGGCGGTGGAGGTTGAAGCCAGACGTGAAGTGTACGACGCGGGACAAAAACGGCTGGAAGATCTGGGCAAACAGGTGAGCGCTCGCGTTCAGCAGATTATCGGCATCAATGTGCCGGTAATGATCGTTCCGTATGACACCATACCCAGAAGCGAGGGAAAGGCCAAACGGATCATTGATGAGCGCAACGCCTAGAGAATTAACGCCGGACTGTATTTTGCGATACACATTCCGGCGAGGTAATAACCTAAACAAGCAGGGGTACGCCACATGCATAAGCTACTGACGGACAATCCGGGTCAGAAGATGTTGATGCTCGGGAATGAGGCCATCGCGCGAGGGGCGATAGAGGCGGGTCTCGCCTTCGCCACCACTTATCCCGGAACGCCTTCTTCTGAAATAGCGGAAAACTTTTTCAAAATTTCGCAGGAAAGCGATCTCTACTTCGAATACTCCACCAATGAAAAAGTAGCCCTGGAAGTGGCCTCGGCGGCCGCCAACTCCGGCTTGCGCACCATGTGCACCATGAAGCATGTGGGAGTGAACGTCGCGGCGGACGCGCTCATGACGCTGGCGTATGTTGGAGTCAAGGGCGGACTCGTTGTGCTCAGCGCGGACGATCCGTTCATGTTTTCGAGCCAGAACGAACAGGATAACCGCTACTATGGCAAGCTTTCGGGGCTGCCCTTGCTGGAGCCTTCCTCGGTGGAAGAGGCCAAGGAAATGATCAAATACGCCTTCGACCTCTCGGAACAGCTGCAGGAGCCGGTTATTTTCCGCACCACCACGCGCATCAACCATTCCAGCGGCGTCGTCAAGCTGAGCGCCATGAAGCCGCGCAAGACAAAGGGCGAATTCGTCAAGGACCCCTTCAATCTCGTTACCGTTCCAGCGGTGTCCCGCCAGCTGCATATCAAATTGCTCAAACATTGGGAAGAAGGGCGCGCGCTGGCCAACAAGAGCGAATGGAACATAGTGGAAGGGCAGGGCTCCTGGGGAATCATCGCCAACGGCGTGAGCTACAACTACGTCAAGGACGCGCTTGCCGATCTGAAATTGGCGGACAAGGTTAAGCTTCTGAGGGTCGGTTTCACCAACCCGCTCCCCGACGAACTGATCAAGGGCTTCTTACAGGGGCTGGAAAAGGTGCTGGTCGTGGAGGAGGGGGAGCCTTATCTGGAGGAAAGCGTTAAGGCCTGCGCCCAGGAAGCCGGTTTTACAAATCCGATCAAAGGGAAGGACAAGGCTCTTTTCTCGCGGCTCTTCGAGTTCGATCCGGCCATGGTTCGGAAGAACATAGCCGTCTATTTTGGCGTGGACTATACTCCCACCGCGCCGGTTGATGTGTCCGACATCCCCGAAATACCCGGCAGGCCGCCGAACCTGTGCGCCGGCTGTCCGCATCGCGCCACCTATTCCGGCGTACGCAAAGCGCTGGGGGATGACGCCATCTATTCCACGGATATCGGCTGCTACACCCTGGGGGTGCTGCCGCCGTTGAGCATGGCCGATTTTCTCATCTGCATGGGATCGAGCGTCAGCACGGGCGCCGGTTTTGCGCAGGCCACGGGCAGAAAGGTGGTTTCTTTTATTGGGGATTCCACGTTTTTTCACTCGGGAATACCGGGACTGGTCAACGCGGTGCACAACAACCACAACCTGACGCTGATAATCGTGGATAACGGCACCACCGCCATGACCGGTCAGCAACCGCACCCGGGTATCGACGCCGAGAGAATCGGTCTGCCCCGGACCCGCGTACCCATCGAAGCGGTGGTGAAAGGGCTGGGCGTAACCGACGTGGAGGTCATCAGTCCTCTCAAGTCCAAGAAGTTTGTGGAGACGGTTGAAAGGGCCGCCAACAGCAAGGGCGTATCGGTAATCATATCGAGAGAGATCTGTCCGCTGTACGCGAAAGCCACGGGTGAAAAGTCCAAACGTCCATTCTACGTCGACCAGAGCAAATGTCAAAACGACCGTGACTGTATAAACCAACTTGCGTGTCCGGCGTTCTACCTTGAGGATGAAAAAGTGTGCATCAACGAGGACGTTTGTATCGGCTGCACGCTTTGCGCGCAGGTTTGTCCTGAAAACGCAATTCTGCCTCTCAGAAAATAGGAGTAAGACATGGACGCTACAAAACTGTTGATAGTAGCCGTAGGCGGACAAGGCAACCTGCTGGCCTCGCGCGTGCTCGGTGAAGCCGCCATAATGGCTGGTGTTCCCGTTACTATGAGTGAAATCCACGGCATGGCCCAACGTGGAGGCGTGGTCGAGTCGTCAGTGCTGTTCGGCGACGTCCTCAGCACCGTTATTTCGGACGGAGAAGCGGACGTGTTGGTGGGATTCGAACCTTCCGAGACCTTGCGCGCCCTGAAAAAATGTAATAAGGACACCGTAGTGATCAGCAGCGCCAGTCCTCTGCCGCCATTTACGGTGACCATTGGAAAAGGAGTGTACCCGGATATAAAAAGCTCCTTTAAAAAAGTTGCAGAAAAGTGTAAGAAACTATATGCCTTTGATGGAATTGAGCTGGCGCATAAGGCCGGGACGGCTCTCTCGTTAAATATGGTAATGCTCGGAGCATTAGCGCAGACAGGAACCATACCGCTTTCTTTGGATGTCCTTAAGGAAACCATACGGACAAAAACCAAGAAAGCCTTTGTGGATATGAACCTGAAAGCGTTTGAGCTAGGTTTCGAAGCAGCGGCCAAGGCCGCATAGATCAACCTTCCGCTGTGATGTTATTTCATCCGGGTGGTAGAGATATACAGCTATGAGTGTGTTATCGAAGATCCTGTCTCGAGAAAAGCATGGTGAACGCAAGAAAGCGGAATCCGAACATCGGACGTTTCTGGATTTCCTTGAAACCGCCGCGGAAGAGATCGACGAACTGATCGATGAAAATCCGAACTGGTACAGGGAACTCCCCTATCGCGCTCCGATGAGTCCCGAACAGGCCCGTGAGTTTGAGATCGAAAAACGGGCCGTATGGCGGCGTGTCATCTTCGACGCCAAGCGCAGCAAACTGGCCGCTTTGCGGTGGGAATGCACCAACGATGAAAAAAGCAGGGATCTCTGCGTTCAGATGAATGGTAAGGTGTTTTTCCGCAACGAATACGACGAACTGGATAAAATTCGCATGCCGGTAGGATGCCGTTGTATTCTGGCGCCGGTGCGAGATCCCGACGCTGAAGAATAAACGTTCATTCAGTTCCCTGAAATGCAAAACGGCCGTTTGCTGAAACGGCCGTTTTTTATCTTTTTATAGAATATCATCCTCCGGTTATGACCGGCAGGAGGATGATCTCGTCCCCGTCTCTCAACTCGGTATTCAGCTTCCCGGATAAATTAAGATGGGACTGCCTGTTCAACATGATCATGTTGGATCGTTTCAGCTGCTTTGTTTCCGGGTCGTACATTATTTTTTCAAACGTTTCACCCAATTGGAAAGAAAGACAATCAAGCGCGTCCTGAAGCGTGCCGTTCGGCATTTCGAGTTCCATTCCGGCGGATCCGCCCAGGAACCGTTTGAATTTCAGGTAGCCTTTTAATCTGATTCGCATTGATTCCCGCGCCACGCCCGCCCGGCTCAGCCTTTTCCCAACGCGCGCAGAATTACGGCGGGGGTCAGAGGGAACTCGTCTATCCGAGATCCAAGCGCGTTATGAACCGCCAAGGCCACCAATGCGGGAACCACGGTGGCGACATCCTCCCCGATTCCCACAACGCCGTACGGGCCGTAGCCCATGCCTGTCTCCACCAAATCCGTCCGTATAGGGCCGACGTCGTTCATCGTGCAAATCTTGTAGTCGATAAGGTTGCCGTTGAGCATAACCCCGGTCACGGGATCGTGTATAACCTCCTCAAAAAGGCCCCTGCCCACGCCCATGAAAGAGCCGCCATACTGTTGCCCTTCGCAGCCCTCCCAGCTGACTACCTTCCCGACATCGTTCACATTCACGACCTTGGTGACAAATATCAGGCCTGTGTCGGTGTCTACCTCGACCTCCATAAAATGCGCCTGACGGCAGAACCGCAAGCGATAACTGGCGTAGGCGCCTTGCTGAACCTGGTAGCTGTGGGCGAACAGGGGGGGAGCGAAATTGCTCCTGGGCGCGCCTTTGCCCATCTCCGGGGAGTGGGACAGGGGTCCCTCAGCGCCCATGGGTTGAACGAGTTCCGCCAGGGAGATCTTTTTATCCGGGTCAGCCTTCAAGAAGACCATGCTGTCCTTGATATCCAGATCATCCGGCCGGCAATCCGAAAAGGCCGCCGGAAACGCGCCGCGTTGAGAAAGACCGGTGGGGGAAGTCGCCGCTTCCAATATTCGACGCTTCAGGAGTCTTGCGGCGTTTCTGACCGCGAATCCGTTAACGGACATGTTGGTGGAGGAGTCGGGCGTCATGGTGAAAAAGCCGGGATCGAACTGGGGTCTGTAAAAGACATCTTCGACCCGCATGCCCAGCTCGTCAGCGGCTACCTGGCAATAGGCCGTTTCCGCGTTGACGCCGTTGTCGCACCGCATGCCCAGGATGGTCGCCGTGCCGTCGTTTCTCTCCAACCGTATGGCCACTTCACTCGAACCGGCGGAGTCTTCCCACTCGTGCGACCACGTAAACCCGAGGCCGCGCATTCTGCCGTTGGGCAGCGGATTCTTTCCCGGAGGCGTCCATTTGTCGTCCCACCCGATGGCGGCCTTCCCCTTTTCAATACACTCTTTCAAACTGTCGCGAAGCTGGAATCCCAGTTCCTTTTTCTTTTCGTTCAGCCACGCCATGTCGTGGCCGTCCGCGCCGTCATTTTTTAAGGCCACTTCAATAGGGTCCATACCCAAGGCGCCGGCCACATAATCCAGGACAAGGCTGAGGCTCAGCGCGTTGGAAGCCTGTTCGCACCGTGTGGGCACGTTGATACCTTTATTTACCTGCACGGCTTCCAGCTTGGCGTACAGGTTGGGAATCCTGGTATTTTCCATGAAATGCCGCGCTACGCCGAATACCGGAAACAGAAGATTCGTGCAGACGGCCCGGACCTTCACCGCCGTGATGGTTCCGTCTTTTTTTGCGCCCACCTCGTAATAGTAGACGCCCTCGTCCATCTGTCCGCCATAAAAATCCTCGCGGCGGTTGAAAGTCCACTTGACGGGCCTGCTCGTCCGGCGCGCCACCACTCCGGCGCAGTAGTGCCCGCCCATGTTCCAGGGGACCTGGCTCCACCCTCCGAAGCTGGCTCCCTGATACAGGCAGTGCAGCTGGATTCTGTTCATGGGAATGCCGCCGTACCACGACGAAACCACGCGCTTGCAAATGTGCGGCCGCTGCTGCTTCACCCACAGTTCCGGGTATTCCCCATTCCACCGGAACACGCCGCACGGCCGTTCGGGACCGATCCAGGTGTGCAGACGTCTTCTGGACTTGAACTTTAAAATGGTGTCCGCTTCGGCGAAACCTTTTTCCACGTCTCCCAGTTCATCAATATCCAACAGACCCTGGTTGTAGTAATTTTCATCGGGATACTCATCCGGGTTGGCCAACGGAGCGCCCGGCTTCAGGGCTTCTTCGGGATCGAGGATGAACTCCCGCCGCTCCCATTCGACCTCAATGAGCTTGAGCGCTTCCCCGGCGATGGCCTCTGTTTCGGCGGCCACCGCGGCGCCGATTTCCTCTCCCTCGAAGTGGGCCACGCGAGACAGCACGGGAACGGAGGAGGGGGCATGGCCGCCCAAATCGGCGTCAGGAGGAAGCTCCGGGTCGTCATACCTTAAAACCGCCCTGACCCCGGGAAATTTCTCCGCTTTGGAGGTGTCCATGGATTTGATTTCCGCGTGAGCGAACGGGGAAGTGAGAAAACGCATATGGAGCATTCCGGGGAGCTGGACGTCCATGGTGTATATCGCCTTGCCGCACGCTTTTTCATAGCCGTCCAGCCGGCGGACCCCGCGTTTGCCAATGGCGTTATAGCTCTTCAGCGGATACTTGTCGAAGTTCAGGTTATCCATTAACTCCAGAATCTTTTGTTCTTCCTGTCCGCTCAAGTTCAGTCCCTTTCATGCTCAACAGAGGCGTTCGGCGTTCAATCTGGTTCCGGTTAGCCGAACGCGTCGCTTAATCATACTCCGGCTCCAACATTCCCACCGCCGCCAGACTGACCTCACCCAAGGCGTTTGCGCCGAGAATGGCGCCGAGGATCATGTCGGGATCTATTTCAAAATATGAATTGTGGGTGGTAAGTCCTTCCATGCAGGCTATTTCGGCCGCTTTCCGCACCGCGTCCGCCGAGGTGTCGGTGACGCCGAGCTGCCCCAAACATACCGGCAGCCCCACGGCGTTACAAAAGTCCATAACTCTGGCGATTTCATCGCTGTCGTGATTCTCCAGTACGAGCTGGGCAAGCGTTCCGAACGCGACCAGTTCGCCGTGCAGACTGCCTTGCGCGCCTTTCAGCGCGGCCAGCCCCTCATGAATTCCATGAGCGGCGGCCAGACCGGAGCTTTCGAATCCCATACCGCTCAATAGGATATTCGCTTCGATCACCCGCTCCACGGCTGGTGTCAGGGCTTGGCGTTCGAGCGCGATTTTCGCGGCCACCCCATATTCCATCAGGGTTTCATAGCAGAGTCTTGCCAGGTTAAAGGCCGCGGCCGTGCTTACGCCTCCGGGGAGATTTTTGGCGCTCGACTTGGCGCAGGTGGAAGCTTCAAACCAAGTGGCCAGGGCGTCACCCATGCCCGCCACAAAGTATCTGACCGGGGCTTTTACGATGATGGTGGAGTCGACCAGCACCAGGTCGGGGTTTCTCCTCAGAATAAGAAACCGGTCGAGCATATGGTTATCTTTGTACTGGACCGAAAGGGCGCTGCAGGGAGCGTCGTTCGACGCGACCGTGGGCGCGATGACCAGCCACGAGTCCAACTCATGAGAAACGGCTTTTGCCGTATCGAGCGCTCTGCCGCCTCCGACCCCGACAATGACCTCCGCGCCGAAATCCCTGGCTTTGGCCGACAACTGTTCGGCGCTCGATCTTGTGCACTGACCGGCGAATTTTTCCAGGTGGAATTCGAACCCGCCTTCCTTGAGTTTTGCCGATACGGTTTTCTCGATAATACCAATGGCCGTCGGGCCCCCGATGAAATAGATTTTGGAGCCCAGCCGCTGGACATACTGCCCTATATCCTGAAGGACACCCGGGCCTTGCACGTAACGTCCCGGCGCTATCATTATCTTGACCATAATTAATCAGCCCTCCCAGCCGCCCGGTTTACCGGTAATCCACGCGGCCTATTGCATGGTTTCAGTAGTATTACTGGGCCGTGTAACCGCCATCGACCATGAGTTCGGTCCCCGTGACGAACGAAGATTCATCACAGGCCAGAAACAGCGCCGCGTACGCCACTTCCTCGGGAGCGCCGAGCCTTCCCAGCGGATGCGCGCTTTCGGCGTTCTTTCTCGCTTCCGGGTCGCCCAGGTCTTCGAAGACCTTCCGTACCATCTCGGTGTCTATGTAACCGGGATGTATGGAATTCACCCGTATTCCATAGGGGGCCAGAACGATAGCCATGGCCTTGGTGTAGGCGCGAACCCCTCCCTTGGTCGCGTGATAGGCGGTTGAAAAAGGAGATCCGATGACGCCCAGCATGGAGGACATGTTGACGATCGATCCGGATCGCCTTTTCATCATCTCGCCGGCGGCGAACTTGGTACACAGATGGACGCCGGTGAGGTTAATGTCGATAACCTTCCGCCAAAGCTCGTCCGTTATTTCGATCCCATTGTCCATCCCGCCGCTTATGCCCGCATTATTAACCAGGACGTCTATTTTGCCATAGTTGTCGATAGCGGTTCCAACCATGTTTTTGACTTCTTCGGTTTTTGAGACGTCAGTCCGGATAAAACAGGCCTGTCCATAGGCCTTTTTCAACCGGGCCGCGACCTCTTCTCCGGAGCTATCCGTATCGGCTACCACAACGGCCGAACCCTTTTGCGCAAACAATTCCGCAATAGACTTGCCAATGCCTCTCGAGGCCCCCGTCACAATACTCACTTTATCCCGCAACCGGCTCATAGGGACTCCTTTTTCTGAAATCGCGATCATCGCCCGGGTTCAGGACGCGCGCGATCCCGGCCTAGTCGCCCAAATACGCGCGCTGAATGGATTCGTTTCCCTTTAAATCATCTATGCCCCCCTGCAAAGTCACCGACCCTACCTCCAGTACGTAGCCGTAATCCCCGAGCTTAAGGGCCAGAGAGACATTCTGCTCAACCAGCAAGACCGTAACCCCGCCCTGGTTGATGGCTCGCACAATCGTACCGAGATGGTCGATTATGAGGGGCGCCAGCCCCAGGCAGGGCTCATCGAGCATGAGCAGTTTCGGCTGAGCCATGAGCGCCCGCCCGATGGCCAGCATCTGCTGTTCGCCGCCGCTCAAACTTCCCGCCTTTTGCTCCCGCCTTTTTATCAGGATGGGAAAGTTCTCATAGACCTGATTCAAGGTCTGCTTAATAAGCGCTTTGTCCTTTTTAACCGTGGCCCCCAGGCATAGATTTTCATAGACGCTCAGATCAGGGAACAGACGTCTGCCTTCCGGGACATGTATCAGACCCAGTCTTACAATATTGAAAGCCTTCCAGCCGTCGATTCTCGTTCCGCCAAACAGGACCTCACCCGAGGTATGAGGTATGAGCCCGGAAATAACTTTTAATATGGTTGTCTTGCCGGCGCCGTTCGAACCGACGATGATGGCTATTTTGCCTTCCCGAGCCTCAAGCGAAACCGCCTTGATGGCCAAGGCCTTGCCGTAGTGAACCGTCAGGTCTTTCACCTCAAGCAGCGTATTCATGCCCAAAATAAGCCCTCATCACTTCTTCGTGGGTTTTCACTTCTTCGTATCGTCCCTCGGCTATTTTCTTGCCGAAATTGATTACCACGATTCTTTCACAGAGCCGCATGAGCCTCATGTTGTGCTCCACCAGCACAATGGTCGCGCCTTGCGACCTGATTCGCTCGATAGCGGAAATGGCAAGGTCCACCTCTTCGTAGTTCATCCCTCCCACAGGCTCGTCGAGGAGAAGCAGCTTGGGTCTGATAGCCAGGGCTCGCGCCATGGTCAGAAGCTTCTGCGGCCCATGGGGAAGATTTTTTCCCAGAACATCCTTTTCCTTTTCCAGACCCGTCAGCCGCAGAATTTCCAGCGCGTCGTCCGCTATCTTTTTTTCTTTCCGGCGATAGGAACGGGTGTTGAACATGCCTTCCCAGACCCCGCACTTGGGATAGAGAGAAAATGAGGCTACGACATTTTCCAGCACCGTGAAGTCGGGAAAAAGATAGGCGAATTGGAACGTCCTCCCGATTCCCCACTTGGCGATCAAATGCGGCTTCCTGCCGCCGATATCGCGGCCTTGAAAGAGGATCGACCCTGACGACGGGCGCTGGAAACCGGTAATCAGATTAAAGACGGTGGTCTTGCCCGCTCCGTTAGGCCCCATCAAACCCACGATCTCTCCTTCCCGGATGGAGATATCCAGGTTGGAAACAGCCGTCAGGCCGCCGAAATTTTTTGTTAAATCTTTTATTTCAAGCAACATCACCCGTCATCCCTGTCCTTTTTTCAGCGCAGCGAGAGATTGGCTCAATTGGCGCCATCCCCCGGTTTTAAACTTTTAAATGTCCCTCGGCGCATCCCGCCATGACACGAGGGGCTGAAAATCACGAAAACCTGAACGCTCATAAAAACAGCGGCCCCTCCATTTTTGCTTCCTCACCGGGTATTATGGTTTTCGAAAACTACGATTTGGCGGACTTGAACAGACCGACCAGACCCTGCGGCATTAGGTACACCACCAGGAGCATGATGCCGCCAAACACGAATGGCGTGAATTCCTTCAACGAACGGAAAAGTTCCGGAATGGCCACCAGAACCACGACTCCGATAATAGGTCCGGCGAAATTGCCCACGCCGCCGAGCAGCATATAAATGACCAGGTATATGCTCGGCAGCAAAGCGAAACTGCTCGTGGACAACACCCCGTTGTAATGCGCGTACGCGCTGCCGGCCAGGCCGGCGAAGAAGCAGCCTATGGCAAAGGAGAGAACCCTGAACTTAGTCTCGCTTATGCCGACGCTGGACGCTACCAGGGGCGATTGCGCAATGGCCATCCAGTTCATCCCGGCGCGTGATTTTTCAAGCCTGTAAAGGGCCAGAAGGGTGAGCAGGGTCAAAATTAATAAAAGGTAGTAGTAGGGCACTTTTGAAGTTGCAAAGTTGATCTCCCCAAGACCGAAAGGGTTAATAACTCCCAATCTGGGAAATCCGACAAGACCCGAACGTCCGCCCGTCAGGCCGACCATCGTCCTCATGACGGCTTCCACGGCGATACCGAAAAAAAGAGTCACCATGGAAAAGTATATGGCTCTCAGCCTGCAGAACAGATAACCGCTCATCGTCGCCAGCGCCATTGCCGCCAGGGCTCCCACCAGCATGGTAATCCATGGGGTCCAGCCCAGCCTCAGTGACAGTATGGCGGACGTATAGGCTCCAACCCCCATGAAAGCGGCGTGCCCGACGGAAGCCTGTCCGGATATGAAGATCGTTCGCAGGCTGCTCGTGGCGATGATGTAGGTGAGGATCAAAATACAGATATGGACGGTGTAGGGTCCCACGGGAAACAAGGGCAAAAGGAAGGAAAACACTATCAGGGTCGCCCAAATGATGAGATTGCTGTTTTTGCTTATGTTCATGTTCTACCGGTCCTTGCGCGCTTAGACTTCGATCCCGAAGAGTCCTTGAGGCCTGATAAGAAGGATGATGATTACGAGACAAAACGCCACCACGTCGCTCCCGGCGCCGCCGATAAACAGGGGCAGGGTGGCGTCCATGAATCCGATTATCAAGCCGCTGATAAAAAGGCCTCCAATGCTCCCCATGCCGGCGACGATAACCAGGGCGATAGCCTTTACAAGCATGGCGTCCCCCATGTGAACATTCATGCTTATGATTGAGGCCATCAAACCGCCTGCCAGCGCGGCCAACGCGCACGCCAGCCCAAAGGCGACACCGGAAACGAAATGAACGTTTATCCCCTGCAGGGCGGCGGCGTCCCGGTCCTGAGCCAGGGCGCGCATCTGCTGTCCGAGTTTGGTTTTTTGGATAAGCAGTGTGAGGCCCGACAGGAGGAAGAGGGCAATAATAAAGGTGACGACCCGCTCGTTGGACAGGGTGAGCCCCCAGATATTCATCACGCCCGGCAGCACGGTCGGAACCCGTTTTACATAGCCGCCCACCGTCACATCGGCTGCGGCCTGCAAAATTATAATAAGCGCCAGGGAAACCATCAGGGTGCGGTTGAAGTCGCCGTGAAAAGGGCGAAAACAAAATTTCTCAAGGAACAAGCCGAACAGGCCCACGGTCAAAGCCGACATCAACAAGGCGCCCCAGGGCCCCAATCCGAAGTAGGCGCCCCAATAGTAGCAGACGTACGCCCCGACCATGTAGATGACGCCATGAGCAAAGTTGAGCACTTGCATCAGGCTGAAGATCAGCGCAAATCCCACGGCTACGAGAATATAAATAGATGAAAGCAACAAGCCATTGACGACGGTCTGAGCGAATATCTCCAAATCGTCCGAGCCTCCCAATAGAATGAACAGCCTCTGAAGCGGCTGAGAGCCCGCCGTCCGAAATACCCGGCGGGCTCTTCATCCGTACAAGGTATTTTCTTAGGGGATGTACACGTCAACCCATTTGATATGTTTCACCGTTCCGTCGGGGAGAACCTCGGTAATGGCGATCGGCGCGCACACGGCGTTTTTAACCCCGTAGGTCTTCTCCCCGCCCATCTTTCCGGGTCCGTACACGGTCTTGAGAGAATCCATCTTTCTCCAGGTGTTCGCGACCTCGGTCGGGTCGACGCTCTGGGCCGCCTCAATAGCCTGAGCCAACAGCCAGATCTCGTTCCAACCCCAGAGGTTCCACTGGTGGAATTTCCCCAGTTTTTCCTGCGCGGCCTTGATGACCAGTTTCATTTCCGGGGTTATGGGGTCATCCAGGTTGGAGCTCCAGCCATGAGTCCAGAAGGGGGCCACCAGGTCTTTTCCGGCGATGGCCACGATATCGTAGGGATTGTCGTAGTTGGCCATGGGCATGGGGCCTTTGAAACCCTGTTCCCTGGCGGCTTTAATGATCGGACCGGTGGCCGCTTCGTAGCCGTTGACGAGAAAAATAGCGTCCGGTTTGGATTTCAGCAGGTCCGTCACCTTGGGATAGAAGTCCACCGTGTCATGCGGCCAGGCGACGGCGCCGACCTGCTTGAGCCCCCGCTTTTCCGCCGCTTTTTCGCATATGGGGATGAGATAGCGTTCGGCCCCGTCCTCAGGAGTGATAACGCCGATGGTTTTCACCTTGGGATATTTTTCAACCAGATAGTCCAGCGAGGGCCCTATGCCATCGAGAACGGCCGGGTTGGCCTTGAAGGTATAGGGCATGTTTTTATTCAGTTCCTGGGGGGTTTCGCAGACGTAGTTGAGGGCGCGGATCACTTTGGCCGGTTCGGTTACCGATCCTGCCGCAATATTTATGTAGGGTATCGTGGCGCCGGCGATGAATTTCACCTTATGATCGTACACGAGTTTTTCGGCGGCGGCTTTAGCGCCTTCCGCGGTGGATTGGTTGTCTTCGACAACGGCTTCGAGCTTGTATTTCTCGCCATTAATGGTGACGCCGCCATTTTCGTTTATCCAGTCAACCGCCATGACGGCGCCGTCCCGCTGATGCACTTCGGCCGCGGAGGCGAAGCCGGTCAGCGCAGCGAGAACACCGATTTTTATGGTCTTGTCCTCGGCCGCAGCCTGATCAACGGACATGAAGGCCGAAAACGTTACCAGCGCCATGGTTAGGAAAACACAAACGAAAAGCCTTAGTTTTCTGCATTGCATCTTTGCCGCCTCCTGTAATCGTTATTGTTTTTATCTATCGAGTTCGAAAATGCTGTCCATGGCGTTTCAATGGCCGCTATCACCCCCTTGTTTCAGTTCGATCTTGTATAGTTGTTGAAATATTCATGGAATTTCCCCCCTGTCCTGACGGTTGTTATAATCAGGCGCGCCGTGCGCTTATGTTCGCAAGGAAGGGGGATCAGGTTTCCGGTCCCGCGCGTGTACCGATTTCTTCTCCTGGGTAAGGAAACGAAAATCGGCGACAAGGGGCGTGGCATGGCGTGTAACATAGTTCTTTATTCGTCACTGAGGAGAACATGAGATCTTTTAACCTGTGGGGAGAGCTCATTCTTGATGGGGAACGCCAAACATGCGCTCCCGGAGAGACAGATTCCGCTCGTACCAGGTTTCCGGCCAGGATTGCGCCGCCAATATGTAAAACTGATTAAAACGACTAACTTAACCCGACATATATTCGGGCGATGAGACGTATTCCTGTTTTTAAAATGGCAATATCGCTAAACTTGAATTAAGAGCAATATATATAATCTTAAATGCCAAATTCGGCGTCATAACCAATTCTTTTGTTTGAAACAGGCCGCATGCTTGAGATGGGCAATTGGGGACCCTTTTGGGAAACTATAACTTTTCGGGCTCCCTTTATTCTCCTGGTCACTCATTCATCCACATAGTCAAAAATCTGTTCAGGGACTATCGTAAATGAAATTAAGTCTCAGTAGAGTAAATGGAGATGAATAAAATTACCATATACTTACGAGGTACACATGTCAAAAAAAATTGTATACAAAATGGAATTTTTTCTTGTTCCATAGACACTTGTCGAATTATAATTCGTGCTGACGAGCGCAACTGACTTTCATACTCATCATATGAGAGCCCTACGAGAAAAGGAAACAACGCGCGTATTTGAAAAAGCTTAAGTATGAAAAATATTTGGCGCGTTTAAGTTATGCCGGTAAAATAGAAACGTCCTTTAGAGCCTATATCCAAGATATTTTGCACAATATAATACGAAACAGTTGAGGAATACCGTCCTGTCAATCAGGTCAGGGATACTATCCGGTTCACCTTCTTGAATGAGCCTCATACCGGGAAGGCCACCCGCTTTGCTGTATTCGATCTGGGGAATACGTTAGACGATCAGGCGTTACCTTGCAGTATAAAGGATATAACGGCACTTACTCTAACCGGGGGATAAAGCGATGAAAATGAAAGCGGCGGTCTTGAGAGAGTATAAGCAGCCAGTCAGCGTTGAGGAAGTTGAGTTGGCTCCACCCAAGGAGCATGAGGTCTTGGTTAAAACCGCTTATACCGGCTTTTGTCATTCGGATCATTCCTGCCTGAACGGAGGCATTCCTTTTCCGCTACCGCTGGTGATAGGCCACGAGGCCTCCGGGGTGGTGGTGGATGTGGGACCGGGCGTAACTTCGCTGGCGAAGGGGGACCACGTCGTGGCCACCTGGATGGTTCCGTGCGGGCACTGTCCTGAATGTACAAGCGGGCAGGGACATACCTGCACGACGGCTCATCAAACCTATATACAGGGCAAGCTTCTGGATATGACCTCCCGGTTGAAAGACGCGAACGGCGTGGAATTGAATCATCAGACCTTTGTTTCCGGGTTCGCCGAATACATGGTTCTTCCCGAGAGGGGCGCCATAAAGGTCAGAAAAGAATTGCCCTTGGATGTGGCGTGCACACTCGCCTGCTGCATGCCCACGGGGTTTGGGGCCGTTTACAACGTAGGCGCCGTAAAGCCCGGACAATCGGTAGCCATATGGGGAATGGGCGGAGTCGGACTCAATGTTGTCCAAGGAGCGAAATTGAGAGGAGCCTACCCCATTATCGGTGTGGACCTGGAAGGCGCCAAGGAGTCCATAGCCAGGAAATTTGGGGTAACGCATTTCATTGACAGCAGCAAAGAGGACCCTGTCCCGGCCGTACAGTTGCTAACCGGTGGAGCGAAGATGGACGATGGTACCGTGATGGGGGGCGGCGCTAACGTCGTCTTCGAAGTTGTGGGTGACCCCGGTGCCATCGCGCAGGCCTACTGGGCCATGGGAATGAGGGGAAAGCTTGTTCTGGTCGGGATACACAGCGCGGAAAAGGTGACTGAGTTACAACTCACCTGGCTGCCCCCCCAGTGCAAGAGCATCGAGGGAACCCTCTACGGAAACATTCGCACCGCCGAAGACATCCCGCGGTTCGTGGATATGATCATGCGGGGCGATTACAAAATAGACGGCCTTATTAGCAGGAAGTTCAAAGTCGAGGAAATCAACGAAGTGGCGGAGGCCATGACCAACCGACAGATTGTGGGCCGCTGGGTATGTGAATGGGACTGAAAGCCCGCGCGTCGGTCAGGAAACCCTCCAGTGGACATCCATAAACCAATCCGGCTCAAATCCGTAGCCGCGGTGTAAGCGCCTAACCAAGGCCGGCGCGTCGACCCTTTTCACGCTCAGGGATATAAAGGGATGACGCTCCGGCCTTGCGCGTTTTTTGGCGGCGCCAGCGGCGCAAGTACGCCGAAAATACGATGCGGCTCCGTCTTTTCCCGCATGAAACGAGGGGGTGGCCGGACGAGACATATGGTTTATCGCTAAACTAGGCCTCCGCGCGTTCCATCCTCTCCGGTCACGTCAAAACAGTTCTTTTTGGTTGTATTTATCTCTGTAAGACATTAGATTTACAAGAATAACTGCCTTTCTTACCGTTATTCCCGTTTCGATTGTATACAATACCCTTGACAAGAAAGCTTTCTTCCGCTTAATTTGGTTTAGCGTTTAACCTGTTTGCTGCAGACCTTTGAAACTTCAGTCTCTGGGTTCGCGTGGGGCGGCGTGTCGAAAAGGAATCTACATACCAATCAACGAACCATCTTTAAAGCCCGCGAAGCGGAAAACGCGGCGTTTCCCGGAGAGCCGGCCCCAAAAGCCAAAAAGTTCTTCCCCTCCTCCCGCAGACAAAAACTTCCTGAAAATATTGCCATAAATCTTAACCATGCGCTCGCATACATCGTCCGTTGTCTCACTGATACCGCAATCGACGCCAGGCGTCTGATGGCCCTCATCGCGCCGAAACCCGGAAGCGCCGCTCTCGCGTGGGAATCTTTTTACCACATACGCGGCGGCGCAAGTGACGGACCGACGGCGCGGCCAGGGTACCCTCGTCCACTCAGTATGCGCATGTTCACGGTGGTCTGAGAATCCTTCCCGTCAGGGAATCCGGGAAGGCGCGGAAGACCGAAGATCGCAAACTATACACGTTCGACAAGCGCGATGATAACCGGACGGATTTGTTCCGTGGAAACCTTTTCGAGTCCGGCCCTGACAAGGCGAGAGGCCGTTTCTGACGCGAAAGCGCGCGTTGAGATTCGAACCATCGGGATTTGCGTGGAGGGCGCCCTCGAAGGATTGAGCGATTCCGGAGGGGTCGTTAAAGGAAAATAAATCATTTGCAGGGAGGTAGGCTCAATGAAATCATTCATCAAGTCGGTCGGTTTTCTTGTAGCCCTTGTTTTGATTTTTGGTTTTCTGACCACCGTGGCTGTGGCGGAAGACGATGAGATCAGGCTGGGGGTAATCAGTCCGGCCAGCGGCAACTACGCCGACCTGGGCGCCGCCGAACGGCGGGGCATCACCATGGCGGTGGAAGAGTTCAACGACGCCGGGGGAGTTCTGGGTAAAAAGATTCGGATGATTGTGGAAGACACCGAAACCAACCCGGCGGCCGGCGCGCGAAAGGCTCAAAAGCTTATCGAACGCGACAAGGTGCATTTCATGCTCGGCGCGGTTTCATCATCGGTGGCCATCGCCGTTTCGGAAGTGGCGCAGAGGGGCAATACCATCTATTTCAACACCAATACCAACTCGGATGAGTGCACCGGCAAATACTGCCATCGTACTAACTTCAGGGTGGGACCCAATAACCATATGCTGGTTTTCGCCGTAGGCCCCTATATCGCTAAAAACACCGGCAAGAACTGGTACTTTATCACGCACGACTATAGCTGGGGCCGTTCCGGCACTGAAGTGTTCCGGGAAATCCTTAAGAAAGAAAACGGTAAGGAGCTTGGTGAAGCCCTCATCCCCATGGGCACGCGCGATTTCAGCTCCTATCTGATCAAAATACGCAACCTTAACCCCAAACCCGACATTATCATGTGTACCATCGGCGGCGTCGACCGTTCGGCCATGTTCGAGCAGATCCGGCAGTTCGGCATGGACAAGGATTTCAAGTGGGGGTTCAGCCTGATGGACTATGGCGACGCGTACGCCGTGGGCGCGGATAAGGCTCTGGGCGTCTTCGCGTGCGAATGGTACCACACCATCGACGCCCCCGGCGTCAAGGAATTCGTGGCCAAATACAAAAAACGTTGGCCCGACGCGGGCTTCCCGGTTCCGGAAAACAACTGCTATCAGGGGTACATCGGCGCCAGGACGCTTCTGCGGGCCGTGGAGCGCGCCAAAAGCCTGAAGACCAACGACGTCATCAAGGCCCTTGAAGGGTGGACCATCGAAGACAACATGAAACCCCACCCGACCTACATCAGGCCCTGGGACCACCAGTTCGTTCAGGACGTGATCATTGCGCGCATGAAGACAAAGGAAGAGCTGGCAAAGGGCGATAAGGACGATTTCTATGAAATCATCGGTTTCATGGAAGGCAAGGACGTCGTGATGAGCAGGGAAGAGAACCCCTGCAAACTGGAGCCTTTTAAAGAATAAACGACAAACACCGTCTCCGGACCCCGATTGCCGGGGTCCGGGGTTCATGTGCAACCGATCGTTCGCAAAAGGGTGGTTGGAAAATGGGAGAGCTGTTAGCCCAACTGTTTAACGGGGTTGTCTTGGGCCTGCTGTTCGCTGTCATGGCCTTGGGCTTCATGTTGATTCTCAGTGTAATGGAAGTGATCAATTTCAGTCATGGGGCCTTGTTCGCGTTGGGCGCCTATTTTGCGCTCACGCTGCAGCGGTATGTGGGATACTGGCCGGCCCTTGTCATCGCGCCTTTCCTGGTGGGAATCCTGGGGCTGGGCATCGAGAGGTTCGCCGTGCGGCGCATCTACAGTAAGGACCCGCTCTTCGGTCTGTTAATGACCCTTGGACTTGCCATGGCCTTTGAAGAGATGATCCGGATCATCTGGGGCAAGGCGGGTCAATCGTTGGCGCCGCCCGCCTTTGTGGCCGGCCCCATCGAGATTTCAGGATTTTGGTACTCCAAGTACATGCTTTTCCTGGCCCTGCTCTCCATTGTTTTGCTTTTAGCGGTCTGGCTGTTTCTGGAAAAGACCCCTTATGGCTCCATCATCAAGGCGGGGGTGTCCGATAGCGAAATGGTGTTGGCGCTGGGCAAGAATCTGGCGCGGATACGAACCTTCGTATTCGGCTTGGGCGCCGCTCTGGCGGGTGTGGCCGGGGTAATCGCCGGGCCCATGTGGAGCCTCAAGCCCACCATGGGCACGGAGGTTCTCATGCCGTCCTTTGTGGTGGTGGTCATAGGCGGCATTGGCAGCTTTTGGGGCGCCGTGCTCGGCGGGCTGATCGTGGGCCTGTCCCGCTCGTTGAGCATCCTTACGTTCCCGCGCATGTCGGAACTGACCATGTATTTCATAATGGCCATCGTCCTCGTGCTTCGACCGAGAGGCATCATGGGCGAAAAATCCTTGCTAGAGCAGTAGAGAGGGGCGCGGCAATGAACCGCTTACATCTAGTTCGCCATCCCATGTCGATCATACTGGGGGTGTTTTTTATCGCCCCGGTTGTAGTGATGCCGCTGGGCGGCATATCCTTGGCCACGGAGGTCATGATCTGGGCTATCTTCGCCATGGGCTTTAACATTCTCCTGGGCTACACCGGACTGCCGTCGTTCGGGCATGGATTGTTTTTCGGATCGGGCGCCTATCTGGTGGGTCTTTGCCAGAAACATGTTGTGGCGGGGACCTGGATACCCTTATCGGCCAGCGTTCTGGGCTGCGCCATAATCGCCGCGATTCTGGCCCTCTTTATGGTCAAGAAAAGAGGTATCTATCACGCTCTTTTGACTATCGCCTTTACCCAGATGTTTTTCTTTATCGCCTTTCAGTGGGACGCGGTTACCGGGGGAGAAAACGGCTTGATGGGCATCGAGCGTTATCCCTTGAATTTCTTTGGCGTCTACGAGCTTCCCATAGCGGGAACCCTGGCCTTTTACTATTTCGTGTTTTGTATCATGGCCGTGAGCATTATGTTGCTGTGGAAGCTGACGCATTCGCCCATGGGCGCGGTCTTTTACGCCATTAAGCAAAATGAGGTGCGGGCTAAATATCTGGGATATAACACCTCCCTCTATAAATGGCTGTCCTGGATCATTTCGGGCGCCTTCGGCGGACTGGCCGGCTCCCTGCACGCCATGCTCACCAACGGCGCTTTTGCCGACGCCATTCACTGGTCGCGTTCAGGCGACGTGGTGATGATGGTTATTGTTGGCGGCGGGCTTTCCAACTTCTTCGGGCCCATCCTGGGAGCGTTTATCTTCATAGCCCTGAGAGATATTTTCTCCACCATTACCGAGCATTGGTATCTCTTTTACGGCCTTTTGATTATGTTCATCGTCCTGTTCATTCCTGAAGGGATTCTCGGATATTTGAAGGTGGGCAGATCCGGGACGGAGGGTTCCATGGGCGAAGAATACGCGCCCGATTCGAAGCAAGAGGTTGCATAAATGGCTATTCTCGAAACTATCGGAGTTGGCAAGCATTTCGGCGGACTGATGGCCAACCGCAACATAAATATCCAGGTCGAACAGGGATCGATCACCTCCATAATCGGCCCCAATGGCGCCGGGAAAACCACGCTCTTCAACATTCTGACAGGGTTCTACAAACCTGATGAAGGCAGCGTTATTTTCCAGGGGCAGGACATCTCGGGCTGGCCCATACACAAGATTGTGAATCTGGGCGTCGCGCGCTCTTTCCAGGTGCTCAACATATTCAACGAAATATCGCCGGCCGAAAATGTCAGGCTGGCTGTTCAGTCGCGGAAAAAGCGAGGCCTCCACTTTCTCCGTTCGGCCAGGGGGTTCGAGGATACCAATCGTGAGGTGGTCGATATACTGGAAGAAATCGGCCTCGGCTCGGTGCGTGATATCCCCACTAAGAATCTCTCCTATGGAGATAAACGAGTCCTGGAAATCGGACTGGCCATGGCGTCTCGTCCCAAGCTGCTGCTCATGGACGAACCGACCTCCGGGCTGCCGTCCTCGGAATCGGAACGGATCAAGCGTTTCATCAAAAAAATATCGGAACGGCTCACCGTGGTGGTCATCGAGCATGACATGGACATAGTTCTGACCATTTCCGACGCCATTATCGTGTTGCACCAGGGGCAGGTCATAGCGCGAGGCACGCCGTCGGAGATTAAAGCAAATGATGAGGTCCAGGAAGCCTATCTGGGAGGGATCGATTAATGTCTGAGCCTATTTTGGACGTTGATAATATCAACTCATACTACGATGAGGCGCATGTTCTGCACGACGTTCATCTCAAGGTCCGTGAAGCCGGAGAGGCCGTGGCGCTTCTGGGACGAAACGGCGCCGGCAAAACGACCACCCTCCGCAGCATCCTGGGCCTGACCCCCGCCCGGTCGGGAAGCGTCAGTTTCAAGGGACTGGACATTACCAAACTGCCCACCAACGTAATCGCCAATATGGGGATCGGCTGGGTCCCGGACAATCGGCGGATATTTCCCACGCTCACCGTACAGCAGAATTTGGAGATCGCCCGCAAGAAAGGGTCCGAAGAAGGTCATCAGTGGAGCCTGGAACGTATTTTCCAGCATTTCCCCAAGCTCAAGGATCTGGCCAGACAAAAAGGGGACAACCTGTCGGGCGGCGAACAGCAGATGCTGTCCATCGCCAGAACCATGATGGGAAATCCGGATCTGATTCTTCTGGATGAGCCGTCCGAAGGGTTGGCGCCGTTGATCGTACGGGAGGTCATGAGCATCATTCAGGAACTGACGGAAATGACCATCACCACCGTCCTGGTCGAGCAAAACTCCGCCCTGGCCCTGCGGGTCTGTACAAAGGTTTATGTGCTTGATGACGGCAGGACCGTTTACGAGGGCACTGCGGAGGAACTCTTGTCCAATGTGGAGCTGAAGCAAAAGCTGCTCGGCATTTAGTCTACTGATCGTCCGTTTGGAAGAAAGCCAGCAGTTCGTCCAGCGATTCGGAAAGATCCTCCGGGTCGAACACTTCAAAGGTAAGCACGCCGTCGAACCGGCTGGCGCGCAAGCTGCGCAGCCATTGCCGAGTCCGTTCCCGATCCATTCGTTTCAGGCTGATATGCTCCTGGTAGCCCACCACGCCGTGGAGATGAATAGCTCGTGTCAGGGCGCGATATTTGAGTACATAAGAAGGCGCGTCTTCGGAGCCGAGCGCAAGATGCCCCATGTCGAGGCACAGCTCGCACGGTCCTTGCTCCCATAAAGGTTCCATAAAAGTGGGCGAGTAGTTGATATTTTCCACCAGCAGCGGGCCATGATCGCCGATCGTCTCTCCCAGTTCGCACAGAAACTCCAGCGCGCGTCCCGTCCACGCGTCCCATGCGAATTGTCCGGGTTCGGTGAGATAGTTTCCGGGCTCCGCGACCAGGGTGGGCTCGGTGACCGGGATATGAACGATGAAGTGTTCCGGGTCCATTTCCATGGCGCCGAGACATATTTCCCGAGCCAGGCGGGTCGAAAATTTCCGCAGGTCGGGGTCTTCGGAGGCGGGCTCCAGGGAGCAGGGCAGGTGGACCGTATAGGTCAGATCGAGTTCTTCCCGCAGACGACGAAACTCACGAATCTCCCGCGGCGTGGGCAAGTTGTGCTGGGTGGGAGTATGAAAAAGAACGATTTCCATATCGTCGACCGTATCGGCGAGCCTGCGCGCGTTGTCGAAGGGATCGACGCCAAACACCATCGACGGGGCCCCCACGGTAAAGGGAAGGCTGGGATGTCTTTTACACATAATGGTTCGCACTGTATGCCCCTCACGCCCCCATGGCAAGAAATTTCAGGAACGAACAAGGCGCGCGCGGCCTATGGGATAAATCAACGCTTGATCGTGACCGGACTCCGGTATAAAAATGATCTTGGAACCTGATAACGGAGCGGGATGATGCGATGTATACTCTTGCGGATGTTGGCGATGATCGGCGCACTGGCCATACTCACGGCGCTCTCCTGTCCGGCCGGCGCTCAGACAAAAGAGGCGGGCCGCGATTTGAGGGAGCTGCAAGCCGTGGTTGAACCCATTCCCGATGAATTCCGCAAAGGCGGGTTGTCCAGGGGCAAAATACTGGAAACCATCACTGAAGTGGCCGAGCGAAACGGTATCACGGTACATGCGGGGTCAGGAAATCCGGAAGCCGATAACAACGGCGGCCGTCTGATCGTGCAAGTGGCCGGCTCCTGCGACCATACGAGGCTCTGTTATCTTGATCTCACCCTCAGTCTTAAAACCCCGAAAGAAATAACCCGGACTTCCGCAATCGGCGAACCGGTGGTCAGGAGCAATACGCAGCGGATTCTCAGTCTGATTCAGGAAATGTTCGAACGTTTGCTGGCGCAAGAGAGCGCAACGTGATGGCGTTAGGACTCAACGGGCGCCGCGCCTAGTTTCTATTCGGTTAGCAGAAATGCGATATTGAGCGACAGCTTGATCCTGTCCTTGCCCATTGCCTCGGGTATGGAAGGGAAGGGGGCCGCTTTTTTCACGCTGTCCAATCCCGCCTTGTCCAGCGATCGATAACCCGAAGACTGCGCCACGGTCGGATCTCCGTGCAGGTTTCCATCCTTCATAAGAGTAAAGGTGACCGTCACCGTGCCTTCCTGCCGGCCGCGGCGGGCAAGCAGGGGATACCGCTGATTCTCTTTAATTTTGGCCCTGATCAGCGCCAGATATTCGTCAAAGGACTCCTTGGCGCCCTTTTCGGACCGTGACAGACTGGGCTTGGTCCCACGAATGGGCGACGGCGAGGCGATTGTAGGCCCCGGGGGAGCAGCTTCGGCTGGCGGCGCGGCTTTTGGCGCGGCCGGAGCCGGTTTGGGCGGCGGCGATATTTTGGGTTCTTTTAAAAGCGCCGAAGCGAGAGCGGGCGGTTTTTTTCGCTTCAAAACGTTCTTTTTGCGACGCTCGGGCTCTATGGGCTTGGGTTGTTTTACCGTCTCGAGCGGCTTTATTTCCTCATGAGTGAGGGGTTCCGATTTTTGGGGAACAACCGCCGGCTTGGGCGCCATGAGGGTGGTCGCGGGAACCGAGGGATTGAAATTCTTAAGCTCAACGTGAATGCGCTGTTCAGGTTTACGCTCCTGATAGGGCTTCTGCTTCGGCAGAAAGTAGACGGAAACGATAATCCCGTGGAGCAGCGCGGCGGCGGCCACAAACCACAGGAAACGAAATTCGGAAGGCGCCTGTCTCATTTCTGAATACGGTGAACAAGGTCTATGGAATCGGCTCCGGCCTTTTTGGCGAGCCCCATGATTTGCAGTACTTGTTCATACCTGAGATCCTTGCTTCCGCGAAACACGATATCGCGGTTATCGTTTTGTTTCATCAGGGCGGCCAGTTTCTCCGGAAACTCCTCCATGGTGACTTCTTCCATATCGATAAACAATCGGCCGTTATCGTCAAGACTCACCGTGACCGGACGCTTTTCCTGATAGCTGTCGCTCTGGGCTTCGGGAAGCGTTAACTGAATAGCGGGATTCTGGAATGAAGAAGTAAGCAGGAAGAAGATCAGCAAAAGGAACACGATGTCCACAAGCGGGGCGATGGACAAATCCAGGGAGGGCTTTTTAGCTCGTCGAAAATCCACTTCGGCTACCTTTGTTTTTCACGGTTTTTGTCGAGCAGCCCCGTGGTCATATTGTCGCTTCCGAATCCAGCCCATTCGTTCAGGTATGCGATGACATAGTGCATTCTGGCCTGTGTCCTATCGATGCGCGATTCGAAAAAGCTGTGGGCCGCCATTGTGGGAATAGCGATGGTCAACCCGATGGCGGTAGTCAAAAGCGCCTCCCAGATCCCCCCGGCCAAGGCGTCGATGTTGATTTGACCCCCCATTTCCTGAATGCGCTGAAAGGCCTGGATCATACCGGTGACCGTGCCCAACAGGCCGAGCAGGGGACTTACCTGCGCGACCAGAGAAAGCGCCCGCAGCCTTCGCTCCAATTGCGCAATGGCCATCGAGCCTTCCCGGAAAAGAACTTCATCCCGCTGAACCTTGGATATGTCCCTGGTGTCTAGGTAGACACGGCAGATGAGCGCGAGCGGCCCATTGGTGTTCTTACAGTACTCTTCAAAGTCCTTAATCCGATTCTGGCGCAGCATGGGCACAATGGTGGCGATAAGTTCCCTGCCGGGTCCCTGGTTCCTGAAAAAGAAGTAGCTTCGTTCCAGAATGACAGCCAGCGAAAGAATGGAGCACGCCAAAAGCGGCCATGCGAATATTCCAGCTTTTTCGATTATAACCGGTAACTCCATCAAATGAGTCAATCCTTTGTCATAGAATCAGCGGTTAGGGCTGATTATGGTGTTTAAAAGTGAATTATAGCTGGTTAACTCCGGTTCAGATAATGAACATATACACTTACCTATTTATTAGGTTAATATAAGCATAAATCCATTCATATCGCAAACCGCTCCGCAGAAAAATCAACCCCCGGCGCGTCCTGAAGCGGCGTCGGGGGTTGGGTGTTTAATCGCTGGTATTAGTTACCTAGAACGGGAGCAGGTAATACGGCGCAAGACTGCCGACGCTGAGTGGTGTGGCGGTTATTTCAGCGTTGGTGGAGGCGTCGAAAACCCGTACCCCCGGATTCTCCATGTTCTGATCGGACAGAAAGAGGCGATTCTGCGTCAGGGCCAACGGCTCAAAGAAATCGAAGTTATCCGAGGCCGCCAGGGTGGCCACCACTGACTGGGTGGACAGGTCGATTCGCTTAACCTGCGTGCCGAAAGTGGCCGTGGTCATCAACCCGAAGATCTCGGCGCCATTGATGAATTCAAAACTGTTCAGGGCCACCACGCCCAGCGCTTCGTTGGTGATCAGCAGCCCTTCGGCCGTTTCGGTAAAGGGATTGATGGCGTCCAGTCCGCCATCGGTGGCAAAGTAGGAGCCGACCTCGGCGCATATGATCTTGCCCAGTTCGGGGTAATAATCGCATTGTCCGGGGTTGGTGGATGTCAGTTCGATTGCGTTGGTCACTTCGTTGGTTTCGGGATCGATTACCACCAACAGGCTGGGCGGGACCGGCGTAAAGTTGTCGTTGCGATTCAGTCGCTGGCAGGCCACAAACACCTTGCCGTCCACATAGACCATCTGGCTCATTTCAGGAATACCGTCCGCGTCGGCGTAAGCGGAGAGATCTATGGTTCCCAACTGCGTCCCGGTCAACGGATTGACAATGAGCAGGGTCGGGAGCTCGTAACGAGTCACGTAAGCTTTGCTTCCACTGAACATCACGATGTCGTAGGGATTGGCGTTGGCCTCGTCGGCGTCTCTGACCGAGTAATCGGCGATGGGCGTTAACAGATTGTTTTTTCTGAAGACCTGAATGGCGTCTACGCCATAACGGCGAATGATGAACAGATAATCGTCGCACTGGCTGGCTACGTTGTCACTGGAATCCAGAATTCCGATGTCCGGTATGACGCTTAAGTCCGAAGCGGAAACGGTCGAATAGGCCCCGGTAGCATAATCGGTACCAAGGGTGAAAATACGGGAGACAAAGTCAGACAGCGGAAAACGGACCATTTCCAGGGAGCCGCCGTCCCAGATCAGGGTGGCGCGACCGCCGCCCGCGAAATCAATCTGAATATTGCTGACATCGATCGGCTCGTCTGGTGGGGTATAGGGTCCTCCGGGATACTGTCCGTTTGCGTATTGATTCAATACATCCGTGTAAGTCGACGATCCGGACGGAAAGGCTTCATTGCCGGAAGACCACCAGCGAGCAACTCCATCCGCTCCGTAGTGGAACCAGGCCATGAAGAGCGAGCCGCCTTGCGCGCCGATAAAGACTCCCATGCCGTTATAACCGGGGAAGCTCCACCAGCCGATTATGTCCCTGGAATCAACAGCGCCCGGGGCGAACACATCCATAAAATTGGTAAGCGCGAGTTCGCCGACAAGAGCGCCTATGGTCCAGTTCATGGTCGCCGTGGTTTCCGAAGTGAACGATACGCTTGCCGTGCCCACCTGTTCGGAGGTGGGGACAGCGTATCCCGTTCCCAGTTCCCAGCCGCTCCAGTGGAGCAACGCGCCCGAGAAATTATTGGCGTCGCTCATGGACCCGCCGGCCGTGTACCAGTTGGGGGCGCCGGTTTCGTCGTAGGTGAACCACGCCAGAAACATAACGTTGTCTTTAATTTCAATGCCAACCCCGGTCCCGTCTTTTTCTGACACATAATACCAGGCGGTCCGCGGGTTGGTCTGAACCAGCGCCTGGGCGTTCGCGTTGATCGCGGGTGCGCAAACGACTGCCAGCGCAAGCATGATGAGGCTCAGCTTGATGATCACATTTGTGGGAAGAAATATTCGTTTCATGCCTAACTCCTCCTTTTATTTTTTTGTTGTATGGGCGTTTTGCTTTTTCGCGTAAGGTCAATCCGTGTACGCGCTCAAAAAGAATAGGTGACTTTTCCGAGGTAATTTCGGCCCGGTAACGGAAAACCGGCTATGTCCTCGACTTCTTGGTCGGTGAAATTTTTTACTTCAAAACTGAGGGATAAATCCCTGACGCCCAGGGGATAAAAAATGACTCCCGCGTTCTGTATGGCCCGGTCGTCGAACTCCCTCAGGTTGGCGCGGTCGATATAGTTCGAGGAGAGTAGATCCAGCTCATAGAAGAGTCTCAGATACTTGAAGTAGATCTCCGCGCGGTTGAACAATGAGAATTTCGCCCGGCCGGGCAGCTGCTTGCCGTCATACAGTTTGGCGTCGCTGGTGTCCTTGGGGTCCTGCCAGGTCATATTGCCACTGAGAGAGAAGTGGTTGAACAGGGAAAAGGCCCACTCCACTTCCAGGCCGTAGATGAGGGCCGAGCCGACATTTTCGGCCTTGAACGTGAGTTGGGAGTTCTGCACGAAAACGATGAGATCGTCCACATTGGAATAAAATCCGGACACTTCCAGGTAGGCCCGGTTGAGAAATCCCACGTTTTTTATTTCGTAGATGAATCCCAGATCCGCGTTGACGCCGGTTTCAGGCTGTAATTCAGGGTTGCCGACAATGTTGCCCCGGTCGCCGAACAGTTCCGCAAAGGTGGGCAGGCGGTTAAATCTGCCCACGTTTCCTTTCAGGGAAAATTTGTCGGTCAGTTTGTATCGGGCGCCGATCTTGGCGTCCCAGAGAAGATCGTCGGTTGAGTCGCTGAGATCGGTGAATATGGCAAAGGGGAGCCTGCCTTCGAATTTGTTCTTGTAGTAAGTCAATAACACCAGCGGCTGCAGGATGAGGCGTTCATCGAGCAGGTACACGTCGTCGGAAAAACCGGTGACCAGGGTGTATCTTGTTTGCGGCTGATTACCTTTTTCGCTGGCGCCCGGCAGGAGGTTTTTGGTTCGGTATTCCTCCCAACGTCCTTCGAGAAACAGGCCGCCGAGATTCCAATCATTGAGCGGATAGGAGAACAGGCCATTCAATCCGAACGTCTGGGTTGTGTTTTCATTATCCTGCCTTCCAATGCCGACCTCTCCATCACGGTCGTCAAAGTGTTCCCACTGATAGATATAGTAGGCCTTGGATTCGACGCTGAGTTCCGTTCCTCCGAGTTGTTTTTTGTCGAGTTTCAAGTAACTTATATTGCGCGTGGTATCCAGCCGCGCGTTTTTGGTCTGGGCTCGCGCGGTGCCGGGAACCCCGGCGTCTTTGTTGAAAAAGTCGTTGGACAGTTCAAGATTCAGGGTATCGGTGGCGTCGTAGCTGACCCGTCCGAAAATGTTTTCGGACTCGAAATCGTTGTTGGTTCTGCGAACGGTTTTATCATCCGAGGGGTTGGTGGGTGTGCCGTTGTCGGAATGGAATTCGAAATCTCCCTCGCTTCTGGCGTAATCTCCAAAGGCCGTAACTCCAACCTGATTCCATTGCTGGGAATAGTACATACGTCCGTCGAAGGTGTCGTACGAACCATAAGAGGCTTCCGCTGTGGTCGCCCGCTTTTTCTTGGCCTTCTTGGTGACGATGTTTATCAAACCGCCGATGGCGCCGACACCGTACTGGAATGGCACCGTCCCCCGGTAAATCTCGATCCGCTCCACGTCGCCCACGGGAAGGTTAGCCAGGTCAACTGTCGCCGATTCCGCTCGATTCAGCGGGATTCCGTCCAATAAGACCGCGACCTGATCGGATGTGGAGCCACGTATGGATACGGTGGCCGCGCTGCCGTAGCTTCCGCTCCGGCGAATCTGCACACCCGCGGATTCTTTGAGTAGTTCGGCCACGTCAACCAGCCTGTCCTTAAACTCCTCCGGTTTAACGATGGTGACGAAAGACGCCGATTCCTTTACCGTGGCTTCGTCAATGGGGGTGTCTTCCACCTGAATGTCATTCAATTTGGTCGGCTCTTGCGCGTACGTCGCCTGAAGGAACAGCAGCGTAAAAAGCAGGGCCGGCGCAATAATCCTGAATAAAAGTCTGCTCATATCGTTCGTTTAGTTGAGGCTGAGATATTTCGTAAACGCCTCATCGGTCCAGGGAAGAGGGCTTTCGGATTTCGCTTCCCGAAGCCGCTTCATAAATTCCTCCACGCTTAGTCCCAGGGGAAACACCACATAGGCGCAGTGGGCGTTGTAAAAATGCGCGATCTGGGTTCCCATCACCACCATTTTCTCGCGCAACTTTTTCGGGTCCTGCCCGGATAGCGAGAAAACCTTCTTTTCGCCAGGCTCCGAGCAGAACCGGCCGGCGAGATAATAATTTCCGGGCGCCTCGCGCGCTAATAAAATGTAGAAGTCGATTTTGTCGGTTGTGAAGAAAACCATTTCCTCAATTCTCGGCCGCGTGTCCCAAAGCGGTTTCATACAGGCGCCTCCTTTTCAGGGCTTAGGGGTCATTCGTTTTTTCTCATGGAGGAGGCGCAACGAACCTCTGCAATGAAATCCCATAAAAAAACCCCCCGCCTCAATGAGACGGGGGGTGGATTTCAGAAGCTGACGCGTCACCCCTCCCTCGAGGGCGTTTTGTTACGCTCAGCGTCGATCCGGTCTTCTGACTTGTGCCTCTTCCTACTGACCGCGCCTTCCCGGGATAGAGTACCCAGTGGCCTTCTTGCGGCGTTCGTACGCACTCACAGCTGCGGGGCAGTGGCGGAATTTCACCGCCTTCCCACAATCGGACGCTGTATATAACAACAATTAACTCCACCAGCGGCTGATTTGTCAACTAAAATCACCAATAAATCCGCTGGCGTCACGCATTGTGACAGGATGGACAGTCCGAGGTCGGTTTTGCCGTGGGGAAGGGCCGTGTTTAAGAAAGGGACTGCAAACGTATTGGATTGGAGCAACGGCTCGACTAGCTGTGTCGATCCGCTTCGATGTAGACCGAAAGACCTTTCGGTGTCAGACTAAAAGCCGATAAAAAACCCTCCGGGAAGAATAGTCCTCCCCCTGAAGGTGGCCGCTATTCGTACGCAAGCGCTCTGATCAGGCCTGGTGGCCCCGGTACTGTCAGTGGCGCATGAGTCGCTTATGGAGATCACCTTTTGCACGTTATGCTGTTCGATGAAGGTGTTAACCTGCTTATCCAATTCCGCCAACTCTTCCTTGGTGTGGAATATTTTCAAAGGAGTGGTAAATGTCTTAACCTTGACCATGTCGTTCCTCCCCTATGGGCATTCCCGATGAAGGTCCTTCTCCACGCCTACCGGCGCTCATCCATAAGGTAAGCCTTTGCGGCCCGGCGTCAACAGAGAAAGTATCGTAGCCGCTCAAGCAGCGGCGGTGCCCGGCCGGAGTTCTTTAAGGGCATGGAGCGCTGTTTCTTCGGATACTCCTTTAAGCTCTGCGGCGAATGATCGCTCTATGATCGCCATTGCGCCCACGTGACGGCGCACGGCCTCGGTGATCAAGATTTCCCCGGCGTCCGCCACGGACTGAATCCTGGCGGTGAGGTTGACCGCGGCGCCTACGATTCCGTACTTGGCGCGCGTCTCCGAACCGATGTTACCCACCACGACCGAATCGGCGTGAACTCCAACACCCATGGTCAATTCGGGCAGTCCCAGCTCCCGGCTTTCATTGTTGAACAACTTCATGGCCCGCTGCATTTCTATGGCGCAGGCCAGCGCGTCCACCGCCTTGGGCTTCATGTGACCGTTCAAAGGATCGAAAAAGACCAGAACCGCGTCGCCAAAAAAATCCACGATAATCCCATGATGACGCTGAATAATTTCTATCATGCGCGCGAAATAACGGTTCACGATCTTGATGACCTCTTCCGGGCTCAAGGTTTCACAGAGTGGAGTAAAGCCGCGCAGATCGGACATCAGCATGGCCACTTCACGCTTATGACCGCCCAACCTCACGGTTTCGGGCTGGCTCAAGAGTTCGGCGGCCACGGACCGGTCCACATACCGGCCAAAGGTTTCACGGATAAAATCGCGCTGTTTTAATCCTTCGGTCATATCGTTCAAGTTCAAGGCGAGTCGGCCGATTTCATCCTTTCCCGACGGTTTGAGCGGACTGCCGTAGTCTCCATCGGCCACCCGCCGCACTTTATCTGAAATTTTCTCGATCTGGCTCACGATCTTTCCGGCGAAAAAACGCACGTAAAAAACGACCAGCGCCACAAACAACGCCCCGATGACAAAGAAATGGTTGCGATAGGTAATAATGGGTTGAAGAATGTCCCTGCCGGAAGCGAATACGATAAGCGTCCACGGGGCGACCGAAAGCGTGTAATAGCCGGCTACCTCCTTGGGAGGCCTTCCTTCGCCGAAAACGGTTCCCTGAGGATCGACCCGCATGGCCTCCTTTACTTTCCGCTCCAACAAGTCGCCCGTGGCTCCCAGCTCGAGACGCCCCTTGTCCATCTGGTCGGTATGCGCTATGTATCTGCCTTCCGAGTCCACCAGACAGGCCTTGCTGGCCTGCCACCAGCTCGATTTAGCCACCTCCTGCATGATGTACGCAAAGCTCATAACCACGCGCAATTCGCCGACCTCGTTGCCCTCGCTGTCGACCATGTGTGACACCAGGGTCACCGTTTCCGCGTTGGCTTGAGGGTCGAATTCCGGCGAGGTCATGTGTACCTGAATGTTCCGATGAAACTTTCCCATGCTTCCGGGCTCCATCATGCCCCGATTCCGCAGGCCTCGGGACTGACCCATCATTCCCCCGCCTTGATTGCCGGTAAGTTTTATGTCCACGCGTACCACGCCATCCAGTTTTTCAAATTCGGAGAGCAGCCAGTCCGTCACGCGATGGGACCCCATTCCCGTGGCCTGGTGGAAAATCGCCATCCATTCAAGGGGCTGGGATAAACGGTTGTCGATGAGAGTGGCCGACCGCTGAAGTTTGAGTATGGACGATTCCTTCCACTCGTCCAGCAATCTGCTTCTCGAGTACCAGAACTCCATGGCTCCGGCCGTAACAAGCATGAACGCCAAGGGGGCCAAAATTATGAAAACGAATCGGCGCTTGAGGCTGGTAAACATTTCCCTCCCATACTTTGCGCGCGTATCAGACGCAAGCCGCGCCTGTTTACGCCGCCTCTCTCATGAGGGCTTTTCGGGCGGTTTCATAGCGGTCCGCAATGTCGCTTTTGTCCTCATCCAGCGTGATTGATTCCATACATCCCCGAAGAATCATCTCCGCATGCCGGATGAGCGTCTGACGGTCTTCCTCACGGGACACGCGTTCGCCAATGGCGGCTATAATTTCAAGCATCCTGATGGAAACCGCGGCGTGGGGTCGAGCGCTCTGCCGGATTTGGTTCAACGCGGCGTCGGCTATTCCGGCGAACGTTACAGGAATCGTAATTACCCGCAGATTTTTGTTTTCATCGAAATGAAACCGGGAGGGCGGACGCCGTTCACAGAGCTGAGTCAAGCCCGACCCGATCCAGTCGAGGCAGGTGAGGGCGGTGAAGGGATCGTTAATTCCCGGAGAAAGGGCCCGCAAAGCGGCTTCACCGAGCTGATTGAAAATGAACTCCACATCCTGCGCGCCGGTGCGTTCATATCCCAAGATAAAAGCGTCATTAATTTTTTTGCCGAGTTTCTTGTCCACGGCCTCAAGCGGCCAGACGCGCGCCAGTGGAGCGCCTTCAACAATGAAGTGTCCGACCCTGCGTTCCAGGCGGACTATCACTTTATACTCACGCGCGACCGACTTGAGCGTTTCAAAGCTGATCAGTTGCAGGTAGCCTGTTTTGTCCGATTTAATTCCGGCCGACCGCCGGTCGAAATCCAGGGGAATGAGTTCGGCTTGGGCCAACTCGTCTTCATCCACAAGTTCCCCGCCAAGCCTGTCGGGAAAAAGCCGCGCTATGGCCCGATCCATATTTCGAGCGATATTGGCCAGGAGATTATTGGCCTGGATGGAGGCGGATATATGGTGGATGAAATAGATCAGAACACCGAGACTGACCAGCGCCATGATGAGCCCCACCGTCACGGAGAGATGCGGGGGCGCGGCTGTGGCTCCCAGATGTTCTTTTATCTGCCGGAGCGCAAGCAGGCAGTAGAGGAAGGTGGCGATGAATACGCCCAACACTAATTGATTGCCCCGATCTTCCATGAAATTTCTCATGAGCCGGGGGCCGAATTGGGATGAGGTAAGTGACAGCACCACAATGGTAATGGAAAAAACCACACCGGCTACGGTAATCATGGAACCGGCGATCGTGGACAATACCTGACGGGCGCCTTCGGCTCCTCCGGAATAGAGCCACCACAAGTTACCGGCGCCGGTTTTGGGAAGGTACTGGTCCAGCGTTCCGGTGATAAAGCTTACTATTACAGCCATCGCCGCCGTGAGAGCGGGCGCAAACCAGAAGCTTTTACTGGTCAGGTACCAGAGGTTGATGAGCTTGGTTTTCATCCGAATCACCTCTCAAAGGATGGAGCGCTCTGTGTGTATCGATTTTTATGCATGGCTTGCGATGGAGGCGTCGCCGATCAGTATTAAAATAACACACTTAATCGCCGGAGTAAGAGCATAATCTCATTATGTTGGATCCGCAAAGCAGGCAGGAAAGCCAAAAAGGCCTGCGCCGTGAGAACGGGCAGGCCTTCTGGTCAGTACGTACGCGGCATTTTCTTATTATTCCTGGGGCCCCTCCGGTCCGCCGTACGGTCCCCATCCGGGGCAACCGCCCCAGCCTCCCATGGGACCTCCGGGGCGAGGACCACCACCCCAGCCCATGTGGCCTTCACCGCCCCAGTCCATCATATGGCCGCCAAAGCCAAAACCGTAAAAACCGGCCTCCGGAACTGTTTTCCGGGCCTTGAGCAGATACTCCACACGTTTCCGGTTCAGGTCGGACTTGAGTTTATTGATTTCATCCACCACGCCCATCACCTTCTCTTCATCGGGAGTGGATGAGCTCAACAGGCTGTACATTTGTCCCCTCTTGGCCCAGAGTTCGGCTCTGATAGAGGCGGTTTCATCCAGAAAGGACTGTCGCAGCTTGTAAAGCGCGGAAGATTGTTCTTTGGTAAGTGTAAGGTTTTCCGATCCTTGCCAGCGTGCTCCGTAATCGGGCCCCCCTCCGTACATCATCCCATGGTGAGGTCCATACTGGGCGAACACGGGGGCCGCAAACAAACATAACACGATAAGGCTTCCTAAAATGACGGCAGATTTTCTCATAGGTATCTCTCCTTTGCGTATCGTTGAGGCATAGTATGGCAAAATGGGCGCCACGGAATACGACAGTCAATGTAACCGTTTGAAATAGTATATAATTATGCCCACCTTTGGGTCCGCGAAAATAATAATGGCCCAAAAATTTCATTTATTCCGTATACTTCGTATCCACTTTAGCGCCGGTTATCTGTACGCCTGTAGAGAAAGTAGCCATCTTTAAAGGGAAGAAAAGTGAAGATAGGAGAACCGGACGGATAATCTTTGGAGTTCTCACCGGCGCCCACGACCCTGGACGGACGTTAAGACGTTGCGTATAAGCGGAACTCATCCTTTTCAACGAAGACCTTTAACGTGTGTTCCATACCGGGTCTAGGTCTCCAGGGCCTCGCGCATTTTCCTGGCGAGATCTTCCCTGGAAAAGGGCTTTTGTATAAAATGGCAACCCTGGTCCAATACGCCGTGATGGGTGATGACATTGGCGGTATAGCCGGACATGTATAAACATTTCAGCCCGGACCGTTTTCCCCAGAGTCGTTCACAGAGTTCGCGGCCGCTCATTTCCGGCAACACGACGTCAGTCAACAACAGATGGATATCCCCGGCGTATTCTTCGGCTAATTGGATCGCCTTGACCGGACTATTGGCGAGCAGAACCGTGTAGCCCAGCTGTTTGAGCATTTGGTCGCTCAGATTAAGCAGCGCCTCTTCATCTTCCACCACCAGCACGGTTTCAGTTCCGGTGGGCCTTGTCGCGAGACCGCGCTTGCTTTCGACCAGCGTTTCAGCCTCGTGAGCGGACAGGTAGATTCGGAATGTGGTGCCTTTCCCCAACTCGCTGTAAACGTTGATGAAACCGTTGTTCTGCTTCACAATGCCATAAACCGTCGCCAAACCGAGCCCGGTACCTTCTCCGCGCGGTTTGGTGGTAAAAAAAGGTTCGAAAATAAGCTCCAACGTTTGGCGATCAATGCCCTCACCATCGTCACTCACCGCCAGCATGACATACCTGCCGGGGACGAAGCCGACATGGGTTTCGCAATACGCCTCGTCAAACTCCGCCATACCTGTTTCGATGGTAATCTTTCCTCCGCCCGAAATGGCGTCGCGGGCGTTGACTACCAGATTTGCAAGAATCTGGTCGAGCTGCGCCGGGTCCATTTTCACCGGCCACAGGTTTTGGGACGGTTTCCACAGGAGGTCTATGTCTTCGCCGATCAATCGCCCGAGCATCTTGAGCATACTGGCGATAGTCCCGTTGAGGTCGAGGATCATGGGGTCGATGGTCTGTTTGCGGGAAAAAGCGAGAAGTTGCCGGGTCAGCTCGGCTGACCGCAGGGCGGCTTTTTGTATTTCCTCCAGGAATTCCCTAAAGGGGTGATTCGAATCAGTCATGTCAAGGGCCAGGTCCGAATATCCCAGGATCGTCTGAAGCATATTATTGAAATCATGGGCCACTCCACCCGCCAGCCTGCCGATAGCTTCCATCTTTTGAGACTGAAGAAGCTGATTTTCCAGGGATCGACGCGTTTGCTCGGCCTGTTCTACGGCCGCGTTGGTCGTCATGACGTTCAGGGCGTAAGCAATGTCGCCCGCAACTTCGTGGAATAGCTCACGCTCTTCATCGTCCAATCCGGGGGTTCCCTCAACAGCGACCAGAGCGTACCCAAACTTAACGCCTTCATGAATCAGAAGAGCGCACATTATTTCCATGGGAGCGCATGTGGCGGCGGTCGGACAGGTCATGCAGAGGCCGTCGTGTTCCGAAACCAGGAGAACCCCCTCTTCGTGGCACGCCTCATGGAAGCAGGACGGCGTCTCTCCTTGATCGAATTTTTCGGCCAGGGACTGATATCCCTTCTCCATGCCGGCTATGGCGTACACATCCGGGTGATCGTTTTCATCGGTAAGCGCGAATACCACCCCGGCGTACCTCCGGCTTTCCACGAGCAAATTGCCGGCCTGTCGGATTAATTGTTCGCGGTCCTTTTCCCGCACAATGAGTTGATTAACGTTGCGGATGGCGCGCAGTATGCTGTTAAGACGCTCGATGCGGCGTTCGGCCTGTCTGCGTTCGGTAATATCGCGCCAACTGCACCGGTATTGGACGATAGCGCCGGCCTCGTCCCGATTTGCCGACGCATTGAGGCTGACATCGATTACGCCGCCGTCCTTGCGACGAAGCTGCAGTTCGGCCTCCTCCAAAACTTCCTGGGATACGAGCGAACGGAACGTCTCTTTTGCTCTTTCCACACAGTCGGGATGGTACAAGTCGAACATGGATCTTCTCTGGATTTCGTTTTTATCATAGCCCGTTTCCGCCGCCAGTGTTTGGTTGCAGCGTGTAAGGATCGTGGTTGAAGGATCCACGGAGAAATACATGTCCGGGGCGTTTTCATAGAGGTCCTTGTATCTGGCTTCCGATTCCCGCAGAGCTTCGGCCGCCTCATACCGTTCCCGATAGTAGCGGATGCTTTGATTTCGCCAGAGCAAACCTGCAATCGCCGCGGCGCCGACGAGCAAAGCGGCGATCAGTCCCAAAGTCTCCCATAGCCGTTCCTGCAATGGCGCGTAAACTTCCGCCGCGTCCATACGGGCCACGAGACTCCATGGTGAGTTGGGAACAGCGCGTGTGAAGGCCACTACCGGCATTCCGTGGTAGTCTATGCCCTCCATCACACCTTGATGTCCCAATACCGCTCGCATGGCGGGCAAGTTTTGAGCGTCGCGGGAAAACCGAAGCGTGAGAGCCGTATTATTTTGAAACCGAAGTTCGTTAAGAAATAAAACATCGTCGCCTTCACGTCGGACGAGTAATGTCTCCGCGGTTTGGCTGTAGGTCGGCCAACGCATGATTAATGGGTAAAGATATGTTTGCGGATCGATGGACAGGCAAAGAACGCCCAAGGCCGATCCATTATCCGATCTGTCGAAGATTGGGGTGAGGGCCGCAAGACGAATCGGCCCCTGTGGGGATTCCCGATAGAAATCAATAAGAGCGATTCGTCCGGACTTCATAACTTCGAAAGCTCCCCGGATCACGCGCCGATCAACCTGATCGCCTGTTTCGGGAACAAAGAGCCGTCCAACGCCCTGTGCGTCGAGGAGAAAGACTTTGTCGTAATCATAGGCCGCTTGAACTTTTTCCAACCATATCTCAAGCCTGCTGCGAGCCTGCTTATCGCTCGGTTCTTCAAAGTATTGTTTCACGAGGCGGGAAAAACTGTCGTTATCAAAGAAAACCGCGGCGTCGCCCAACCGCTCCTTTCGCCATTGCGTCAGCTCGCTGATTTTAAGATCCGCAATGCTGGAGAGCTGATGTTCCACTTCCGCGCGGAAGAGCTTGTGATAATCGCGGAAGGAGAGATAACCGGCCGCTATAATGCCCACGGCCGCCAACGCGAAAATCAACACAAGCGTATACGCCACTTTGACGCTGGAAGCGTCGGGATGATTGTCACGCGGCCATACGGTTTGGGCTGATTTCAGCAGTAACGCGAGACTGAGCGTAAGGAACGCCAGTGACGTTGTCAGCGCCGGCGGAATGATCCCGCTGCCGTAAAGCAGGGGCCCGCCTAAAAAATAGGCTATGGTGAGGATCATGCCGATAGACAGCACGAGGACGGCAAGCGCAAAGGAAGTGATTACCCGCGCTGAACGGCCGGGGGGCGCTGTGATCAACAAAACGAACGCAATACCGAAAATCAGCAGACAGAAAGCCGTTAAGGGAGACATGTGGCCAACCGGCGCTCCGGCCATCATGCCGTCGATATCCAAACCCAGATGTTCCACGGATATATGTACGCCGTGCAAGGAGAGCGGCAGCAGCAGCCCTGACGCGATAACGCCGAATAACGCCAGCGCGACACACGCCAGCCGCGATTTAGGACTTGTGGAGCCGCGCCCGCGCAGAAACAACGCTATCCCGTATGCCATGAAAAGCAGGGCCGAGCTTGGCGCCATAGGTCTTCTTTCGGGGCCGAAGGCGGTGAAAAAAGGGAGTTCTGTAATCCATCCGAGGAGGGCGAAGATACCAAAACAAGCGGCAATCACTCCGAGGGCCTGGGGAACTCTATCCCCGTAACGGAATTTGGCGCGTTTGCAAAACGTCATCACATATCGTCTCTTGGAAGCGCCTGACAGGAAGCGCTTTCAAGCACATGGGCTTTAGCGTAATTCGACGTCGGTGGCTTCGAGCGTTAGAGTATCAGGGAAAATCTTAAGGCGGATCCGCATCTCCTTTACGATCAGAGAGTAACAATGAAGACGAGAAAAGAGTTTGAGCATAACAGCAAAGAAATAAAGTTACAAGAGATAAGTTAAGCTGCTTATAGCCATTTTAAGCGTCATTACGTACTCTTGCTTTCTATTATAGTGACTTTTGGATATTTCCTTAAGGGATAAGCCGCAAGGCGAGCAGTTTAAGAGCGTGGCTCTTCCCCTGACGAGGCAAGCGCGCGGCGCGAAATGACTCTCACGGACTCCGCACGCTAAGCGCCCTCTACCCAACGGTTCGTCCCGGATCGTTCGGAAGAGCCCGCCTGAGAAGAGAAACATCTATTTCCCGATAAAGGGTCAGTTTGCGCTTACAACCTTGTTCTTGCCCGATTCTTTGGCTTTATATAAGGCCTTGTCGGCGCGCCTCAGAAGCTCTTCAGCGTGGTCGTCACCATTGAGTTGCGATATGCCGATACTGACGGTGGATGACACTCGCGGTCCATTCAAGGGGCGAAATACGATCCGGCCAAACTGGTCTCTGATGCGTTCGGCTACCTTCAACGCTTCCTCCACGTCAATACGTGGAAGTATTACGGTGAATTCCTCACCGCCGTAACGGCAGCCGACGTCCTGATCCCTGATTGAAGTCATGATCACGTGGCCGAGCGCGCGCAGGACTTTATCGCCCTCCTGATGACCGAAAACATCGTTGAATTTTTTAAAGTCGTCCACATCGATCATGGCCACGGAAAGCGGCCCCTCCATACGCTTCGCATGCGCCATTTCGCTGATCAGTTTACTCATGAGGAATCGCTTGTTGTAAAGACCGGTGAGACCATCGGTGTAGCTCAGTCTTTGATAACGCCGCTCGCTGGTTACCAGTTTCTCTTTTTCTTTTCTCAGGCCATTGATGCGGTCAGCCATTGCGAATGAAAGCAGCACCGATTCGAGCGCCGCGCCTACCGCGATGGAGTGAAAGCTGATCTGAGAGTGTGGGAGTAAGCCGAAACCACTCAACGCGTAGAGAATAGAGCCGAAAAGAAGCACGAACCACGCTATAAGGAAATAGATCGCGGGACGAAAGCCTCGTAATAAACTCATGCCGCCGGCGCCGAGAAGAACCAGCGGCCCGATCAGGCCCAAACTGTGGGCGATGATGTTCGATAAATACTGCCTGTTGAGCGATCCTAAAAAAATCAAGGAGAGGCTGGCCAGCATGAGGATCGAGAGCAGCTTATCCATGCGTGGAGCATTGGTTTTGGTATCCAGAAATTTTTTGCTGAACGCAAAAGCAAAGAAATACGTCGCTCCCAACATGGTGAGAAACATGGTTGAGACCAGCTCCGGGGGCAGCGGCGCAATCAGATCTTTGATGTGACCGTACGCGCAGAGCAGGTAGGAGAGCATTCCCGCTATAAACAGCACGTACAACAGGTAGATTCGATCCCGAAGTGATACGCATATGAACAAATTGAATAGGATCATCGCGGCCATGACACCGAAAATAAGTCCGAACCTGAACGATCCTCGCGAAATGTGGTCGCGAAAAGCGCTTTCCGACCACATGGTCAGGGGCATGGTTAAGGATGTTACGCTTTCCAGTCGAATGAAGAAATAAGTTCCCTGTTTGAATTGCGAGGGGAATCTCAACGAAAACGTTCTGCCCAGCAGTTGATCCGCCCTGCGGGGACGGCTGTCACCGGCCCTGGTGACGATATAGTGTGTGTTTCCCGCGAATATATCGCCCCCTTCGACCGGAATGAACAGGTCTATCTTATCGAGCCACGGTTTGCCGATCTCCAGGATCCAACAGTCGCGTTTACGCAGGGAATCCTTGAAAGTGTCTCCGATTGGTTCTTCCTGTACCCTAAAACGGAGCCAGTACGCCGAACGGGTAATTCCGAGCGCGACTCCATCTTCGTCGAGGGGACGAAAATTGTCACTTAACTTCTGTGACGCGACATCGTTAATAGCAAGCTTTCCGGAGGGATCTTCGAGGATTTCCAGATGAGGTTCGAGTGGGTAACGCCCCTGGTCGTGCCGCAGCTGGAGATGAGGCGTAGAGGACGCCGGGGAGATAGCCGCGTACGATAGGACGGCAAGAAAAGCCGTTATGAGCAGGCTGAGCTGAATTAGACGTTTCATAGCGCTAATCTGATAAAAATGTACCTATTCCTTTCCAAGATGGCGTCGTACGTTAAAAATATTCGAGTAATAAAAGCAACTTTTGTGCCAAATTTTTTCAGGACGGGTGAGAATCATAAGGCTCACGACGACATGGACCACGCGCCTGATCGACCGGCGACGGTTCAGGCGAACATGGCCGGGATTTTCCTAAAAGTCACTACAATAATGGGATGTGGAGAGGGATACAAGAAAAGAAACAATGACCGGGAGCGGCGCACGCGCACTTTTTCCGGCCGTAAGGCCCTCTACGGAGCCCCACAGCCGGACGTCACGGATGGGATTTAATCGCCGAGATTATTTAAACAGCTTTTTCAACATGTCCTGAGGCTTTTCCGAAGTTGAGCCATCCGACTGGCCTCCGCCGAACAGCTGCTTTTTTATGGATTCTTCAACATTTTTTAATGGTTCCTTCAACTGCCCTTCGGCGAGCGCGCGGGCCAGTTCCTTAACGTCAAGCTGATACTGGGGGTTCTGAAATGATCCGGATATACGTATCGGCGCCGGTATATTGAGAAGCTCATCGGCGCTGGCGCCGCCTTGGCCTTTCAAGGTGTCCACCATGGCCGCCTTGAGCAGGTAGTCCAGGGTATCGTCACGCAGATCGATTTCGCCTTCTCCGTTGACGCGAAGCAGCGGCGACTTTAAGATCAGGTCTTTGTTGTGAGCCACCCCGTTGGTAATATCGAGGGAGCCGAGTAGTTCGGCGAAGTCGGTTTGCAGCGGCTCGTCGGCCGATTTCGGCCGCCCCTTCAGGACATTGAACGCGTCCCGTATCATTTTGGCGATGTTCACCCCTTTGATGGCCCCATTATAAAATCCGAAGCTCACTTTGCCATTGAGGTTACGCTTGATCGATTCCGCTTCCAATCCGGAGGAAGTCACGTTTACTTTAACGATGGTTGTTCCTGTGAGCCGTTCCTCTCCCATCAGGTCCGCCAGTAAAGGGCCAGCCTGAACCTTGTTGATTTCGCTTGTAAGATTCAGTTTGGGCGTATCCGTTTTCACGTCCACGCCGGCCTTCGCGTTCATCGAGCCGTCATAAAGCGAGGCCGTGAGAGGATCGACAGCCAGGACGCCATTGTTGGCGACGACATGGACTTTGATGTCCCGCATACTCAGGTTATTCGCTTTAAGCTGGCCAATGGTCACATCACCTTTGAGGTTCAGTTTGCGCAGACTCGCGAAGTCAGGCTTTCCGGCCTTTGGGGTTTCCTGACCGCCTTGAGGCTTTTCCGTTTTCGAGGCCTCTTTGTGGGACGGCATATAGCTATCCAGGTCAAGCGTATTTACGGTTACGTTAAACGTGGCCGTCGGTGGATCAAATTTGGTCACGTTGGCGTTTCCCTGAACGATGGTGTTGTCCAGATGAATTTCCAGCGTTTTCAGATTCAGGCTGCTTGTCGTTCCCTGAAAAGCCAGTGTCGCCGAAGCGCGCTGTAAAGCATCCTCTTTGGCGGCCATGTCTTCAACGCCCAACTTTTTCAAGGTATCCCGCGGGCTGAATTCATCCAGCTTTAGTGAACCTTCAAAGGAGGGGGTTGTCTGTATCTTCGCCGCGTGAATTTCACCCTGGGCCTTTATGCCCATGGCCTCAATAACCAGTCCGGTGATCTGAAGGGTTCCTTGGGCGAGGTCGGCCGATGCGGTGGTATTCACGCTGGCTTTTATTTCTTTGTCAGGCAGCTCGTCGCCAACCGCCGTGACGGTAAGGTTCAGGTTTTCAACGGCGTATTTCTGCCCGGCGGTGTCCAGGATCGCCGTACCGGTCAGCGCCGGTATAATGGTGAGTTCAGGCTTTGAGCTTTTTATCTGAAGGTCCAGCTTGAAATCGAAGGGTTTTCCCGGCTGTAATTTTCCGATATCAAGGTTTAAGTCGCTAATCTCATAATGCGTGTCTTCCTGCTTATCGTCCCAGGAAACGCTGGCCGATTTAATCTGGACTCCGTTTATTGAAATCTCCGAGATTTCCGTTTCCCCTTTTTCGATTTCCGGCTCGGGGGACTTGGCTTCGGCCTTTTGCTGTTTTTCGGCTTCAAGCAGGTCGTCCCAATTGGTCTTCCCATTCTTATTCCGCGCAAGGTTCAGCTCCAAGCCATCCAACAGGATTTTGTTCATTTCCAGTTTTCCGCTCAGAAGGGGAAACACTTTTACGCCGAGCTGCGCTTCATTGATACTGGCGAACGGTTTATCCCCGAAGCCCGGAGCGTTGCTCAAGTGGAGCGGTCCCAACGCAATGCCGAAAAAGGGATAAAAGGTAAGATTCATATTGCCTTCAAAGGTCAGTTCTCTTCCGGTTTTCTGTTTGACCGTGTTGGCAATGGTTCCTTTATAGTCATTGGGATCTACAAAAATCAGAACCAGGATCATGAAGATAACTAGTAGAGCTACAACCGCGCCGATTATAAGCGCTGCAATTTTTATAGGCTTTCTCATGGCAGGATCCTTTCACTAAAATCATTGTTTGAACAGGCGCCTTTATAGAGGGTGTCCTGGTTACAGTCAGTACGAGTTCAAGCGTTTTCTTATTGAATTAATACAGTAGCATGCCGAGTCAAGGCCAAGCGGCGTGGATTCGGTGTGAATTGCGTTATTATAGCATATATTGCAATCTCCGCTTTGGTGAAGTTATGGGAAAACGAACAACAGACAAGTCAGCGCCGCCATACGGATCGTAGGCATGCGGATAACGCGGAATAACGGTCAGAAATTTACTTCGCAAAGATAGGGCCAGAAGCCGCGCTTGGAATTTTACGCGAAATTTTCGATTGGCTTGAGCGCCGTAGAGCCGCTATCGCAATTACAGTCTTTGGAAAGATATAGCTTTTAAGGGGTTCAACAGAGGTATGAAAAATAAGGTCGGTTTTTGACTTGACAGCGACCTTATTGTCTGTTACCCATGCTGTATACTGTATACTGAAAACGAATTCCATAATACGGAATTAAATGCCCTGGCTCTAGCTATCCTCCTGGCGCGGAAAACGGGCGTGGATTCAGCCCCATAAGAGTATTCACTTCATCCTTGTACATCTGTAGAGCTAAGGCGCGCATCGTAGGAAGGAAATGCCATTGACCGCGCTCGCGGTCGGCCGCCGGTCCGGATTTGTGGCGACAGGTCTTTCCAAGAGTCATGCGTATCAAGACCAGTGCCTTCATCAAACGCTGTAAGTCTAATAAGCTGGCAGGGTTGTAAGAGAGACGCGTTTTCTGGAGTAAGGCAAACCTTTACCGCGCTTTTCTGCAAAGGAGGAAGGAATGGCGGACGTAACTAAAAAGGTACTAGGCCAGGAACAGATTGAGAACCCAACCAAGGACACCAAAACCTCACGCCGTGGATTTATGAAAACCGCAGCCGCCGCGGGAGCCGCGGCCGGAGCGCTGGGCTTTCCTTCGGTGATGCGTCTTTCCGCCGCCGAGCCCATCAAACTCAAAGTTCAGACCGCCTGGGACGCCGGCACGCTCGGATACACAAAGTTCCAGGAGTTCTGCGCAATGGTCGGAGAAATGTCCGAAGGGAAACTCGTATTTGAAGGTTTCCCCGCGGGCGCCATCGTAGGCACTTTTGAAATGTTCGACGCGGTCAAGGCCGGTGTGTTTGACGCCATGCACTGCTTTGACGTCTATTGGCCGGGTAAAATTCCCGTGGCGACCTTCCTGTCGTCCTATCCTTTTGGTCTGGACCGCCCGGATCAATGGGAGACCTGGTATGAGAAGCTCGGTGGCAAGGAATTGGCCAGAGAAGCTTACGGCCAGCATAACATGTATTACATAGGACCCATTCAGCACGATGACAACCTGATCCATTCCAAAGTGCCTCTGCGCTCTTTCGAAGATTTCAAGGGCAAAAAGATTCGCTATCCGGGCGGTATCATCGCTGATATTTATCGGGCCGCCGGCGTTTCCACCGTTCTGCTGCCCGGGGGTGAGGTTTATCCGGCCCTGGAAAAAGGCGTGATCGACGCTTCCGACTATGTGGGCGCCGCGATCAACTATAATCTGGGCTTTGGCGAGATCGCCAAGTACATCATCATGGGGCCTCCTTCAACCCCGTGCCTGCATCAGCCCGTGGATTTGATGAGCCTGGAAATCAATATTAACAAATGGAAAGAGATGCCGCCCCATCTCCAGCTCCTGCTGGAAGCGGCGGTCAAGAAACACTCCTGGGATCAATATACTTCCATCCAGAAAGCGGATATTGAGGCCTTCGAAAAGTTGCAGAAAGAGCAGGGGGTTGAGGTCATTCGACTCACCGAGGCGGATATCCAGAAATTCCGCAAGTTCGCGCCCGCGTTGTGGGTGAAATGGGCGAAGAAATCGCCGCTGGCCATGAAAGCGCTGAAATCACAGATCGCGTTCATGGAATCGGTTAAGGTCGGTTATATTACACAAGCCGACCTTGTCGATCCGGATGGTAAAAAGCTTGAATTCTAAATGAGCGCGTGGGGAAAGGGGGCCGCTCCCCTTTCCCCATCTTTTTGCCCCGACAGGCGGACTCAGGGCTAATGGGCCTGTGAAAGGTCAACAATCGCTTTGCTCGCTTCGCGGCAAATCTTCATTCTCGTGAGGAAGTTCAATGGAATTTCTAAAGAAATTTATGACGGCGGTTGATAAGACCAACGTTTTCATCGGAAAACTGATGGTTTTAGTCACTTTGCTGGCTGTTCTGGTTATTACCTTTGAAGTGGTGATGCGCTACGTTTTCCAACGACCGACCAACTGGGGTCATGAATTCATGACGCTACTATTTGGTATCCAGTACTTCATGGCCGCGGGATACGCTCATTATCATCGCGCTCATGTAAGGGTGGACGTGTTCTACTCCACCAGAAAGCGCAGAACGAGGGCTTATCTCGACCTGTTTACCGCCATCTTTTTTTTCACCTTCACTATCGTATTGCTTTATACCTGCTGGACCTTTTACTGGAGTTCCCAAACCATGCACGGAGGAGGGCTTGTTTTCGGAATGGAAATGCCCGGTGAGCTCTCGCTAACCGATTGGGCCCCCGCCTTCTATCCTGTGAAGTTCATGATGCCCCTGGGAGCGTTCATGCTGCTCCTGCAGGGAATTGTATGGTTCATACGTGACTTGCATGTGGCGATTACGGGGAGGGAATTCGCATGAGCATTGAACTTACCACCATCGTGATGTTCGGTTCGCTGTTTTTTCTGCTCGGTTTGGGGCTCCCGGTGGCGTTCGCCTGCGGTTCGGTCGGAGTAATCTTCACGGCCATACTCCAGGGACCGGCGGCGGTAAATCTTGTTTCTACCCGTATATTCGGCCTTATGGTACAGTATCTGCTCGCCGCGATACCTCTCTTCATCTTTATGGCCTGCGTTCTGGAAAAGTCGGGCATAATCGAAGACCTCTATGAGCTTGTGTACCAATGGATGGGCTGGCTGAAAGGCGGCGTCGCCACGGCGACCATTATCGCCTGCACCTTGTTGGCGGCCATGGTCGGCGTGATCGGCGCCAGTGAAGTAACCATGGGCGTGATCGCGCTTCCCCAGATGCTGAAGCGGCAGTACGATAAGTATATCGCGTGCGGTTCGATCCTGGCCGGCGGCACACTGGGCATTCTTATTCCCCCCAGTGTCATGCTCATCATCTATGGTCTGGTGGATAATTCAAGTATCGGAAGATTGTACGCCGGGGCGATTCTGCCGGGCCTTTTGCTGGCTACTCTGTTTATATCGTATGTTTCCATACGTTGTTTTCTGAATCCCAAACTCGGGCCGCCTGTTCCGCCGGAAGACCGTCTCCCCTTAAGGAGGCGGCTCAAGTTGCTGGCCAGAATCGTCGCGCCGGCGATCCTTATATTCCTGGTGCTCGGAACAATTTTCACCGGTATCGCCGCGCCCACCGAGGCGGCGGGTGTCGGGGCCGCCGGCGCTATCGTGCTCACCGCGGTTCAGCGCAAACTGAGCAGAAAAGGTTTGGTGGAAGCCGCCGAAAATACCCTGAAGTCGACCGCCATGGTGATGTGGACCATTTTCGGCGCCAATATTTTTGTGGGGTTGTACGTCATGGTCGGCGGCGGCCGTTTTGTGGCGGATACGCTGATGGGTTCGGGCTTGAGTTCGTGGGGAATTATCATTGTCATGCAGTTCATGCTGATCTTCCTGGGCTGTTTCATTGACTGGGTCGGAATCATTATGTTGTGTGTCCCCATTTTTGGCCCCATCATCCGCAACCTCGGTTTTGATCCGGTATGGTTCGGCGTGTTGTTCGCGGTCAATCTGCAGGTGTCCTTTCTTTCTCCGCCCTTTGGCTACGCCTTGTTTTACCTGAAAGGAGTGGCGCCGCCGGAAATTAAAACAACTGACATATGGAAATCGTCGGCCCCGTTTATCGGTCTGCAGATAATAGGCGTGGCGCTGGTGATGATCTTCCCGCAGATCATCCTGGTGTTGCCGAATCTATTGTTCGCGGGTTAACAACAGAGAATCGAAACACATTCGGGAGGGCGTTCCTTTTATAAAAAGGGAACGTCTTCTTGTTATTGGGCCGAGGCGCAATGAAAGCCCGCAATCTAACTGAGCCCACAATCAAATATGAATACAAAGCGCCCTCCTCGTATGTGGGCGTATTTTTCCTGCTGCTGGCCGGCTGGACTATCGCGAGCGCGATTCTGCTGAGCGGACGGGAGCTGAGGGCCGAGATCGGTGAGATCGGCCAGTGGCTCATGATCCTTTTCGTGGTGGCCTACACCTGGTATTTTTCCTTTGGTATTTCTTACAAGGTGAGCCTGGACCATGAAGGGACCGTAGTGCTGACCAGTTTCAGGAGAACCATAAAGACGAAGGCTGAACGGATCGAAATGATCGAGGCCCCCCATTTCTTTTTCGGTTTTGTGAGGTTTCGCCTTGAGCGTGAAAAAGCCTATCTTTTCGCGATACCCAGCAATGAAAATCTTCGGCGTGTGTTGATGACCATCCGGAGGATCAATCCGGACCTGAAAGCGAAAGGCGCGGTTCCTCGATAACCGGACGCCGCTCAATCGGCGGCAAAATTCGCGCGCGCCGGGTCTTCCACTCTCAGCGACAGGCAGGATTTACGGACTGCCGGAAATAAGAAAGCCCTCTCCAAGGAGAGAGCTTTCTTCCGTGTTCCGGAGTTTAGTGTTCTTGCGCAGGATATCAGGCGTGACGGTCCGCGGGCGCCACGCGAACCTGATTGTCCACTGCTGTGACTCCCTCTACTTCCATGACAACCTTTTCGGCGCGGGATTTACTCGCAGGATCAGCAACGATGCCCGTCAGGAGCACAACCCCCGTTTTTTCCACGGACACGTTGACTGAAGTCAATTGTCCCAAAGCCAGCCCGGCCTCGATGATAGCGGCTTCGGCCCTGCTCGCCAGCGCCATGTTCGCCAGCAGGGAAAGAGAGCCCAGCGAACACGATTTCATGGAGTCCGAACGGGCGATGTTGGTGATTGTCTGCACCGCCGTCGGGACGTCGAGTTTGTCCGTATTTAAAACGATGTCGTAGAGTTCCGGATTTTCCCAATCCACTCCAAAGGCAAACCTGATAAAACCGCCGCGTTCATGATCGCTTTTATCGATGGAACTAACCGCCGCTTTGTCGCTGTAGCCTCTGTTCAGGAGGTTGGCGATTCGTTTGTGCCGCGAAGCGGTAATTCTCACATGCAGCGCGCATTCGAAAGACTTTAAGAGGATGTGGCCGCCGCGGCCTACGAAAATAGTGTCCCCCTGTTCGGCCAATTCATATATGACGGAATTGAGACGGTCCAGGCTCACGTGCGGTTTCTGAGTGAATATTCGCGTGAAAAAGGAAGGTGGTTTTTCGTCAAGACCTTCGACGGCTTCCAGAAAACCCATTTTTCTGGCCATAGCGTCGATCGCTTCCGTGTCGATAAGTTTATAACCGAGACTCTCCGCCACCTTATTGGCGATCTCGGTGCCACAAGAACCAAGCTTCCTCGAAATAGTGATAAAATGCATGAGATCTCTCCTCAATAGCCGCTTATTCGACGATGTCGCCGTTACATTGATGTTTATAGTACCATAAATTTTGAGCCCCGAAAACAGTTATGAATGAGTAAGACTTAAGACAGAGCGACCGTTTGTTGGTATGGGGTAACGGTTCGGCAATAAGCGCCCGCTTTTGTGGTATATTTGCTCTCCGAGCCATGTATGAGAATAGCATCGCTCGACCAGGAGGCTTCGAGGCGCGTGTCTCAAGGCCATAATCATTACAAAGTTCATCGGCGCGGAGAAAATTTATTAAGAGAAAAGCAAGAACACGATGACACTATCTATAGTAAAATAGGATTTGAAAAGCGAATGGCCAACATATAGAGTGATATTCATTGACAATATCCGCATATCAGTCTAGTATTGTTGATATAAATCATCATCGGGCTGGAGGATTTCATATGTTTGTTCTGTGGCCGAATGTAACTCTTCTCGTTTGCGTGGCAATCGTCGCTTCCATAGTCGGTTTTGTAATTTACGGATGCATAAAGGGGTTTGAGAATACTTTTCCGAACGATTGATCGTCGCAATCAGTGGGGGATAAGATTTTATTGGTTTCTGAGAGATCAGGCGTAAGGACGGCGGTCAGCCGGTCGGTTGGCGCACTGATTCGATGATGGCTGTCCGGCAGAAGGGGCGCCCTTCACAGCCGCCGCTTAGTATACTCCCTCGCTCGTCACGCGGGTCACTTCTTCCAGGGTAGTCATTCCTTCACGCACTTTGGACAACGCGCTTTCCCGCAATGTGCTCATCCCCAGCTTTGCAGCTTCTTTGGACAGCTCCTCGGTTGGCGCGCCATGCGTGATCATGTCGATCAGTTTTCCTCGAACCGGCATTATTTCGAATATGGCGGCCCGGCCTTTATAGCCGGAATCGTTGCACTCGGGACAGCCTTTGCCACGGTATATAGTAACATCCTGAAGGCCCAGCGCTTCTTTCTGGTGAGGGTTGGTATCGTCCTTTATTTTGCATTTTGGACATATTCTACGAACAAGTCGTTGCGACATGACCAGAATGACGGATGAACTGATAAGGTAGCGCTCGATGCCCATGTCGGCCAGCCTGGTTATGGTTGACGGCGCGTCATTGGTGTGCAGGGTGCTGAACACTAGGTGGCCGGTCAACGCCGCCTTAACCGCGATTTGCGCTGTTTCCTCGTCGCGGATTTCGCCGACCATAATTACGTCCGGGTCCTGTCGCAGAAAGGAGCGGAGTATGGAGGCGAACGTAAGACCTATTTTTTCGTGAGTTTGAAACTGATTGATGCCCTTAATGTTGTATTCAACCGGATCCTCGGCGGTCATAACATTGATTCCGTCGGAGTGGATCGCCTGAAGCGCCGAGTAGAGGGTCGTCGATTTACCGCTTCCAGTCGGTCCGGTTACAAGTATCATTCCCCATGGCTGTTTAATGGATTTTAAGAATTCCTGAAGTTCCCAATCGTTGAAACCGATTTTTTCGATGTTCAGGTTGACGTTCGACTTGTCCAAAAGGCGCATAACCACCTTTTCGCCAAAAAGGCCGGGCAGTGTCGATACGCGGAAGTCGATTTCGCGCCCCTGGAACTTTACTTTCATGCGGCCGTCTTGAGGAAGACGCCGTTCGGCGATATTAAGACGACTCATGATTTTGAAACGGGAAATGAGCGGGTTCTGCAAAGCCTTGGGCGGATTCATGAGAGGCTGCAAAACACCGTCGATACGCAATCTGATACGGAATTGTTTCTCGTAACATTCAAGGTGTATATCACTCGCGCCTCGTTTTATGGCTTCGGAGAGCAGAACGTTGGCCAGTTTTACAACCGGGGTCCCCGCGGCGGCGTCCTTGAGTTTTCCAATGTCATCGACTTCGTCTTCACGCTCGTCCAGCTGCACGGCCCCCTGAAAGTCCATGGAGTCCATGATGTCATCAAAGTCATTGCCGAGCTCCTCGGTATAATGCTTTTCAATGGCAACGGACAAGGCTTCTTCGGCCGCCAGCACGGGAACGATTTGAAGACCGGTAAGGAACTCAATGTCATTAAGCAGGGAAAGTTGGGTCGGGTCCTTCATTGCCAGCGTCAGTTCGCGATCCTGCTTGAACAGAGGCAATACCTGGTGACGTTTGGCGATATGATACGGAATAAGCTGAGTCAGTTCCGGATCGAGCTCGATTTGTTCCAGATTGACTGTTGGAAAAGGCGCGGGGGTCCCCGTCGCCGCTGCCTGGGTAGTGGCCATAGACGTCCGATCAATCCACGAAATTCATAAATTCGCGGTATAGTACTTTATGTTCTTTTTGCAACATGTGCAAATACGCGGCAAGCTGCCCCAAATCCTTGTAATTCACCAAACCGTCCACCCCCAGGGCGAAGGCCGCCATGACATCCATGGTTTTGTATTGAGGTCCGGTCAGTAAATATAACGCCTTGCGGCGAAGTTGCATGGGGATATTCACCAGATAGGGCAAAAGACGTTTGTCCTCCCGAATAACCTGATCGTCCAGAAGCACCAGTTCATAGGGGATAAACGCCAGACGTTTCAGCGCCTCTTCCGCCGAGTCGCTCGAATCGGCTTGGAATCCCGCCATCGTAGCCTGTTTGAGGGCCGTCTGAAGCCAGGCCGGATCTTTGCCGGAGATCAGCGCCCTTCTCGCAACGCCGCTAGTATCTACCATAATCGCCATCCATTGCAAGCTCGTCTATGTCTGTTGTTTTTTCACCGCGCCTGCTCTTGACCTGATCGATTTTCTGCCGCATGGCGGCCTGATGGTTGGAGTAGGCCATTGCCGTCTCCTCGGAGACCATTCCCTGTTCGAAGGCGGCGAGAATATCCGACTCAAACGTCTGCATGCCCAGTCCCTCGCCGTCCTGAATGACGCCGTAGAACGTGCTGACTTCATTCTCGCCTTGCAGGATCAGTTCACGCGTGCGCAAATTGGTCCCCATCACCTCGAACACCGCTTGGCGGCCGCCGTTGACCTTGGGCAGCAAGCGTTGGCTGACTACCCACCTGAGACTGTCGGCCACTCGGATTCGCGCTTCGCGCTCCTCATGGGCGTCAAACATACCGATGAGGCGGTTAATCGTTGTCCCGGCGTCTATGGTGTGCAAGGTGCTCAGGACGAGGTGACCGGTCTCCGCGGCTCTCATGGCCACCTGGAGGGTTTCCTTATCACGGATTTCGCCCACGAGAATGACCTTGGGAGCCTGGCGAAGCGCCGCCCGCAGACCGCTGGCGAAAGAATCGAAGTCTATGCCGAGTTCCCGTTGATTGATGGTGGCGACGCCTTGTTTGTGGTTGTACTCGATGGGGTCCTCAAGCGTGATGATGTGGATCGGCTTGGTGTCGTTAAGGTGGTTGATAAGCGCCGCGAGCGAGGTGGTTTTACCTGTTCCGGTCGCGCCGGTGAAAAGCACGATCCCGTTTTTCTCTTCGCACATGCGGTAAAAGACCTGAGGAAGCGACATATTATCGATCGAGGGAACCTTCATCTCCAGCCGGCGCATGACGATTGAATAAGCGCCCCGTTGCGAAAAGATATTTACACGGAACCGAGCCTTACGCTGCACAAAATAAGAAAGGTCACAGGAACCCTTATTTATCAGGTCGCTGATAAGCCGCTGATTATTCTGCACCAGATTTAAAACGATCTTCTCCGTATGGTACGGAACGAGCGATTTGACAGAGGGAGTAAGCTTTACCGGTTTCAGCTCTCCGAATGACTCTACCTGAGGCGGCTTTTCGGGAGTGAAATTGATGTCGGAAACGCCCGGGTAGGCGTCCAGCATCTGCAAAAGCATGTTATCAAAATCATGTTTTCGCATAGCGCTAAACCTCGGTGAAATCGACCGGTGGATTTTTTATAAACGGTCTGAACTTGGCTTTATCCTGACACTTGGCGTACGCGTCGTCGGCGTCGATCATTCCTTTTTTGAAGAGTTCCAGAATGTGATCGTCGAGCGCCTGCATACCGAATTTTCTGCCCGTCTGAATGGACGAAGCGATCTGGAACGTTTTGTTTTCGCGGATAAGATGGCGGACGGCCGGGGTCGCTATGAGCACTTCCAGAGCCGCCACTCGTCCCTTTACGTCAACCCGCTTGAAAAGAGTCTGGCTGATAACCGCGCGTAAGCCTTCGGAAAGGCTGGTGCGGATCTGGTTCTGTTGGTCGTGCGGGAAAACGTTGATTACACGATCCACCGTTTTGGCGGCGCTGGAGGTGTGAAGAGTTCCCAGCACCAGGTGGCCTGTTTCGGCGGCTTCCAAGGCGAGGGCGATTGTCTCCAGATCGCGCATTTCGCCGACGAGCACTATGTCAGGGTCTTCACGAAGCGCGCCGCGAAGGGCGGCGGTGAACGATTGCGTATGAACGCCGACTTCGCGTTGATTGACCACACAGCTTTGATGCGTGTGGAGAAATTCGATGGGGTCCTCGATGGTGATAATGTGTTCTTTTCGCTTTTTGTTGGCGTAATCAACCATCGCCGCGAGGGTTGTCGACTTCCCGCTGCCGGTCGGGCCGGTCACCAGGACCAGTCCGCGGGGAAGCAGGGCAAGCTTCTCGATAACTTCCGGCAGGCCCAATTCCGTGGCCGTCAGAATGCGGCTGGGAATCTCGCGGAATACCGCCCCGATGCCATTTTCTTGACGAAAGAAGTTGGCCCGGTAGCGAGCCAGATTGGGGATTGAATAGGCGAAGTCCACATCTCCCGTCTCTTCAAAGGTTTTTATCTTGTCCTCGGGAGCGATCTCATAGAGCATGCCTTTCAACTCTTCGTTTTCCAATACCTTGTAGCGGACACGCTCCATGTCGCCCCTTACACGGAGGACCGGCTGACTGCCGGCGACAAGGTGCAGGTCCGAAGCGCCCTGCTCGTGCATGAGCTTGAAGAAAGCGTCGATTCGGGCCATGATTCAAAGTCCTCTCTGTTAATAAGCTCTGTTTGTTCTGCGAAATATTGTATTTAGCAGCCAGTTGGATACGCTTAACGCTATGGCTCCCCAAAAGGCGGCCCAGAAGTTGGTGATAATCAACCCTCCAACGACGCCGCTTACCATCATGAGCATGACGCCGTTGATTACAAACGTGAACAGCCCCAACGTCAAAATATTGATAGGCAGTGTAAGAACCAAAAAGACCGGCCTGATGAAAGCGTTCAATACGCCCAATAACGCTGAAGCCAAAAGGGCCGAAGCGAAACTCTCAACATGGATACCCGTGACGAGACGCGATGCGATCAGAAGCGATACGGCGCTCAAGAGCCATGCGAGCAGAATATGAGCGATGTAGGTAGAGTTGAACGATGTCATTTCCCAGTATATGAAGGCCGTGTCCCAGTTCTGTTACCAATAACGCCGAGAACAAGGAATCGTAGAACGAATATGTACTCAGCGTTCCGGAAAATCCCGCAAAAATACGGCCGGAGCGCGTTTCATACGCCGGACCGCACTGCGCTATGATTTTTTGCAATTAATATGCCTTGTGGCAAATTTGCTGTCGGAGCGCCAAGTGCGGAACGCCGGCGGCTCGTTTGCCTTACGCGGATTTGCTGACCCCTGCGCCTCGACCGCGTTCCAGCAATTCCTGGATCTGCTGCTGCAGCTCCCTGTTTTCAAGTTTTATGCGGTTACCGAACTCAAGGACATCGAAGTAGCGGCGCTCATATTCCTTGTTGAGTGATTTCAGACGAGAATTCTGAACGGCCAGTTCGGTAATTTTATCTTTGAGTTTATAGATAACCTCGATGCTTGTATCTATGGGTGAGCCGGCCGCTTGTACCGCTTCCTTGCGAATTTCTTCATTGAGCGCGTCACGTTCGGATTCGAGCACCATGATGTTTCGAGTGATATCTTCAGCGTCTGAACGTTCCTTTATATCCTTGAGTTCTTCCTGTAGCTTGTGAATCCGTTTGTTACGTAACAACACTTCCTGCTTTAAACGGTTTACCCGTTCATTATGAAATTTTCTAAAAGCTTCTTTCTGAAGGTCCGCTTTCTTCTCGGCGTTCTTTACCACTTCATTCAGGTGAAGCACCTCCATCTCCATTCTATTCAGTATGGAGACGCTCTCCCTGGTTTTTCTTTTCAGAGTGATCGCAAACACACCCAAGGCGATACAGGCGGCCAGGAGGAGCGCCGCTATCGCCGGGCTCTGAAAAATAGTCATCAGAACGCTTGGGGAACTCATTGCCGCCGTACTCTCCATTAATACGTTACACGCGACTTGCGGCGCCATTGGCCGTAAGCCGTTTGAATCCGATTCAGGGGCCTTTCCTGTGAAGCTTTTGCCAATTTGAGGTCACATACCGTCGTAAAACCAAAAAGCTCCATCCGTGGTTACTCCTTATGCCTTATATCGGAATATTCAAGTAGAACATTAGAAAGTTTTATGGGAGCTTGTTTTTAAGAGCTAAACGGTTTTTTTAAGGCTACTGTTCTGGTGGAGCGCGGATATAAGCATAGCCGGATAACGATCGAGGTGAACGGTGGTAAATATTGTCCTGGGGAGTAGATTACGGGAGCGATTATTGGTCATGCCATATTTTTATGTGGAGAGCCTTTCATAAAGAGCCGATTAGTAGTGAAGATATTCGGTAATCTGGTATATCATTTTCTGGAAGCGCTGATGGTGAGCCGAACCGCCCCAATGGATAATCATGGATATTTCCGACTTTGACGTCACCGAAGAGACGATAAAAAAAGAGAAGATAAAGGCGAGAGAGCTTCGCCATTCGCAATGGTGGAAGCGGAAATGCGCCAAGGCGACTTGTTACTATTGCAGACGAAGCGTCGCTCCCAAGGAACTCACCATGGACCACATCGTCCCGTTGAGCCGGGGCGGCAAGTCCACCCGGGGAAATGTGGTTCCCGCCTGCAAGGAGTGTAATAACAAAAAAAAGTATCTTTTGCCTCTGGAATGGGAAGAATATCTTGAGAAACTGCGCGACTAGTGAATGATGGTTTTTTTCGGTCGTTCTCTCCTGATCCTCCGTATCCTCCCGCCCGTTTGTATTTCCACTTCTCATCCCCGTTTGATCCTGAGGCGGAAGCGCAACGAACAGCCACTCCAAGCTGATTGGTTCCCTTAACCCGCGGCGTACGGCGCCGCCAGGTGGAAACGATGACCTCCCAGGAACGATTGACCGCCCTTGTCGAAGGCAAAAAGACGGACCGGATTCCGGTATTCGCCTCGGTGGATTCTTACGCCGCCATGCTCTACGGCATGGAGTTGAAGGATTACTATACCAATGTGGAGAAATGCGTAAAGGCGCAATTGCTGGCGAAAGAGCTTCACGGCTATGATGATTCACCGACATTTGGATGGGCTGATTGGGGTGGTTGGGAATTTGGGGGCGCCATCCGTTTCCCCGAATCGTATATAGAGAGCGCGCCTACGGTTATACGCCGTCCCATTGGTAAACCTGGCGATGTGGACAAGCTGATGCCGCCGCCTGCGGACGTTGGTATGGTTTCGCTTCTCCTGGAGTTCAATCGGATTGTACGATCGTACGGCTTCCACGCCATTATTCGCGCGGGCTCCGTTTCCTCGGTAGCGGCTTCCATTGTGGGAAGGGAAACCTTGCTGCGGTGGTACCTCAAGGAGCCGGAAGCGGCCCTGGTCGTCTACCTAAAGGCCGAGGAGTTCATACTCAAAGCCGCCGAAGCCATCATACATGAATTTGGCGCGCCAAACTGTGTGGCGCTCATAAGCGCGCCGCTCGACTCCAATGATTTGATCAGTCCGGGCGTCTTCCAACGATTCGCGGCCCCCTCCATAGAAAAGATAAATAAACGACTTATGGAATGGGGCGTCAGGAGATTTTCGCTGCATCTGTGTGGCGATCATACCAAAAATCTGACGATTTGGTCCGGTTTGTCCTGGCCGGAGCGCATGATTGTCAGTATTGGCGGGATGGATTTGGCTCAGACCGCGGATGCGTTTGGCGGCGGTCACATACTTGCGGGAAATCTCTCCACCACCCTGCTGGCGTTAGGATCGTTCGAAGACGTCTACGAAGCGTGTCGCAGGATTATCGAGCAAGGAAAGCGACTGCCCGGCGGTTTTATCCTGGCGTCCGCGTGCTCTGCGCCCACGTTGACGCCGCCACTCAATATCCACGCTATGGTGAGGGCAGTTTCCGATTTTGGGGCCTGCCATTGACGGCCGCATGATTCAAGAGAGGTTTCCGATGAGATGGCTCGGAACGGGATCAATTGTCCAGGATCATTCGTGTCCGGCGCACAGTGAGGTGAAATCCTCATCCTTGGCGGCCAAAAAGCCGATCCCTCTTTGATGGCGACCGTCCTGGTAGACGTGCAGCAACTTTCCGCCGGTGGTGCCGGCCACGTGAATCAAACGAATGACCTTTTCGTGCGGAGCGCATTCCGGCGCCAATGCACTCAGCATATTGGTCTGGGAAGAGAAGAAGGCCTCGTTAAAAACAACGCCGGTTTTGCCGGGATAAATGGCGAGTGGCACGATCCGCGCTTCCACCAGATCGTTGAAGAAATGGGTGCCATAGGAAACCTGCGGCTCCATGTCGCCGTCTCCGAACGCGATCTCACCGAGAATAAGGGTGTTGTTGATATCGGCGTAATTGACCCGCACGCCGAGATTGATATCCGCGCTGCCCCATCTCCCCGGTCCGAACAACGCGAAACGCTTATTTCCCAATATCCTGTTGATCTTGCCAATGGCGCGACCCACGGCGACTTTGTCGTCAAATGACTCGATACGCGCGTAAGCCTTTGGATCTACATATACAATATACTCAATATCGGACAGTTGCGCGTTGGACATGTTACCCCGGTTTTCGAACAGAACGCGGTCACGGCTCACATTCGGGGGCGCGACCACGGTTTCGTCCTGACCCAACAGGGAAGGCAGGGATCGGCACTGTATGATATAGAGCTTCTCGTCCTCCCACACAAACTCGATGTTGATTTGTCTGCCATAACCTTCCCGCAGGGCGGAAAGAACCTTTTTCATCAAGGAAGAGAAAGGAGTTTTGGACAGAAAGTTATCGAAGGTGATCAGGCTTTGTCTGGGATCTATGGGCTGTGTCTTGTAGATAGGGCAAACCAGGTCCCCATCCTTGAGGATGGAAGCGAAATAAAACATATGGGGATGATCGATTGAACATAACAGGTCCACGATGGGCAGGCTTTGCACTTCCTTGCGCTTGAGATTCAGGACATCGGCCATTTTTTGTGAATAACGGGCTATCTGCGGGGCTTCTATCTCGGGCCGAAGAAAGGGATGGCTCAGCGCTACGAGTCGGGGATAGTCGTCCGCCGCGGCGCTGACGGCGCGCGTGCCAAGCCCCAGCACCAAACGCGCCAAACCGTCTTCCTGTTTTATTCTATCGGTCCAATTGAATATATTGAATGAATACGCGACGCCGGCCGCAGTGGGGAAGAAATAGTCCCCGTACTCCCTGCCAATGACCGTCTGAGCCAGAACACTCATACGTTCGTCAACGTCGATCAGGTCCCGATCCTTTCTGTACAACAGGGCGGCGGGACTGAAGGTGGAGCAGTAGACGCATTTCAATCCATCGAGGAGCTCCTGCAGACGGCTTTCCGGATCACCCTTGTTGGTTATGAAGACAGACTCGTACTTACCGGAAAAAGCGTGATCGAAGTTGTCTTCCAGCAAGGATGAAGAGCGCAGCACGAGGGGGCCTTCCCCTACCTCTCGCAGGAAGCCGCGAAACATTTCCACCACATCATCCGGAAAGGAGGCCTTCTGAAACGACCGGGCCAGTGATTCGTATTGTTCTTCTATCTCTTCAGGGGATCTGTATTTAAGGTCGTGACAATGGTGCAGATCGTTGTAGTCCAGAAAATCGGTAAAGAATCCGGAACTGAAAAAATAGGAATTAGGAACCGCCAATGAACCCGCCAATTCGGGGTCCTCGTCCGCTATTGACGTTTGCAGTATTTTGTTGGCCAGCGTCATACCCGCCGCCTTACCTCCGATTTTGCCAGGCTGGCGAGGATTCCAGAGCGCGCGATCGACGATTTCTCCGATATCGAAAACAGTGAGATATTGTTTGGCGACTCCGATGAATTTCAGTTGATTGGAAATGAATCGTCTGATCAGGGCGACGCGCAGCGATTCCGTCTCGCTCCCCGTGATCGGGGGCGCGATTGAACCGATGGAACAATATTCCTTTAGAGCGGTCCGTATATGCGCGGGAGGCTCGCCTTCCGAGTTTACCAGGCGAATCAGCTTGTGCCTGATTTCGCGCTTTCTCGCCATATTGACCACACGTTCGATTTCCTCCTGGCTGAAATAGTCCGCGATGGTCAGATCCATGAGCGCGTTCGAATAGTCGGCAATGTCTTCCTCTGTGACGCCGGCCCCCGTCCTCTGCAAATTTTCCCGGGCGTCCCCGCGGAAAGCCTGCTGGTCGGCCAGTTTGTTTTCAAGGAGTTTATTTTGAAAACCCTGCCGAATGTCGCCAAGCAGGTGAGAACTCTCCCGCATTGTTTCATACAGGCGATGGACGCGAACCAGCGTCTTCACTTTTTCAGGAGTTATATCCAGCGCGCTCATCGTTTTTTGCACCTTTTAATTTCACATGTTTAAGGATAAGGGATGGCGGCGGGACCGCACTCCGCTCATTTTTACAAAGACGCTGTTTCTGCGGTGGGAGTTAAAACAGGCGCCGCGGCTACAGGCAAATCACGATCCCCAGAAACAGCGCAAACGCGGCGGCCAAACCGGCGTAGGCGACTAACCACGGCCGCTCTTCGGCCCAAATAGCGGAGAAATCCAAAATGTACTGTCCAGCGCGCCGCGAATTGGATGGACCGAAAATTCCGCTGATGATGAAGCTGCAGAACGCCGCCACAATAAAACCGAACACGTTCCACCACATCCAATGGGTCCCCGGCTGGGTCAACCAGAGAAACAGATTAAAGCCCACTCCGGCTATGATACCAAGAATTATACCTCCTGCGGTGGATCTTTTCGACAAAATCCCCACGATGAAAGCGGCCAGAATGGGTCCATAAAACGCCGATCCGATCTTGTTGATGGCTTCGATGACGGTATCCGATATGCTGCCCACCAGAAAGGCGAAACCGGTAATAAAAAAACCCCAGCCGATTGTAACCATTTTGCTGACAAGCAGGGGATGTTTTGTCCGATGTACACGATGCCGGACAAAATCATGCATGGTGGCGGCGGATAGCGAATTCAGGGCCGAATCGAGGCTGGACATGGCCGCGGCCAATATGGAGGCGAACATGAGTCCGCGCATGCCGGGCGGCAAGTACAGCAGGATGAATTGAGGAACCATGTAATCGGGTTCCTGACGCGCCAACGTCTGACGCAACTCCGGCGACTGCTGATATACGGCCCAGATGGCCATGCCCATCAGGATATAGAGCACGGTCAGCGGAAAACGGGCCAGACCGTTAAAAAGGAGAGACTTCCTGGTTCCTGCCGTTGACGACGCCGATAATTCCCGCTGCACCTGGCTCTGATCCGCGCCGTAATACGAGGCGTAAAGAAATATCCCGCCGATTAAAAACGCCCAGAACGGCACGGCCGCCCCGTCATTGATGCCGAGCGACGGTTCGAGGGCGGTCATACGAGAGGGGGGGAGAGCCGTCAGCACGGTGTGAAAGCCTCCCGCCATTTCCGCGGCGTAAATGATACAGGTGATAACGCCAAGGAGCAGAATGGCCATCTGGAGCACATCGGAGTAAACGACGGCTTTTATGCCGCCAATCGTATCGTATATGATGGTGACCACCCCGATAATCAGTATGGTGGCCCAGAGCGGTATTTCCATGCACACGGACAGCACGATGGCGGTGGCGTAGACCCCGACCCCCGTGGCCAGACCGCGGCTGAGCAGGAATACGAAGCTGACCATATATCTGACTGATTTATTGTATCGAAGCTCCAGATACTCGTATATGCTGACCAGTTTCAGCCTGTGGAAAAACGGCAGCAAAAACAGCATGACGATAATTATGGCCAGCGGAACCGCTATCTCGTACTGCAGCCAGGTCAGTCCGCCTCCTTTCTTCAGGGCGACGAAGGCGGGGATGGAGATAAAACTTATGGCCCCGGTCTGGGTGGCCATGGTGGACAGCCCTATGGCCCACCATGGCAGCGTCCGGCCGGCCACAAAATAATCCTCCTGATCCGATTGACCTCTGCCAAGGTGGACGCTCAGCGCAATCATGCCCAAAAGGTAAACGATGACGATGACCCAATCTAGTAACGACATGCCGGTTCCGTGAGCGCTCGCGGATAGGTGGGGGACAGGGGATCAGCGCCGCTCGCGGTTGTCCGCGCCGGTCTCACCGGTTCAGCCCTCCCTGCGCCGGATAGATTTTATCAAGGCGTTTATCAGGCGTCTCATTTCTGTGCCTGTTCGAGATTTCGCGGTATAACACGGGGCGCCTGTTGGGAAAGATCGGTTCTTCTTCCCGCCAACGGGAGGTTTGGTCCAGGTCGATTTCGGCGTCGAGGACACTCGGATTTCTTCCGGCGTAACGGACTATTTCACCCTTGGGGTCGAATATTGCGCTATGTCCCGAAAAATATTCACCCGGTCTGTTGGCGTAGATAACAAACACTTGATTGAAAACCGCGGCGCCCGCGAGTCGTCTCCAGACGATGTCTACGGGAAAATAATGCGGAACGGCGGATATATTGACTACGAAATCGGCTCCCTTCAGCGCGAGCGTTCTCCAGACTTCAGAGAACGCGGCGTCATAGCAGATGCTTATGCCGATCTTTCCCTTGTTGGTGTCAAAGACCTTCAACTGCTTGCCCGGCGTAAAATTTTCAGTCCAATGCACGTGTGTCTTACTGTAGCTGTCCGTCATGTATGGGTCAACGTATGTGGCCACATTATAGTAACGATCGCCCCATCTCTTGAGTTCCCCGATTATGACGCTGGCCCCGTTTTCCTTAATGAATGTATAGATCTTTTCGGAAACCGATCTGTAGACCACTCTCATCTTTCTGTAGAGAAAGCCTTCCGGTTTTTCGAAAGACGGATGACCATGCAGTATGAGTTCGGGGAAAACAATGAGATCATAGTTCCGGTAAGTCGCAATGATACCTTTGATCTTCTCCACATGCGCGTCAATGTGATTGGAATCGTAATTCATCTGCGCGATACAAATCTTCACTATACTCCCCCGCGATAAGGCATAATGAATATCATTATGCGTTCTTAGAACATAACGGGACGCGGAGCGCATAGCATGAATGCGATCCGCGACCCGTCGAACGCGCATATCAGGCATCGGTCATTACCATGACCGCCTGAGGTTTAAGCGGTTAAAAAGGGAGGAATGTATTTTTTGTGGATGGTATGTTCTATGCTCTGCAAATAGGAACGCGTGGAGTCGTCTCCATAGACGTCTTCACCGTACCTGTAGAGACTCCCCTTGTCGCTTTTTAAATTTTCATCCACGAGTCGTGATTCTACGGGTTGTTTTGACTTTCTTGAGATATTTTGGATGATGCCATGAATACCCGACCCTGACTGGGCCGGATCTTTAATCCGGAACGACAAAAAGGGCGGCACACCGAGTTCGACAGCCGCCTGGCGGTGAACCCGTTTCCTGAGCGCGTCGTTAAGCCCCTCGAGCTTCAGGCGGGGCGAGATGCGCATGGCGGTTTGTATTACGTCCCTGTCCAGATAGGGAGCCCGCAACTCTATGGAGTGGGCCATGGTAAGTTTGTCTTCCCGTTCGAGGGTATCGGTATACAGATAATTCAAGTCTTCCCATAACCGCTCGTGGAGCCTCAGATAACCGTAATCACGCAGAACGTCATTGTACCACGGATAACCCGCGAACAGTTCGTCGGCCGCCTGCCCGGTAAACATCACCCGGATATCGTCTTCGGCCGCCAGTTTCGCCGCCAGATACATAGGTATCGCCACCTCAACCTGCAGTAACCCGCTTTCCTCAACGTTTCGTATTACCTCCGGAAGGATATCTTCCACCATTTTTTCGTCAATGAGGGTGGTCTTCAGTTCCAGTCCCATTTCCTTGGCTACCGATTGGGCCGCAATCATGTCCCCCGATTCAGCGGAGCCGGTACAGTAGCAGATGATGTTTTTTCCCTCACGCTGGAGCAGTTTGGCGATGAGCACCGAATCGATACCGCCGGAAAAGATGACGCCGATCGTTGATTCGCTTAAGCCGGTCAATCGCTTTTTAATGGCCGTGATCAGCGCGTGTTTATAGAGCTCGACCGCCTCACGGAAATCGATAATATCTATTTGTGGAAATTGCAGATGAAAACCTTGCTCCACCGCGACCCCTTCGGCTTGTATGGTAAGAATATCGCCGGGATTCAGCCGCTTTGGCGTGTCTTTTCCGTTCCAGAGCGCCTTTTTCTCGGAGGCGAAATAGGTGGTTCCATTGTTTCTGATATAATAAAGCGGCTTTTTGCCGACAGGGTCCCGCGCTACGACGATGGAATCGCCGTCGGTCACCGCTATGGTGTACATGCCGTCCAGCAGACCGAGGACCTTCTTAACAGCTTCCAGAAGATTGCCCTGATACGCTTCCTCCAACAAATGGATGATCACCTCACTGTCGCTGGTGGTCAACAAACTGTGTTCCTGATAAAGGAGGGTCCGCAATTTCTGGTAATTGTATATTTCCCCGTTGTGTATCAGGGAGAGTTTCCCGTCACATGACACGAAAGGCTGGGTTGTCTTCTCCTGGCCGACAATTCTGAGTCTTGAATGCCCCATGGCGATTTTGGTTTTGCCGCGGAGATCATCTTTGAACTCAGCAATTTCGTTAGCTTTGATGAGACGCCCATCCAGATATACGCCGTGTGTGTCAGGACCTCTATGTTTCATTTTTACAAGCATGTCGTAGATGTCTGTGGATTTGATGGTTCCATTATGAGAAAAATGGCCGCATATGGTACACATTTATACCGCTCCTATCTTTTTATGTTGCTTTCTAAAACTCCCGAGAGACGCAATGTTAAGCGCGATGGTATCAAATACATATAAAACCCATTGATATATTTAAATATATAATGATGTTTAAGCCTATAGCGTGATCATGACGATTAATAGTATTGTTTTGCGTATTTAGGATAAGGGAATTATGGGGGTATTGTTTTGAGGGATTATTATTGTCGCTTCGTCCGGTCTTGTGTTCCCTGATGATAGATATGGTTCCATGAATACAGCTAACATAGCTCATTTATTAAATAATTTCAAATCTGCTAGGAAGAAGGTCACAGTAGAATAGCTACATTACATCTTCTCAAATATTCAGGCGGACCGATATTATAATAATAATCGCTCATACTTGATTAGGCTTGCTTATACTCTTAATTACTGATGGGAGGATGAAGGTCATCAAGAACGTTTCGGCCGGAACAACAACGAGGAGATTTTATGGTGGCGGCCCCTGGATTCTCAAAAAGTCTGACCACATACTACAGTAAAAAAATCTAATACTCACCATTAGCCAAAGATAATTTGATTTGAATCCACCAAATCATGCTACACTATCCGTCAAAGAAACCAACCGGATTGGAAAACCGCGACAGAGGCTAATAATCATGACCCGCAGTATCATTTTCACGCTCGTCTCGTTTCTGTTTCTATTCTCATTGCAGAACGCGCCTGTCAGGGCTGAGGCCGATCAAGAAGCAAGAGCGATTGAGATCGGAACTGACGCATCCAGCCGATTGACCAAGACTTTAAAGAAAGAGCTTGTCAAAGCCATGAAGCAGGGGGGAGTAGGCGGCGCGCTCGGGCTGTGCTCCACCAAGGCGCAAACAATCACCGCCGAGGTAAACGAGAAATTTTCCACCAAAGGCGTTACGGTCCGGCGGACCAGCGACCGCTTTCGCAACCCCAAGAATCAGCCGGATGAATTGGACCTGGAGCTGTTAAAAGAGTACGGCTCACAATTGAAACGTGGGCGTAAGCTCGAACCGCGGCTCGTTACGGTGAAGGGTGGATACCGGTATGTGGCGCCCTTGACCGTAGGCGGCCTCTGCCTCCGGTGTCATGGACCGCTGGACGAAATCGATCCCCAGGCGCAAAAGCTCATCAAAGAGCGCTATCCGAATGATAAGGCTGTCGATTACCGTGTCGGGGACCTGCGGGGGATCGTGGTGGTCCAGATTCCGCAGAGCGCCTTGAAGAAATGAGTTATTCGTCCGTTTCGGACAGCAAAGCGTTGTAAAACGCGAGCCAGTTACCGCCCATGATGGCGCCGACCGCCTCAGGCGTGTATCCAGCCTCCATCATCAATTCGGCCAGGCGGGGGAATTTGGACATGTCCTCGATGCCGGCGCCGGGTGTGTCAAACCCGCAGAAATCCGAACCCAAAGCGACGAATTCGGGGCCGAATCGCTGAACCAGCCAGTCGATGTGCAAGAAGACGTCGTGTACGGTCGCTTTCCCCTCGACGGACAGCATTTCCGGGTTGACCGTTATGCCGGCCACACCGCCCCGTTCATGCAACTCCCGGAGTTGATCGAGGTTTAAATTTCTCGGCAGATCGGCAAAGCTCCGCAGACCGGTGTGAGTGGTAATAAGCGGGCCGTCGAACATGCGGATCAGATCCCGGAAACAGGGCTCGGACAGATGAGCCACATCAATTACACGATGTTGATCCGAGATTTTGCGGATCAGGCTCTTGCCCTGACTCGTCAATCCCACCGGGTTGGGTGCGCCGTTTCCCTGGCCGATACGATTTTCTCCCGCATGAGTCAGGCCGATAACAAAAATGGATCGCTGAACCAGGATATCCCAGTCCAGTTCCAGCAGACCGTCGGCGTTTTCCACCAGCGTCAGAACTCCGGGACGCTGTCTTGCGCCGAAGCATTCCTCCAATTCTGTACGGTTTTTGATGGGCTTCAGGCCCTGCAGGCGGGTTTCCGCGAAGCGCAGCAGGGACAAAAAATGTGCGGACGCCGTGTCCGGCCCGTTAAGGCGGTCCTCGCAATAGAGCGCGTTTACGACAACCCGGACTTCTCCTTCTTTCATTTTTCCCAAGGTTACCGGACCGCTGTCGATTTCATTGAAAGGGGCGCCCCGGCCGGAACGGATCATGTCATACACCAGATCGACATGCCCATCGAATACCGGAAACGTATCCGCGGCTTTCAACTGACTACCGTATCGCTCTGACATAATGGCTTCTGATCAGTTCGAAATGATTTGCGTGATTGCGTATCTTCCACCAGACCGAGCCCTGTTCCGCCGCGTTCCAGGGGGGCGATAATTCCTGTTCCAGAATCAACGCCACGTTGTCGACCCCGGCCCCGGCTCGCGGCCCTTCGGATTTGCCGCCGAGCCACTCCTCCTCCGGCGCTGCTTCTTCGGACCAGGAGAAAGGGTCGGAAATGAGTGTTTGGGCCGACTTGGGCGCGGTGACCCGGTTCAGCTCCCGCAAGTGCAAAAAGGGTTTGGGCGCCTTATCCAGGATATTGAGTGAAGCGGCGGACGAAAACACGGCCGATCGGAAGGGGAGGGCCAAAGCGTCGCCCACGATGAAATCGGCGCCGGTTGTCACGTATGATGAGGGTAGCTCCACGGGTTGTTCCGTGCAAAGGTGTCCTTCCTGTTTCAAATTGGCCTGAATTCGGCGGGCGGTCATCAACCGGCGCGCGGCGTGAATGAACTTATGTGAAGTGTCCACTCCCACGGCGAACGAGTGGCGGGAGGCCATTTCAAAGGTGAAACGTCCCACCGCGCATCCGATATCCAGAAAGCCGCCATCCGCCTCTTTCAGCAACGCGGCCCACCGCGTGTAGGCGTCGGTGGCGTCCGGATCGTGGAAGAGATCGCTGTAGTGGCTCCACAAATAGGCCCCCAGCGTCTCATCGGCTTCATATTTTTTGGCTGAAGGCGTCGAAACAGGGGCGGATTCGGGCAGCAGGTTGGCCACGCCTTGCGAGATGGAAAAGGTTTTGCGGCATTTCTCACAGTACAGAGCGCCTTCAAGGATGTCGTCCCGCTTCATGATATAGAGCTTCCCCCTTAGGGAAACCTCATCGGGAAGGCAGCATGGACAAATGAGAAATTGCAGCAGAAAACGTTTCACCTGTTTCCTCGCGCGTTTGATCGCTGGACGATATGAAAAAATGATACTCAGGCCGTCCGTCCGAATCCGCTTTCTTTGACCAGTTTTTACTATTCGAATCGCGAAATCAAGGCGAAATACGCGTAATGCCCCTTGGAAATAAGAAGGGAGGCCACCGGGGCCTCCCATCCGGTTTTAAAGCCTTTCGGGGTTTTTACGCGGGGCCGTGGCACGCGGGCGCATGGCACGCCGGGGCATGACAAGCCGGAGCGTGGCAAGAGGGCGCATGGCAGCTGGCCGCGTAGGAAACCTTCTTTTCCACTTTTCTTGTCTTTAGCACGTAAGACCTCCTTCTATGTTAGGGTTCATTCCGCCGGAACAGACCCATTTGGTCCAGTGTTTCAGCGGCTTCCAAGCACTCCTTATGAAACTTCTCATAGTCCAGGCCGGACCCGTAAACGGGATAAAGCTCACGAGCGATATCCGGCGCGGTCCTCAGACCGTCGCATAGATTCAGAAAATCACGGCCGAATTCATTGATCTCGGTTACTTCAAGCGTGTGGTCGCTTTCTAGAAATACAAGGATCGTCTGCTCTGGCGGATACTCGCCGTGAATGACGCCGTTCTTTAAGTCCTCAATTATTTGAGGCATAGCGAAATCGAATTGCCGGATAATGAGCGATGATTTGATTTGCGGTTTGATCTCGCCGGTGCGCTGCAGGTCAATTCGGAAATTCCGGTCCGCTGGTTCGGTTTTGCCCGCGTCGATAGCTGCGGTTTCATACGCCATGATATCGTTAAGGTGCGGAAATGCGCCTGGGGACCGTTGACGCAGAAGGCGCGACGCGAACGGTTCGAACTGTTTATAGCAGTGCTGGGGATCCAGACGTTTTTTGTCCAGCCCGTTCGTCTCCTGAATAAAGGAAAGAAACTCCCCAAAAAGCAGGGAAGGGCTCAGGCTTGTCTCTTTGAGCAAAAGGAGAAAAGACATGGGGTACAGATTCACGATAAGCGGGAAATGATCCGCAAGGAGACTCAGCTCTTGTAAACTCATACCTTTACAGGGGACGTTGTAGAAAGAGCTGAACACCTCAGGGTCCCGGTCAATCAACTGGTCGTCTTCATCCAGCCTGTGTCCGTCATGAAATTCCAAGCCCAGCGAAAAATAGGTGTCAACTCCGCGTATCAGGGAGTTCCGATATTGCTCATGCAGCCGCGAACCGGCCAGCACCGTGGGCATCTGTATGATGGTGTTGATATTTCCGAGAATCCCGGTCTTTAGCGCCAGTTCCAAGGTCTGGTCAATGTCCTCGCGCTCTTCCTCCGGAAAGCCTATGACGTAGCTGAGCGTCGGCACGATGCCGCTTTCCGTGGTCTCCCGGGTTCTTTGATAGAGCAAACCGTGGTCGATATTTTTATCGATAAACGCCAGGGTTCGCTTTGAGCCTGAATCGATACCGTAGCACATCGATTCGCAGCCCGCTTCCCTCATAAGCCCCAGCAACTCAGCGTTGACCGTGTCGAGTCTTGATATGCAATACCAGGGCAGGTGGTTTAGCCCTACTTCAATAAGCGTATGGCAAAACTCCTCCACAAACCGCCGCTTGGCCGTAAATTGGTCATAGGCCAAGAGAAAACATTCCGCCCCAAAATTTTCAGACAGGTCACGCATTTCCTGGACAATCCGGTCAACGGAATAGGTACGCGTGGTTCGCCGCCACATAATAGATTCTGAACAGTATACGCAGTGGTGGGGGCATCCACGGCCCACCTCCAGAATAGCGATGCTTCGGGGTGATCCGCAGGCCTTTCGATACTCGGCAAAGGAGGGCAGCAGGGTGTAGTCAGCGAGGGGTAGGGCGTCCAGGTTGGAGATAAGCGGACGATCTTCGTTGCGCACAATGAGCCTGCCGTCCC